>Ga0209342_10007991_pt1 | contig 10615 bp, 8 predicted proteins | sample RifCSP16_2_FD_184023 | JGI IMG/M metagenome (GOLD analysis project Ga0209342, IMG submission 184023) | Soil microbial communities from Rifle, Colorado - Rifle CSP2_sed 16_2 (SPAdes) (version 2) | ecosystem: Environmental > Terrestrial > Deep subsurface > Rock core/Sediment | place: Rifle... | reverse complement strand
CCCGCCCAGGGTCACCCCCTGAAAGAGCGTCACATTATCACCAATGATGGTTGTCTCTCCAATCACGACCCCCATCCCATGGTCTATAAAAAAGCCATCGCCTATGGCTGCACCCGGGTGTATCTCGATCCCTGTCAGGAACCTGCTGATATGCGAAATCACCCGAGGAAACAGAGGAACCCCCTTTTCCCACAGCCAGTGCGCACTCCTGTGAAGGAGAATAGCATGAAGGCCTGGTGTCGTCAGCAAGACCTCTATCGAATTGGCCGCAGCCGGGTCCCTCTCAAAGATCGCACGGAAATCCTTTTTAATCGCCTTTAACATTTAACACGTTCTATACCAGCAGACAGACCGCATAGGCGGCAATACCCTCGCCCCGCCCGATGGCGCCGATCCCCTCACCCGTTGTGGCCTTAACATGGACCTGTTGAGGCCCTAACTCCAACGCACCTGCAATATTCTTGATCATGGTATCACGGTATGGAGAGATCTTCGGTCTCTCTGCCATGAGGACAGAATCAATATTCGAGACCCGGTATCCCTTATCCCCTATGATCTTATTGGTCTTCTTCAGCAATTCAATGCTCGATATACCTTTCAATCCGGGGTCTGTGTTCGGGAAGTGTACCCCGATATCCCCTTCCCCTGCGGCCCCAAGCATGGCATCACATATCGCATGAAGCAGCACATCCGCATCAGAGTGCCCTATCAGTGCCCCCTCAAAGGGTATCTTTACCCCCCCTAAGATAACTTCTGTTCCCTGTTCAAGCCTGTGGACATCGAACCCTATGCCAACCCTCATGACCCCTCTTTTTTCTTCCGCATTCTCAGGATAAGTTCAGCATGTAAAAGGTCCTCTTTTGTCGTAATCTTGATATTTTCTGGCGATCCCTCAATAATCCTGACCTTGCATCCCACCCTCTCCACCAGAGACGACTCATCCGTCCCATAAAAATTATCATTATAGGCCCTGACGAAGGCCTCTTCGAGCACCCTTTTTTTAAAGGTCTGCGGGGTCTGGGCATACCACATAGACTCCCGATGGGGTGTCCCTTTTATCAATCCCTCTTCAGAGACCTCTTTCAGGGTATCCTTTACCGGCAAGGCAGCCACGACCCCGTCCACATACATGGCCAGTCTTATCGTCTCACTGATCAGATCGGGGGATACAAAGGGTCTCACCCCGTCATGGACTACGACAATATCCGTATCCTTATCAAGCTCTTTTATGCCGCGATACACCGAGTCTTGTCTCTTCTCTCCCCCTATGACGATCCTCAGGACCTTTTTAAACCCGTACCGTTCAACCACCTCACTGAGGCAATACTCCTCCTCTCCTGATCTTACGACCATCAGCACATAATCAATAGCCGGACATTTTTCAAATGCCTCAAGGGTGTAGGCCAGAATGGGTTTTCCTTCAAGATGCATGAAGTGTTTCGGGGTCGTATGCCCCATCCGCTTTCCTTTACCTGCCGCAGGTATTATGGCCGCTACTTTCATATATTCTCTTCCCTACTTTGCAGGGGTCATCGTAATAAAGATGGTCATTCCCTCTCTATACACCAGCAATAAGACCCCTTGCCCCTTGGCAATTTCACCGGCAACCTTGTTGAAGTCTTTAGCGCTTTTGGCCGCCTTTTTGTTCACCTGTAATATCACATCCCCGGCCTTAAGCCCGGAATCCTCTGCAACAGAACCCCCCTCTACCGCTGTCACCAGGACCCCTTTCACCTTATCAGGGATCTCTAACCTCTCCCTGAACTCCGGGGTAAGATCTTGCACAGTAACCCCTTCAAATATCCCTTCCGGGGTCTCCTCCTCTTCGCCTCCTTTTGCTGCCTCAGCCGGGAGCTCCCCTATAGTTACCTTGAGCGCCTTTTCCTGCCCATCGCGTATTACCTTGATATCCATCACCTTTCCCACCAGGGTCTGGGCCACCATATTCCTGAGGCCCCCGCTATTTTCAACCTCTCTCCCGTTATACCCCGTAATCACGTCACCCCGTTCAAAGCCGGCCTTCTCCGCCGGGCTCCCCTCAATCACATCGCTGACAAGGGCCCCCTGATTAGAGCTCAGGTCAAACTGCTTTGCCAGTTCAGGCGTAATATCCTGGATATAAACACCCAGCCAGCCGCGGGTCACTTTCCCCACCTTGACTAAACTGTCCATAACCAACCGAACCATGTTGGCAGGCACGGCAAACCCAATCCCCATGTAACCACCGCTCCTGGTAAATATGGCCGTATTGATACCCACCAGCTCTCCCCTTATATTGACAAGGGCGCCGCCAGAATTCCCCGGATTGATGGCCGCATCTGTCTGGATAAAGTCTTCATAATCCGCAATCCCGACATTCGCCCGGCCTTTTGCACTGATGATCCCACTGGTGACAGTCTGGCTGAGTCCGAAGGGGCTGCCGATAGCGAGGACAAACTCCCCTACCTCGATCTTATCTGAATCCCCCCATGTAACGGTGGGAAGATCCCCTGCCTTTATCTTGACCACTGCAAGATCGGTCTTGGGGTCTGAACCGACTACCTTCCCAATAAATTCTCTCCTGTCAGAAAGGACAACCTTTATCTCATCAGCCCCTTCAACGACATGATTATTCGTTACAATGTACCCGTCTTCAGATACAATCACCCCGGAGCCAAGACTCTGCTCCTTGTGCTTCCTTGGCGATTGATGATCCCGGTAAAAATCCTCATCAAAAAAACGCCTGAAAAACGGGTCCTGCAAGAACGGATTACCGGGGCCCTCTTCAGGCCCCCTGAACATCTTTGTGGTGGAGATATTCACCACCGACGGGACAACGCGTTTTGCGATCATCACGAAGGCCTTCTCTGTGGTCTCTAACTGCTCAGCAACCTTGGGAGGAAGCGGTTCTATCTTCGCCTGTCCCAACGGCATCCATCCAAGGTTTGACGATATAATGATGCCGACTAAGATCCCGGCCACAATCAGGATACCGCCAAAGGCGAGACTGACCCTGGAAGCCTTCTTAAGATTAAACATATAACTCCTCCTTTTCCTGTCCTATTAAGTAACCCATTAAGTATTACAACACGTTCTGTTGTGCAGCATTATCAGGTAGAAACATTATATTACCTTTTAACCGCCTTTGTAAAGGTCTCAGAGGCACGCCCCACACATCAGGCGTTTACATCAAGCGGATTTGACAGAAGGGATGAAATAGGATACTTTTTTTGCACTTATGACTAAAAAACCAGGGACTCTGGAAGAGAAGGACAAGGAATACCTCTGGCACCCCTTTACCCAGATGAGGGAGTGGGTGTCTGAGACCCCTGTGATCATCGAAAAGGGGAGCGGGTCTTATTTAACAGATACCGGCCATAACCAGTATATAGACGGGACATCCTCTATATGGGTGAACATCCACGGGCACCGGAAGGGGGCCATTGATAAGGCGATAGCCGCTCAACTTAAAAAGATCGCTCATAGCACCCTCCTGGGGCTCTCCAATATCCCGTCCATATTATTGGCAGAGAAATTGATTCGTCTGGTACAGGGAGTCGGCCTCACCTCCCTGTCCAAGGTGTTCTATTCTGATAATGGCTCCACTGCCGTTGAAGTGGGGCTGAAGATGGCCTTTCACTACTGGCAGCTCAAAGGGGGGCGCTATAAGAAAAAGACAAGATTCCTCACCCTGATGAATGCCTATCATGGGGATACAGTCGGCTCTGTCAGCCTTGGGGGGATAGACCTCTTTCATAAGATCTACAGGCCGCTATTGTTTGAAAGCCTTAGAGCCCCTGCCCCCTATTGCTACCGGTGCCCGTTAGACCGTACCTATCCTGATTGTCAATTGGCCTGCGCTGACAAGGCAGAGGATATCTTAAAGAGACACCATAAAGAGCTCGCTGCGATGATCATAGAACCCATTGTTCAGGCCGCTGCCGGGATGATCGTCGCGCCGCCGGGTTATCTTGGAAGGATCCGGGAATTATGCACAAGATATCACGTCCTCCTGATCGCGGATGAGGTGGCCACAGGGTTTGGACGGACAGGCCGCATGTTTGCCTGTGAACATGAAGGGGTCAGCCCTGATATCATGCCCATTGCCAAGGGGATTACAGGAGGCTATCTCCCCTTAGCCGCCACCTTAGTGACCCATGAAATCTATGAGGCTTTTCTTGGGGAATACAGAGAATTTAAGACCTTCTTTCATGGCCACAGTTATACAGGAAATCCCTTAGGGTGCGCCGCAGCCATTGCCAATATTGAGATATTTGAGAAGGAAGGGACCCTTGATAAGCTCCAGTCAAAGATAGCCCTCCTCGAATCCCTGCTGTCCCCATTAAAAGAGCACCCCCACATCGGGGACGTCAGACAGAAGGGACTGATCGCCGGCATCGAGATGGTCAGAGAAAAAGAGAAGAAGACCCCCTATCCTCTAAAAGAGAAGATGGGAATCCGGACATGCCTTGAGGCCCGGAAGATGGGATTGATGCTGAGGCCAATCGGGAATGTCATCATATTGATGCCGCCCCTCAGCATCTCAAAGACCGATCTGAAGAAGTTGGTCGCCATTACTGCACGGGCCATAGACAAGGCGGCCGGAAGCATATAGGCCTGAAGGTCGCATAAAAAGTAGCTTAACCAAAAACCGCGCATGGAATCCGGATTATTGCTGCCAAGCCAGCATTTCTACGGCCATCTCTTTATCTCGATTGGTTAATACAGTCAGAAGTGAGAATCTTTTCTGGAGAGACTATCACTGCCGAAGGATTTAAGGGCGATTGCTGCATCTCCCTGCAATTCATCCCGCTTATTCCTGGCGATTCCCATCAGGTGGATTACGGCCCGTTCATCTCCTATGCTTACCAGGGAGGTGATCGCATCGGAGCGAATATCCTTTTCCTCTGTGCTGCTCTTAACGATACTGATTAAGGAGTCAACCACCCTGTTCTCTTTATAGTTCCCCAGGGCTAAGACGACTTCTCTTCTAACCTCTTTGTCCTTATCCATAAGACATGCCAGAAGAAGAGTTACAGTGCCTGGATCTTGTAATGTAGAAATTCCCCTGATAGCCTCTCGCCGTATTTCAGGACTCGGGTCCTCAACAAGTAAGTTAATGCTCTTTGTCCATTGTGAAGGATCAATCTGCCTGAGAGCAGACATTATTAGAAGTCGTATATCAGCAGACTCATTCTTATCTGACATGATTTTCAGCAAGTAGGGAACGGTCCTTTTATCCATGAATCCGGATAGGGCATTGATGGCGCCGCTTCTAATACTGTGATCTTCATCAGAAAATAGTTCAATTAATGGTTCCACTGCACGGCTATCTTTGATACCGGCCAAAGTCTTTATGGCGTCCATTCTGACATCCGTTGAACTGTCTGATAGTGCGTTGATGACAGCAGGCACAAGCACAGGGTCCTTGATATGGGCAATGACCTTCAGGGCTTCACGCCTGATCTCCGGACTCTGGTCTTTTAATGCCTCCTCCAGAGGTCTTATCATCTCCTTCCTCTTCAGTAAAACCGATTCATCCTCGCTCAGCGCCATTTTTAGTGTCTCTAAGGCCCTTAGTCTTGTCCTCTCATCCTGTGCACTCATTTCCTCAAATATTGGCGATGTTGTTATTTCACTCTCAAGACGAATGAGTGACAGGATGGCGCCGGACCGGACGCTGGAATCTTCTTCTGAATTTTTAAGTGTATCCAGAAGGTAATCTATGCCGCGTCTGTCCCGCAAATGTCCAAGCGCAAGCGCTGCCTCCCGTCTGACGCCTTTGTCCTTGTCTCTAAGCATCTTTGCCACAGGGATGATGGCCCTGTAACTCTCAGAATATCCCAGCGCCTTGATTGCCTCGAGCCTGACTTCCGGTTCAGGGTCGTTAAGGAGGTTCAGCAGCGGGACAACCGCAAGCCTCCTTCTGTGGATCGTTGCCCTGAGTATGGTCTGCTCTTCCTTAAATAGCTTACAGAAAAAGGTGACCGCCTCTCTCCGAACTTCCTTGTTCGAATCTTCGAATGTCAAAATAACAGGTTCAATCGCCATATCAATGGTGGCTTCATCATCTACATCTTTTAAAGACGTTATCGCAGCCTTTTTTTTCTGCGGGTCTCGTGATTTTAACGCTTGTAGAATAGCGTCAGTATCCATAGAATCTGTTCCATGCCTCCTGATTATTTTAGAGGGCCCTGGTTTGACCCTCTTATCCATCTGAACCTTGTCTTCGCCTTCTGTTATGGTAATAAATTGATTGGCATCCACCTCTTTTATGGACTGTGTCAATCCTGATGGCCAACGGATGTCTATGCGGTCAATAGACTTCTCCACTCCTAATCCAAAGTGAAGCCGTGTGTCGCTTTGAGAAAGATAACTGGATCCACTCCTGACCTCATTGATCTGTTGTAATTTACCAGCCGTCATTTTGACGAATGCACCGATACCATTCTTGTTGCTCCTTGTGCCTGTCAACTTAATATTCAGCCAGTTGCGATTGTTCCCCCCGTCATTTCTCAGGACATTCGCAAACTCGTTATTATTGTTTATTACGATATCTATATCCCCATCATTATCGAGGTCGCCAAAGGCAGCGCCACGGCTGGATCTCATGATATCAAACCCGCTCCCGGCGCTTTTAGATACCTCAGCAAAACCTCCGGCACGATTATTGTGAAAGAGCTGATTTCTCTGACCGATTGTAGTCCTTGGATTATCAAAATCAGGAGAGGGATCACCATTCGCCACAAAAATATCAAGATATCCGTCATTATCGTAATCAATAAATCCTGTACCCCAGCCAAAGTAACCCACGCTAACGTCTTCTCCCAGCATCGATTCAATGGTGACGTCCTTGAATAGCAGCAGGCTGTTCTTGTAGTTGGTCTGATTATTTCCATCTATAAGTCTGTTTCTATAAAGTATACTTGTATCGTTTGATGCGTATGTCGAGAAAATATCAAAGTCCCCGTCATGGTCATAGTCGCCCACAGATACACCCATTCCACTTAAAGGTGTATCCACATGGGCTTCACCGCCAATATCCGTATAAATGCCGTCACCATTATTCTTGTAAAGCATATTTCTGGCGCCGTCATTAACGATATAAACATCCTGGTCTCCGTCACTGTCCATGTCACTGAAGACAACCCCAAGCCCCTTTCCGGGGGAGTCTTCCACTCCTGCCTTCTTTGTAACCTCAGTGAATGTCCCATCCTTATTGTTGTGAAAGAGGATATTGGGGGCGCTGGTGTATATCTTTGAGTTCATAAGGAGATTGCCTGCATTCTTAAAGGAAGAGCTCGGTTCCGGAGGGTTCATGTACTTATCATATTTGATGTAATTTAAGACATACAGGTCCAGCCATCCATCGTTATCATAGTCCACCCACGCGGCAGACGTGCTCCACTTCTTTTTCGCACCACCGACACCCGAACTATCCGTGATGTTGGAGAAAGAGCCATTGCCATTATTCTTATAAAGGACATTACTTCCATAATTCGTGATATAGATATCAGAGTATCCGTCATTATTAAAATCCCCGACCGAACACCCCATGCCCCACCCTGTATAACCGACACCGGACTTCTGTGTGACATCAGTAAAAGTGCCGTTTCCTCTGTTTCTATATAGTATATTGGATGGTTGTTTGTACCACCACGGCTTAGATCCGTAATAATTGCTGAACCCGGAGCCGTTCACAAAATAAATGTCCAGATAACCGTCATTATCATAATCCAATAGGCAGACCCCTGATCCCATCACCTGAGGGAGCGAGTCTATTATCTCATCCGCCTGATGGTGGCGGAAGTCTATGCCTGATTCGAGGGTGATATCGGTGAAGGTCGCAGAGGTCTTGCCATTTATGCCGGATGACACAGGGAGGGCAAACCCATCAGTCTCTACTGACTGTGATGTCGCGGCACTCCTTGTTCTGTTATTGATAACATAGAAAAAGACAACGGCAACACAGACAGAAGTTATCAGGATAGCAGCAATCAGAAAACTGGCAGTTATTTTTTTCACCTGAAAATCCCCGTTACCTGTCATTCTGAGCGAAGCGAAGAATCTGATTTCAGACCCTTCGCCTTCGGCTCAGAGTGACATTTTCATGTCCCTGGTGACTCCCGGCTCATGGGCGTCTCATTAAAACCTCTCCTGCTCCCTCTTCTTCTTAACAGGAATGGTCATCGTATCCCTTGCCATATCAATGACCGGCAGTCTTATGTCAGTCCTTCCCAGCGCCCAGTTTGTATACCACTGATTAAACCGCCTGTACCTTAACCTCGCCATTACAGTAATATCGCCTTTGACCCAGTAGGGAATATCAAACTCGAACGTGGCAATATCTGTCTCACCCGGGGCAATGGTCTTACTATAAACACTCCCTACCATGTCCCAGAGATTATGTTTGTCTACCAGCTTACCATACCTGTCAACAGCAAGCGCCCTGAAAAAATGTGCGTCTTCATCTACATTGCCATCCTCTGCAATATTACCACTCCAGAAGACTACCTTCCCCTGACTGTCTGTTACCTTCACTTCGATCCACGACTCGTAGATGTCAATAGGGCCGTCCGGAAAGTGATGCCCCACCCCGACATTCGTGGACGCAACCTGGAGCTCAAGCGTATCCCCCATATAGACATAAGGGGCAATCTCTGCCGCATGATATATATCCTGTGAAACATATTTCTCTCCCCGTACCCCGTTCTTGACCCTCGGCTCATAGATATCAAGAAATATCTCCCGCCTCTTCATCCACTCTACCGTCTTTTCAAACTGGACCTTGTCACCGTCCAGCCACGGTATCGCCGTATTGGCCGCAATAAACCGGTGCGATCTGACCATGCCGTCATCGCCCGCAGACGGGTCGTCGGAATTCACCAGCGGCATATGACAACTGTTGCATGTCTTGACATCCCTGTCGCTGAAGAAGCCCTTTGAATTCCTGCCTGAAAAGCGGCTGGCAAGCCATGTGCCATATTGATCCTGAAGTTTCATCCAGCCCCAGTGATTGGTATCCTTTGTGATGAACTGCTTGTGACAGACGGCACAGTATTCAGGATTCTTATAAAAATCCTTTGTGAAGGTTTTCTTATGAAGTGACGGATCACTCTTGATCACAAGATTACTTAATAAAACAGGTATTCGCCCCTCTTTATCCTCATAGATGTATCTTTCGGGTGGCGTGAATAGAAAACTGCCGGAACCCCTCAAATGCCTGATAGCGGTCGTCGAATGACAGACGATACACGATGAACCCTCCTCACTGTAAGGCGTATCAAGCCCTTTGCCTGGATTCATATCCCCTGACAGAAGGGCAATCGGGTCGTGGCAGCCGCCGCAATATCGGGTCGCTGTTACCCCTTCCGTCTCCCTCATATAATTTTCTGCCGCCTTGTAAAAGACATCTGTTGATGACCATCGGTGCGCTGAAGAGTACCACTGTTCATAGATTTCCTGATGACACCCGCTCACGCCGCACGATTTAGAGCTTCCCATCGTCCTGGCATCAAGGATTCCTCCTGTGGAGGTCATCGTTTCGCTCGGATAAAACGGGTTGTCCCCATACTTGAAATCATATCCTGCGGGCGTGGCATTGATATATTCTACCGGCTTGTAGTTGGAAGTCATGATGAAGATGACACCCGTCATACACAGGCCAAAGATCAGATTAGTCCCCGGATAGAATGTCCTGACAAGTCTCCACTCTCTCTTATTATAGATGAAGGTCCCAATATGGAGAAGGGAAACGAGGAAGGCAACGAGGCTGGCCACTAAATGAGTTTGTGTCAGCCAGTAATTATCCGCTCTGGTTCCGACAAGGGTCCACCACACACCCGTGATAAGAGAGATGATGATGGCGCTGAAGCCTATATAACCCATGTTTTTACTAAGCCGCCTGGAGGAATTCCATGCGCGTATAAAATGGATGGTCTGATGGACAAGGCAAGGAACAAGGAAGAGAAAGCCAAGCAGGATATGAGACAGCGTGGTAAACTGTCTTGGAATGGTTATGGAGCTGCTAAGATAAAGATAAAGTCCGCTGATGCTTTCATATATAAAAGGTACGAAGAAGAAGGGGAATACCCATGAATCAAAGGATGTTTTCTTGTTCATATTAATTATTATTTTATCACACGTTTATCACCTTAGTAAAAGCCCCCCCATCCGACCGCTGTCAGAGTCGTTGTCGGGAAGGTGATGGAAACAGCGGATGGGCTCGGCTCAAAGGCATCCAGGGGAATATTCCCAACATCAATTGACCCGCTCGTCGGAATGGTCAACCAATCAGACTGGCCTGAGCGGGTCACGCCATTCTCCATGCAGGTCGCCCTCACCCGCACCAGACCCATGTTGGACGGCACATTGGGGATTACCCAGGTCCCGTTCACTTCTACCTGGGCCGTGCGGTTTAAGACACTGACCGTGCAGTTCTCGTTTAGGAGAGAACTTTTCCACATTCTTTCACTCCCACCTCATTTCTTCGTAGCAGAGCGAATATAACCAATATAATGAATATTAAGTACATACCATTTCAATTTTGGGTCATAGAGCATTTGCCAGGATAAACTATTTCCACTATCTTTGATTAATTTACTAATCAGTTCATAAGTAAAGCCTCATTGTGGTA
>Ga0209342_10007989_pt1 | contig 10616 bp, 10 predicted proteins | sample RifCSP16_2_FD_184023 | JGI IMG/M metagenome (GOLD analysis project Ga0209342, IMG submission 184023) | Soil microbial communities from Rifle, Colorado - Rifle CSP2_sed 16_2 (SPAdes) (version 2) | ecosystem: Environmental > Terrestrial > Deep subsurface > Rock core/Sediment | place: Rifle... | reverse complement strand
CGGGCGACCGCGCGAAACAGCTCGACGATCTCCGCCTGGTTGGTCCGATAGTAGTACGTCGCCAGCGCCACGACGGCGTCGGCTCCCAGCGTCCCGGCCATCTCCACGTACTCGAAGACGCGCCGAGTGGACGTATCGATCACGCCCACCAGCACGGGTACCCGCCCCGCGGCAGCGCGCACGACCGTCCGCACGACGCCGGCCCGCTCTCCGGCATCCAGCGACGCGGCTTCCCCTGACGACCCCAAGACGAAGAGACCGTGCACGCCCCCAGCGAGCAGATACTCCACGAGCCGGTTGAGCGACCCCGTATCGACGTTGCCGTCGGCGTCAATGGGTGTGACGACCGGGGGGACGATGCCCTTGAGTTCCACGGGCACCCCCTTCACCACATTCGCGGGGATGCCCTGCTGTGTCTAACGGCTGTTTGGGATTCCCTCGCACCCCCACTCTTCGATACAATAAAGGTTATGTTCGAAGGCCTTCTGGCGCTTCTGCGGGAGGCGCCCGAGTACATACAAATAAGGGAAACGCTGGCCGGCGCCCGCCGCCCGTCCGTTGTGGGGCCCGCGGGGTCGGCCGCGGCCTACGTGCTCGCCGCCGTCGCCACCGATGAGACCGTCGGCGCCCGGTCCGTGCTCGTCATCACGCCGTCGCAGGACACCGCCGAGCGGTTGGCCGACGACTTAAAAGGACTGCTCGCCGGCACCGGCTGGTCGCCGGCGGTCTACCCGCAGATGCCGGCCTCCGGCGAGACCGGCCGGGGACCCGACGGCCCACCCGATCCCCCGGCGGACGCCGCCGCGCGCGAAGCCGACGCGGCCATCACCAGCGAGCGGCTCGCCATTCTGGACGCGCTGCGCGACGGCAAGACCATCATCGCCATCGCGTCCGCGGCGGCCGCCGTCGAACCGCTCCCGTCGCCCGAAGCCGTCACCGCGGCCACGCGCGTCATCCGCCCCGGCGATCTGCTGCCGCGCGACCGCTTCGTGAAAGAACTGCAGGGCGGCGGGTACGAACGCGCGGCGCTGGTGGCCCGCAGCGGGGAGTTCGCCGTGCGCGGCGGCATCGTCGACGTCTTCCCGGTCGGGCCGCCCGACGCCACGAAGCCCGTCCGCTTCGAGTTGTGGGGCGACGAGCTCGATTCGATCCACGCGATCGACCCGCTCTCGCAGCACAGCCTCGATCGTGTTGCTGAAGTCACGATTCGCCCCGCGCGTCTGGCGCCGTCCAACGGCGAGGCCGCGGCGCTGCCCGCATATCTGCCGGCCGGCGGGTTGCTGATCCTCTACGAACCCGCCGAGGCCGAAGTCACCGCGCGCGGCCTGATCGAGCGCGCCGAAAAGACCGGGACACCGGCGCCGCTGCCGTGGTCCGCGCTCGCGGCGGTGCGACCCGACCGACCCCACGTCCGCGCGCTGGCCATCTCGGCCGCGCGTCAACCCGAAGGAACATGGCACGAGATCCGGCTGCCGGCCGCGGGGATCGAGGCCTTCGGCGGGCAGACGCACCTGCTCGCGCAGATGCTCTCGACGCTCGTCGCCGAGGGCCTGCACGTCGTGATCGCCTCCGCGCAGGCGGGTCGCGTGGTCCGCATCCTCACCGATGCTGGGCTCACCGTCGATCTCACCGAGCGGCTCGATGCGCCGCCGCCGTCCGGCCGGCTGGTCGCGGTGCCCATGGGTCTGGGGCGCGGGTTCCGCATCGATGCGGCGCGACTGGCGGTCGTCACCGACGGCGAGATCGTGGGCTGGAGACGGCGCCGGCCGAGGATGCGGTTCCTCCGCGACGGCGAGCGGCTCGCCGCCTGGACGGACCTCACCCCCGGCGACCTGGTCGTCCACATCCATCACGGGATCGGACGCTATCAGGGCCTGGTGCGGCTCCCGATGGACGGCTCGGAGCGCGAGTACCTGCAACTGGAGTACGCGCAGAACGACCGGCTCTTCGTCCCCACCGATCAGATCCACCTGGTCCAGCGCTACATCGGCGTCGAGGGCGAGGCGGCGAAGATCCACCGGCTCGGCGGCGCCGAGTGGGAGCGCGAGAAGCGCCGGGTCAAGGACGCGACGCGCGAGATGGCCGCATCGCTGCTCGCCCTGTACGCGGCGCGGGCTTCGGTGCCGGGTCACGCGTTTGGACCGGACACGCCCTGGCAGCAGGAGATGGAAGCGGCGTTCCCCTTCCGCGAGACGCCGCACCAGTTGAAGGCGATCGAAGAGGTCAAACGCGACATGGAAGCGCCGCGGCCGATGGACCGGCTGGTCGCGGGCGACGTCGGCTACGGGAAGACCGAAGTCGCCCTGCGCGCGGCCTTCAAAGCGGTCATGGACGGCAAGCAAGTCGCGGTGGTCGTGCCGACGACGATCCTGGCGCAGCAGCACTTCAACGTCTTCTCCGAGCGGTTTGCGCGCTTCCCGGTCTCGGTCGACATCCTCAGCCGATTCCGCTCGCGCATCGAGCAAAAGGACATCATCGAACGCGCGGCGGCGGGTCAGGTGGACGTGCTCATCGGCACGCACCGCATCCTCGGCAAGGACGTGCGGTTCCGCGACCTGGGTCTCGTGGTCATCGACGAAGAACAGCGGTTCGGCGTCGCGCACAAAGAGCACCTGAAAGACCTGCGCAAGGTCGTCGACGTGCTGACGCTCACGGCCACGCCGATCCCGCGGACGCTGCACATGTCGCTCGCGGGTCTGCGCGACATGACCGTGATGGAGACGCCGCCCGAGGCGCGCGTCCCGATCCACACGGAGATCCGCCCCGAGGAGGACGACCTGATCCGCGAGGCGATAGTGCGCGAGCACGCCCGCGGCGGGCAGGTCTACGTGGTGCACAACCGGGTCGAGACGATCGAGCGCGCCGCGCGGCGCATCCGCCGCCTGGCGCCCGAAGTACGCGTCGGCATCGCGCACGGACAGATGCCGGAAGAACGCCTCGAGCACGTGATGCTGGATTTTCTCGGCGGGCGGTTTGACGTGCTGGTGTGCACCACGATCGTGGAGATCGGGCTGGACATCCCGCAGGTCAACACTATTATTGTTCAAGACGCTCACATCATGGGTCTCGCTCAGATGTACCAGTTGCGTGGACGAGTCGGACGGGCAGATCGTCAAGCATACTGCTACCTGCTCTATCCGCGCAAGACCGCGATGACGCACGATGCCGAGCAGCGCCTACGCGCGATGGCCGAGTTCGTCGAGCTGGGCTCGGGGCTGGGGCTGGCGATGCGCGATCTCGAGATCCGCGGCGCGGGCAACATCCTGGGACCCGAACAGCACGGGCACGTCGCCTCCGTCGGGTTCGACCTCTACTGCCGTCTGCTGGACGAGGCCATCCGCGAGGCGCGCGGCGAGATCGTCGAAGAGGCACGCGATCCGTCCCTCGAGTTGGGGATCGACGCCTTCCTGCCGCCGAATCTCGTGCCTGACGACCTCGAACGGATGACGATGTACCGCCGGCTGGCCGTGGCCCGAACCGCCGAAGACATTGATGGGATCGCGGCCGACCTCACCGAGCGGGCCGATCCGCTCCCCGCGCCGGCGCAGGCGCTCGTCGACGCGGTGCGCGTGCGGATCGCCGCGCGGGCCGCCGACGTCACCGGCATCACGCGCGAAGGCGATCGGTTCATGATCCGTCTGGCGGTGGGGAGCGCGCTCGACGACGCCATGCAGCGGCGGATGCGATCGGCGCTCGGCGGGCGCGCGCAGGTCACCGCGGTGGGGCTCAGCGTGCGGGCGCCAGGCCCGGATTTCTCGGCGCAGGCCAAGGCGCTGTGCAACGTGCTCTCGATCGTGGGCCGGGTCGCGGTCGCTACGGTCCCGGCAGCAACGTAACCTTCAACGTGCGGGATCCCAGGCGATCGGCCTGGGTGCGGACCGTCCACTCGCCCAGTCGCTCGGCAGCCGGTCGCTCCGTCAACTTGATGATGCTTGTCGTCAGACGGACGTTCTCCGCGGCGATCGCCTGGACGTCCGCGGCGACCGGGAGAATCACCCAGACCCAAATATTGGGATAGTAGCTGCCACTCGTCGTCTCATACGTCGTGTCCCGCTTCCAGACCGCCGCCTGAGCCGGGTCGAGCAGCTCGACCGTCACCCGCGTGTAGTCCGTGACGTTGCGGAAGTGCGCGACCAGACCGATGTAGGGATCCTTTGCGGTGAACTGGGTCCCGCACTGGTTGTAGCGGAGAAAGAAGAAGCCCCCCTGCGTGCCGGGCTCGATCTTCTTGCACGCGACGAGGTCGAGCGAGATCTGGGCTTCCACCACCGGCGGCGTTAGGACCGCGATGGCCATCGCCCCGAGGAGCACGGCGACGGCCCATCTCAGCGTCGTGTTCATCGCTCCTCTCCCCCCTCTGTCGAGCTAGTCGGGCGGGATCAGCGCGTCGTATTGCACTTGGCCCAAGCACTGCCGGACGCGCGTCGCCGCCTCCGCGACCGCATACCGGGGACCGCGATCGGCGGGTTGCACCCAGCCCTTGTGCAGCCCGAATACCTTGCCATCGATTGTCCAGGGCGAGCCAGAGAAACCGGGACTGGAGTAGCCTTCTCCGACCATCACGTTGTGCCACTGCCGGGGCCACGACTGAACCCGCGACCCGGCCCACGCCAGGAGGTTGCCGTGTACGAACCGCACCTTGACCGCTTCGGGATGAAACTCGCGGCGGGGCGTGAGCGTCAGTTCGTCGCCGGCCTTCAGTTGGTCGGAATCGCCCCATAGGACGACGGGTAATTTTGCGTGCGACTTCACCCGCAGGATCAGCACGTCGATGCCGTGCGCGGCGGACGAACACGCCACGACCGGGGTGGATTCGCCAAACGGGGCGCCGCTCCGCAAGATGGCATACGTGGCCCCAACGCTAAGGGCGTGCGAGACGGTGATGTAGTCGGTGCCCCACGATCCTGATGACAGCGGCACGCCGCCGGCGATGACCTGGCCGCCGGACACGACGCCGATGACCATCGGGGCAAGAGTGGGAATCGGGGGAGACTGCGCGCCTGCCGGGGGTGGAAGAGTGGCGGCGATGATGACCACCAACACCACAAGGGCGCTGCGCATAGCATCCTCCCGAAGGACGGGTTGTGGTTGAGTATACCTCAACCGCGATAGCAATGGGCCGGCCCGTTGGGGTGGCACGGACGCGCCGCCTACGGTATGCTTGTACCCGTTCCATTTTTGAGGAGGGTGTTGGCTCATGAAGATTCGCGCGATCGTCCTCCCCATCGTGGCCGCCCTCGCGCTGGCGGGCGCGGGCGCGGGGGCCTGGGCGATCAGCAACAATTCCAAGCGTGCCTCAGCCATCGCGGCACGGGTCAACGGCGAGCCCGTCCTGTGGTCGGAGGTCGACGCCGAGGTCAACCGCTTCGTCACTCAGGTGGGCGCCGATCCCAAGAGCAAGGAGTTCGAAAAGCAGAAGGCCGACCTGACCAAAGGGATCGTCGACCAGTTGATCTTGCAGAAGTTGATCATGCAAGAGGCGCGAAAGCGGAACGTCCTGGCCACCGACAAGGAAATCAACGAGCAGCTGGCACGGATCCGACAGCAGTTCCCCAACGAGAAAGCCTTTGGGGACGCGCTGGCCAAGGAAAACCTGAACCTCAGCAGCCTGCGCGAGTTGATCCGGTTCCGGCTGACGCAGCGCCGGGTGGCCGACGCGGTCACCGCGAACGTCAAGATCGCCGACGATGAGGTCCGCGCGGCGTTCGACAAAGATCGCACCACCTACGACAAGCCGGCCCAGATCAAGGTGAGCCACATTCTCTTGCGGGTCACCGACAAGAACCAGGAACCGGTCGCGCAGGCGAAGGCCAAGATCGCCTTGGCGAAACTGGCCGACGGTGACAAGTTCGAAGACGTCGCCAAGAAGTACTCGGAGGATCCCGGCAGCGCGGAGCGGGGCGGGGATTTGGGCTTCGTCAGCCGCGGCACGCTGGTCAAGGAGTTCGAAGAAGTCGCATGGGGATTGAAACCCGGGCAGGTCAGCGGCCTGGTCAAGACCCAGTTCGGGCTCCACATCATCAAACTCTTCGACATCAAACAGGCCGAGAAGGCCGACTACGACAAAGTGAGGGACGAGGTGCGCGACAAGCTGCTGGGCGGCAAGCGCGAGAAGGCGTTTGAGGCCTGGCTCGAGGAGCAGAAGAAGACGGCCAAGATCGAGAAGTTCGAGCGCAAGTAGGCGGCGCCCGCCGCCGGCCCGCGACCATGCGATTCACGTTCGACGATCTCGTCGCGCTCATGGCGTTTCTCCGCGGCCCGCAGGGTTGCCCGTGGGACCGCGAGCAGACTCCTCTCCTGTTGGCTCCCTACCTGTTGGAAGAGGCGCATGAGGTCTTAGACGCGATCACGCGCGGCCATCCCGCCGATCTCCGCGACGAACTCGGTGATCTGCTTTTGCAGGTGGTCTTTCACGCGCAGATGGCCCACGAGGCCGGCACGTTCGACGCCGACGTGGTAGTCGACGGGCTCGTGCACAAACTGCTCGACCGCCACCCCCACGTGTTCGGCGATCTGCGTTTGGGCACTCCGGCCGAAGTCAAAGCGCACTGGGAAGAGCTGAAGCGCCGAGAGGATCCGCGGCGCGATCGGTTTGACGGGATCCCGGCGTCGCTGCCGGCCCTCGCGCGGGCCCAGAAGCTGCTCGAACGCGCAGCCCCGCCCGGGGAGGCCGAGCGCGTGGCCGATGCCTACAAGCCGGACGCATCGGCCGCCCTTGCCGACGCGCGAACGGCGTTGGAGGCGCTCAACACGGCAGCGCCCGACGTAGCAGCCGAGCCTCTGGGTCGGCTGCTCTTTGCGGCAGCAGCGCTGGCCCAGGCCTCGGGCGTCGACGCGGAGTCGGCGCTGCGGATCGCGTGCGATCGGTTCGTAGGAGAATTCTTCCCCCGAAATTCATAAAGTTGAGCTATACTGATTCTCGGGAAGGTCCCTCGTCTTGCCTTCCCGGGAGCAACAACATCGTGCTGGCCTATGTGTTGTGCCAGAGCCCGCACTGTCGCTATGTGTTCATGGCGGAGGATCTCAGAGAGGCTCCAGAGGATTGCCCCCGCTGCGGCAGCCGCCTCGTGACGAACTGCCCGCGCTGCGGAGCCATATTCAGACGATCGTCAGGCATGTGCGTTAACTGCGGGCACAACATGCTGCCGGAGGAACCTAGCCGCAGCGCCCAATCCGCCAGAGGAATGCGACTGCCGCGCCTGCCGCGATCACCTGTGTAAGGATTCCCAGCAGCGCGTACCGGCGCGTCACCGTCCAGTGCAGCTTTGAGATGTGCATGAGTCTGATGCGGAACAGCAGGTGCACGGGCGCGTCAACCAGGTCGGGGAGGATGCCGCCCAACGCGCCCAGCCCGACCGCCCACGGGCTGAGCCCATGACAGCGCGTGATGAGCCAGGCGATGATGAGGATTCCTGCGATCAGTTCGACGGCTGCGACGATCAGACCCGGCGTCAGCCGCAGATGCCGGCGCCGACCGTCCTCGTGCGCGATCTGAAGGCGAAAACCCCGCCGGCGGCAGCGCGTGAACGTTTCCTCTTCGGTGTGCGGGACAGCGTCGAGGACGAAGTGGCTGGCGATGCCGCCAAGCAGCGATGCGGCCGGTGGCGGCACGATTGCTCCGACGACAGCTCCAAGGAGTAGGTGGGCGAGTGGATGCACAGACGATCAGGCTTATCTCTCTTGAAAGTTCTTCTGAACTCTCTCCGTATATACCTGGTGGGAGACGCGGTAGCAGCGCAGATTTAGGCGGCCGAAGATTGTAGCCGCACGAACGCTTCCACCACTCGCGTATCGAAGTGCGTCCTCCTCCCACATGTTCAGATAGCAACCGTCAGCGTGGGTATGCCAGCACTACTAAGTTGACTATACAGATCATTCATGATTGACTAAAATGGTTTGTGAATCGCGCGCGTCAGGGCGGGCGCGGGGCATTGATTCGCAGCGGGGTGAAAATCTATGAAGAGCGCGCCGATAGCCATATTGAAGGCGAAGTTGAGCGAATATCTCGACGCTGTGAAGGCGGGTGAGGAGATCATCGTGACGGAGCGGGGCGAGCCGATCGCGAGACTGCTGCCGATCGCGCAGGAGGAAAGTATGGAGGTCCGCATGGTCAGGTTGGTGGCCGCGGGGCTGGTGCGCCCCCCGGCGCGGCCGCTGCCTGATGAGTTCTGGACCATGCCGATGGCCGATGATCCTGAAGGCCTGGTCCTCAAAGCCCTTCTCGAAGATCGGGAGGAGGACTGGTGAAGTTCTGGGACACATCAGCCTTGGTGCCGCTCTGCGCAAGAGAGAGTGCGTCTGAACAGATGCTGAAGCTGCTTCGCACAGATCCCGGCGTTGCGGCGTGGTGGGGTTCAGTGATCGAATGTTCGGCAGCGCTTGCGCATCGAGGCCGTGAAGGCCGACTGGCAGCCGATGATTGGGACAACGCGCTCGCCAGGCTGAACGTCCTGAAGGATTCGTGGTTCGAGGTACAGCCGGGCGAGCGGCTTCGCGCGCTCGCCGCGCGCTTGGTCCGCGTGCACATGCTTCGTGCCAGCGACGCGCTTCAACTCGCGGCGGCGCTCGTGTGGATCGACAAGGCGGCGCCCGGCGAACTCGTCACCCTCGATCGCCGGTTGCATACTGCCGCGCGTCTCGAGGGGTTTAGGGTGCTCCCTTAACGGTGCGACTCGACAAGTTTCTGCAAACAAGTCGCCTGATCAAACGCCGCACGCTGGCGAACCGCCTGTGCGACGCGGGCAAGATCACGCTCAACGGGCGGCGCGCGAAAGCCGCCGCCGAGGTCAAGGTCGACGATCTCATCGGCGTCGACTTTGGGACACGGCACATCGTCGCGAAGGTGCTTCGCATTCCCGAAGGGCGCCCGTCGCCGGAGCCCGTCTATCAGGTCGTCGAAGACCGGCGGTCCGCCGAGGCCTGGTAGGCCGCCCTCGCCGTCCGTAAGACCTGCAGGATCGCGATCCCTCCGACGATACACACCGCGCCCAGCGCCTGAATCACCGACAGCCGGTCGTTCAACAGGATCACTCCAAGGCTCACCGTCACCACCGGCTCGAAACTGCTGAGGACCGCGACGTGCGCCGCGGGCAGGCGCCGGAAGGCGTGGAGCATGAGCAGCGGCGCCAGGACGCCCGCCAGCATGCCCGACGCGGCAGTCGCCCACAGCGCCGGCGTGTGAGCGGGCAGACCCCACTGCCCGGTGAGCGTGGCGACAAACGCAAAGATCAGGCCCGACGTCGCCAGCAGTACGTTCAACGCGGCAAGCGGCTCGACATTTTGGAGCACCCGCCGCGCGGTCACAGCATAGAGCCCCGCCGATACGGTCGTCATCGTCACCGCGACGAGCCCCGCCGCCTTGCCGAGCGACGGCGTCTGCCCGGCGACCAGGATCGCGCCGGCAATCACCAGGAGCAGCACCGGCGCCTCGGCCCAGCGGATCCGTTCGCCGAGGACGATCCACGCGATCCAGGCCACGTGCAGCGGGTACAGCGCCACCAAGACCGCGACGGACGACACGGGGAGATAGTTCAGGCCAAAGACGAATCCATACGCCTGGATGGGGATCAGCACCCCGCCCATCAGCAGCAGTGGGGTCAGGCGGCTTCGCGGGGGCAGCACGAGGGATTTTGTCAGCGCGAGCACGACCCACAACATGGGGACGGCAATTACCGTGCGAACGGCGAGCACCTGGATGGGCGTCATCCCGGCGTCGAGCGCGATCTTCATCAGGATCGGGGACACGCCGTACAGCGTCGCCGCGAGCAGCACGATCGCAGCGGACGACGGTCCTTCGGGGTTTCCTGTGGGAACAACCGGCATCGAGGAGGCCCCGTCCATCTTCCCGCGGCCGGCGATGGATTCCTTGCGTTGGGGCAACAACAGGTGATTGGCGACTGATGACGAAAGTCGACGCGCAGCCGATGGTCACGATAACAGCCATCACCGCGCGCGAGATCCTCGACTCGCGCGGCAATCCCACCGTCGAAGCCGACGTCGTCCTGAGTGACGGCGCGATGGGACGCGCCGCCGTGCCGTCGGGCGCGTCGGTCGGCGAGCGCGAAGCCCTCGAGCTGCGCGACGGCGATCCGAAGCGGTATCTGGGCAAAGGCGTGCGCACGGCGGTGGCCCACATCCGCGACCAGATTGCGCCGACGCTCATCGGCCGGGCCGCGGCGGATCAGGCGGCGATCGACCGCGCGATGCTCGACCTGGACGGCACCGACAACAAGCGCCGCCTGGGGGCCAACGCGATCCTGGCGGTCTCGCTGGCTGTGGCCCGAGCCACGGCGGCGTCACGAGGGATGCCATTGTGGCGGTCGTTGGGCGGCGAGGACGCGTGTGTGCTGCCGGTGCCGTTGATGAACATCGTCAACGGCGGCGCCCACGCCGATAACCGGCTCGACGTCCAGGAATTCATGGTGGTGCCGGTGGGTCTGCCGTCGTTCGCCGAGGCGCTGCGCGCGGGGACCGAGGTCTTCCACCACCTCAAGAAGGCGCTCCACGCGCAGGGCCTGTCGACCGCCGTGGGAGACGAAGGCGGGTTTGCGCCCGATCTGTCGTCGACGGCCTCCGCGCTCGAGGCGCTCGTGCGCGCCATCGAGACGGCGGGCTAC
>Ga0209342_10007988_pt1 | contig 10616 bp, 15 predicted proteins | sample RifCSP16_2_FD_184023 | JGI IMG/M metagenome (GOLD analysis project Ga0209342, IMG submission 184023) | Soil microbial communities from Rifle, Colorado - Rifle CSP2_sed 16_2 (SPAdes) (version 2) | ecosystem: Environmental > Terrestrial > Deep subsurface > Rock core/Sediment | place: Rifle... | reverse complement strand
GAAGCTCGCACTGTCCGCCTCCTCGGCGGCTGTTCCCGCCGGCGAACGGACCACCCTGACAGCGGGCGCGCATGATCCTTACAACAACCTGATCACAAACGCGACGATCACGTGGTCCACTACGATCGGTCAAGTCGTCGCCCTGGATGGCCAGGGGACGCAGGCGCTCTTCACGGCCCCGGCCGATGCTGGCATCGCTCTCGTCACCGCTTCCTCCGGGTCCATCTCCACCTCCATGGACCTCGAGGTCATCCCCGCCAGGCTCGCCAGCCTGTCCATCAGCCCGCACTCTCCGCGCGTCGTGGCCGGCAGCACGCTCCGCTTCGTCGCGACTGCAACGGACGCCGCCGGAAACTCCTGGGCCGGCGTCGCCGCGACCTGGACGGCGTCGGCGGGTTTGATCGACGGCGATGGGACCTTCACCGCGCCGACGACCGCGGGGAATGTGGTCATCTCGGCGACCGCGGCGGGCACCCGGTCCGAGGGAGACGTGATCGTCGTCGCTGGTGCGGTCGATCGAATCCTCGTCGTCCCCTCCTCCATTCGCCTGCCCGCGGGGAGCCGTGCCACCCTGGTCGCGATCGCAATCGACCCGCATGGTAATGAAATCCCGAACGCGACCTTCAGCTGGTCCGCAACCGTCGGCACCGTACAGCCGTCTCCAGAAGGACGGAGCGCGACGTTCTCCTCCGGCGAGGCGGCGACCGGTGGCGTCATCCTCGTGACCTCCGGGGACAAGAACGCGGCGGTGGATGTGACCGTGACGGGCGGGGGATTCCCGTGGGACGGTCTTACGGGCCAACCCTTTGGTCTCCTCTTCCCCCTCGTCCTTCTGGCGATGGCGTCCGGCCTCGTCTGGCAAGGAGCTCGGAACCGACGGCTTCGGAGGCGGATGGCAGGGCTCGACAAGGCAATCCGGGCTCTCGCGAATTCCGCCCGTGCGACATCTCCACGGGAATTTGACGGCGTCACTCGGAGGCGGAGTCGGTAGCCTCAGAACGCGTCCGCGTCGCGGGCGGAAGGCACGCCAATCCGGTACCGACCGTGGTTCCGCAACACGAAACCTCTTCGTTCGAACCAGATCATGTGATACGCCGCGAGTTGGCGGCTGATTCCCAGAGCGTGCGCAATCTTCGCCGCCGAGCTCTCCTCGAGGCGATTCAACACGGTCCAGATTCGGAGCCGCGTCTCCCGATAACTCCAATGCTTCCCGAACAGTTCATTTCGCTCCCGTTGGAACGCGTCCCCGGCGACGTAGTAGCGGGTTCGGCCCTCCCGCTTCTCCGCATACACGATCCCCTCTCGGATCAGAATCTGGAGATGGTGATGCGCCGTGCCGACGCCGACGTCCGTCGCCCTCGCGATCGAACGAAAGTGGTCTCCCGGGAGGAGAAGGAGGTGCTCGTAGATCCGATGCCGCGTCTCGTGGTCGAGGGTCCGGACGCCGGGAGTTGCCATTCATGTCACGTCCGGGTGCCGATCGTGGGTTGCTCGCGAATTCGGTCACCTGGGAGCTTGGTCAAGATGGAGGTCAAGCGGTCAGACTCCTCTCGGAGCGATTGGCCCGAGACGGATAACGGCGCGATGAGGACGATCACGGACTGAGGGTCGGCCCGCGAGACGTGCATCCGGTGTTCGCCCGCCTCGATGTCGATCGACGGAGGGCTTCGTCCCCCCAGAGCCTCGAGGAGGGTCGCGACTGATCCGATCATCGTCGCGGCCATGACACTGATCACGTTCTGCGGCACGTCGTTCCGCGTCCAACCTCCGAGCACGACGCCCGTCCGCTTCAGCAGCATCACGACCTCGGCCGGACCATTCAGGTCAATCGCCGAGAGCAGGGCAGACCCCCGCTCGCCTCCAATCCCTCCCATGACGCTCCCCCGTGCCCCGGGCTGCGGCCGCCCACCCCGCCGGTGTCTCCCTGCGTGCCGCAGTCCTTTAGGATTGCATGGGAAACCACGGTATTAAAGCGTTGTCCCCTGACCCTGACCCCCTGACTGACACAACCGGACGTTGGCCCGCCTCGCGTCACCGGGTGCGGAGCCCTGTCGCCTGCGACTTCGGGGGGTCCTTCTTCTCGACCTCGGACCCGTACCCGATTTCGTGGCGGCGGGTTATTGCCCCCGGCGGCATGCGGGAGCCGTGGCCGTCCTCCTCGAGGATCGAGAGGTCGTGCGAGCCCTCTTGTTCCGCGAACCCATCCGCAACGCGACGGTCATCCACCGCACGTTCAACCATCCGGACTTCTCCCTCGCGTTCGCGGACCGCGTTCCGAACCCGTTGGCGGTGCTCGCCCTCAAGGCTTCCGATCATCCCGCGGCCCCGCACCAATTCGCTCTGCATGCGACGGACACTGTGGCGGCACTCCACGTGCTCAGCGCTGTGCCGCCGGGATTCGCACTCTACCACGTTGCCGACGAACTGGCGTTCCCCGCGATCAACAAACGGCTCCGGGTCGGGTGGTGGGGCGAGGCGATCTACTACGCGATGGACGCGAAGGACTTCCGCGACGACCAAGCGCACGAGACGGCTCTCCTCGATCCGATCTACGCGGAGAGAGTCGCGAAGGTCTGGGCGCCAGACTGGCCCGCCACAGGATACGTCAGGTCGCGCATCGAGGACGGGCCCAGCGCCGCGATCTACGTGGACGGCGAGCCGGTGGCGTGGTACCTCACGCACCTCGAGACGGACCACGTGGTCATGCTCGGTTTCCTCCATGTCCTCGACGCCCATCGCCGCAAGGGCTACGCGAGATCCCTGTCGTGCGCGATGATCCGGCAAGCTCTCGCTAGGGGCAAGACGCCGGCGTGCCACGTGTACACCGACAACGAGCCCTCCATCCGACTGATGGAGTCGCTCGGATTCCGTCGGGTCTGCACGCAGGCTTGGGGGGACGGGGTCTCACCGGGATGAACGAAGCCCGATGCCTTCGATGCGCCTGACGAACTCCGTCTTGCCCTCCGTGTACGCCTCCCGGTCCTCGCGGAACTTCGCCGCCAATGCCCGCTTGAGGGCCTCGTACTCCGCCGCGGCGTCCGCGTGCGCGAGAAGGTAGTCGCGAAACGCCAGATGCCGGATCCAGAAGTCGGACCCCACCGCCGCCATGTGAACGTGATGGGTACGAGGGCGCGTGCGAGGCCTCGCGAGGAACTTGCGGTCCGGCGTTTCCAACTCGCGCTCGGGGAGGTATTCGTACCCGAGGGTCTCCAGGGACGGGATGCAGCGGGCCGCGTCGTCGAAGTCCGTGACGCCCGCGAGGATGTCGATGATCGGCTTCGCCGCCAGACCCGGGACGGCCGTGCTCCCCACGTGCTCGACGGCGATCCGGTGCGAACCGAGTGCCGCCAAGATCCGCGACCGCTCCTTCTCGAACATCCGCGGCCACCGGGGATCGTACGCCTCGATCACGACGGGAGTGTCCATGAGCCTCAGAACCTTCTCGGGAGGGCTCACTGCGCGCGGCTCGTCCTTCGAGGCGGCCAGCGTCACACGGGCCACTGCCAGGCCGCGACGACGACCGCCGCGGCGATGCCGATCCCGAACGCGACGACGAACCAGGGCGGGATCTTGATCGCCTTCTCGTCCTCCTGGTCGAAGTACCGGATCAGGCCGGCCGCGGAGTGGAAGCCTTCCCCGCGCTTCTCGTTCGCCATCGCGCTTCCCATGAAGGCCCGCGTATTAAAGAGTTGCGCGGCAACCGCCGACTCGGGGAAGGGTTAATAACGGTCGGGCCGAATAGGCGTCCTCCCGGGGGAGCGACGTGGACGCGCCGAAGAACTACGTGTTCATCGGGAAGAAGCCGCTGATGGACTACGTGCTGGCGGTCGTCACGCACTTCGAGAGCGGCATGCCGGAGGTCGTCGTGAAGGCCCGCGGGCGGAACATCTCGATCGCGGTCGACGTCGCGGAAGTCGTGCGAAGCCGCTTCGTCCACGACGCGAAGGTGCGCACCGTCCAGATCGGCACGGAGAAGCTCTCGGGCGAGGACGGGAAGACCGCGAACGTGTCGAGCATCGAGATTTTCCTGACGAAAGGCGCGGGGTCTTAAGCGGCCGCGGTTTTGGCGGCGTGATGGACCTCGCTCCAGTACGGGACGCCGCCGCGGCAGTGGACTGGTCGAGGCTCGGCGATCGCAAGTTGTGCGACGCGTGCCTCGGCCGCCTGTTCGGGAAGGTGGGCCACGGGTTCACGAACCCGGAGCGCGGGCGCGCGATCCGCGAGGACCGCGGGATCCGCGACGGACCCTGCGGGCTGTGCGAGGGCCTCCTCACGGAGATCCCGAAGTTCGCCAACCTCGCTGCCACGAAACTTGCGGGTTGGGACTATCGCACCTTCCTCGTCGGCTCGAAGGTCGACCCGGAGATCGCCGCCAAAGAGGAGGCCCTGTGGGACGAGCTCGGGCTCTCGCAAGGGGAGCCGATCAAGTCGGAACTCAACCGCGAGGTCGGAAAGCTCCTCGCCGCCAGGACCGGCCGAGAGGCCGACCTCAAGCGCCCGGACATCGCGGTGCACGTGGACACGCAGTACGACGTCGTCGAACTCGACGTGGCCCCCCTGTTCGTCTACGGGCGGTACCGCAAGCTCAGCCGGGGGATCCCGCAGACGCGGTGGCCGTGCAAGCGCTGCCGCGGGAAGGGGTGCGAGCGGTGCGGCGGCAAGGGGAAGATGTACGAGACGAGCGTCGAGGAGATCGTGGCAGGTCCGCTGATGGAGCAGGTCGGCGGCACCGGGCACGCGCTGCACGGGATGGGACGCGAGGACGTCGACGCGCGCATGCTCGGGAATGGCCGCCCCTTCGTCCTCGAGGTGTCGCAACCCCGGACGCGGACCGCGGACCTGGCGAAGGTCACGGCAATCGTGAATCGCTCGGGCCTCGCGGAGGTCGAGGGCCTCCGGCCGTGCGCGCGAGAGGAGGTCCAGGCGGTGAAGGAGGACCGCGCGGACAAGACATACCGCGTCCTCGTGCGGTTCGACGCTCCCCTGGACCCCGCAAAGGTTAATGAAGGGGTCGGGGGTTTGGCGGGAACGCGCATCGCGCAGCGGACCCCGGTCAGGGTGTCCCATCGCAGGGCGGACCTTGTCCGCGAGCGGGTCGTGAAGGGCGTCCGCGTCGTCCGGGCGGAGGGCGGGGAGGTGGAACTCCTCGTCACGGCCGAGGCGGGGACGTACGTCAAGGAGGCCCTCCACGGCGACGGAGGGCGGACCGTTCCGAGCCTTGCGGGGATCCTCGGCGTCGGCTGCAAGGTGCTCGAACTGGACGTCGTCCGAATCCACGACGAGGTGTGAGATGGTCAAGGCCTCCAAGGGCATCATGGAGAAGTCCCGGCAGAAGCTGCGACGCCGGGCGCGGCAGCGCGGGCTCTCGCCGATCACCCGCGCCCTCCAGACGTTCGACGTGGGGGACAGAGCCACGATCGTGATCGACTCGAGCCTCCAGAAGGGATGGCCGCACCACCGGTTCCACGGGTTGACGGGCGTCGTCGTCGAGCGTCGCGGCCGCGCGTACGTGATCGACATCCGGTTCGGCGGGAAGATCAAGAAGGCGATCGTGCTCCCCGAGCACCTGAGGAGCACGTAGGGAGAGGGTCGATGGAGGAAGAAGAGGAGCAGTACCTGTCCCTCGCGGAGATCAAGGCGCTCCTCGAGCGGGAGGAGCGGGACCGCGGCGGCCTGAACATGGAGCAGAAGTATGCGCTCACCCACGCGCAGACGTTCGGGAGGCTGCCCCCGGACCAGGTCACAAAGCTCGCCCAAGAACTCATGGGGGTCGAGATGATGACGCTGGGGAACGCGTACAAGCTCGCGGACCTCCTGCCGACGCACCCCGACGACGTTCGCGCGGTGTTCGCCAAGGAACGGTTCTCCCTGAGCAAGGAAGCGGCGGACCAGGTCGTCCAGATCGTGGCGAAGTACCTGTGAGGGGGACCGTCCGTGGAGGACTACGCGCGGATTCTCGACCACCTCCCGCAGGGCCATCCCGACCGAGCGCGGTTCCAGCGAGAGCCGCTCGCGTACGCGCTCGGGGAGGACGAGTTCAAGCTGTTCGAGCTCGTCCCCAAGGAGGGCGCCACTCTCCTCGCGGGCGACCGCGCGTACATCGGCAAGGACGCGGTCCAGCGCGCGCAGATCCAGCACGTCAAGCGTCGCGTGGGGTTCGAGGAGCTCACGACCGCGGCGCAGAACGAACTTCCCCTCCTGATCGCGGAGGTCGTGCGGGAGAAGGAGGAACGGTTCGTGCGATTCTTCAACGAGGCCCAGGCGATTACGACCCGGTTCCACATGCTCGAGCTGCTGCCCGGGCTCGGGAAGAAGACGATGTGGGCGATCCTGGAGGAACGGAAGAAGGGGCCGTTCAAGTCGTTCGACGACCTCGCGAAGCGGGTCGCGATGGTCCACCACCCCGAGAAGCTCGTCGCGAGGCGGATCGAGATGGAAGTCGCAGACCCCACGCAGAAATACCACTTGTTCGCAGCGCGCTAGGTCGGCACCAGCGACTCCTCAGCGACCTCGCGCTCGACGCGCTTCGCGTCCGCCTTCGTCAAGTGCAGGAGCTTACGAACCGCCTCGAGGAGGGCGCGAGACTTCTCGAGCGACCCGCGGGCGATCGCGTGGCGGACGAGGTCCCGGTACGTCTTCGTTTCGTCCTCCATCGTGCCGAGCACGCGCTCCAGCGTGCTGGACTCGATGCGGCGGTGGTCGAGCTCGGAGATCTCGAGGTGCTGCCGCAGCTGCTCGAGGAGAAGCTGTTCCGTGGCGGTGACCTTGCCGTCCTGCCACGCCGTCAACATCGCCTTCGCATACGCCTCGATCCTCGCGAGCCGTTCGTCCATCTCCCGCTTCCGCCGCTCGTCGATCCCCTCCAGCTCCCGAAGGTCGAGGACGGGTCGGTCCATCGCCTCCCGCACGATGTCCGAGAATGAGAGGCGCACGGAGGTCGCGCGGTCGATCTCGTCCAGCGTCATCTCCTTCGTCCCGCCGTCCACCACGATCGGCACGCGGACCGCGCTCAGGTGGTCGCGGATCGACTTCGAGCGCTCCCATCCCCGCGAGCTCAGGTAGTACGCGAGCATCCGCTGCTTCATTCCCCCGATGTGCGCTTTTCGCTCGGAGACCGCACCCTCTTCGACGAGCTCGTCGAGGTAGCGAGACACGTGCTTGCGGTGGATGCCCGCCGCGAACGCAACGCTCTTCTGCGTGAGGGCGACGGGGAGCTCGAACCGATCCTCCATCCCCCTGAAGTCGGACAGGTAGAGGAGGATGCGCTCTTCCGTCGTGAGCGCGAGGCGGCTCGCGGCCATGCCGCCACGCATCGTCGAAGGACTAAAGAACTCGACGCAAAGGTTGATGAGTGCTCTCGAGGGTCCGCGCCACGGGGAGGACGGTAGCTGGGGGGCGGCGCACAGGCCGGAACAGACGCTCATCGTCTCCCGCGCCCCGTTCGCGCAGGGGCTCGAGGATGACTGACGCCGCCTCGCGGGCCGTCGGGCGCCGTCACATGTAGCCGGACTTCTGGAGTGTCATGAGATCGTCCGTGCTCAGCTTCTCGCCCTTCCGGAAGCGCTCGAAGATGATCTCCGCCTGTCGTTTCGTGTCGACTTCCTCGACGACCTCGCCCGTGCGGCCCCTCAGCCGGATGCCGTGGACGATCTTGTCGTAGTCGTGGACCTCGCGGATGTAATCGATGTGCTTGCGATGCTCCTCGTCCGCGAGCATCTTCGTCTTGATGAACTCCTCCTGGGCGGCGTCGGCCTCCCTCCGGAGCGCGTCCCCCTGCTCGAACAGCGCGACCATCTGATCGTGCTCCTTCTGCGCCGCCTCGGCGAGCTCGCCGACGCTCTTGTGCGACGCCTCCGCGACCTCCTTCGCCTGACGGAGCTCCTCGATCGCCTTCTTCACTTCCTCGTCCTGCTCGAGCTCCTTCTCCCGCTTCCGGACCTCTTGCTGGAGACGGCCCATCTCCTCGATGAGCTCGCGCTCCTCCGCGGGCTTCATCACGCGGGTCTGCTGCCGGAACTCGAGGTCCCTCAGTTCCCGCTTGAGGCGCGCCACGGGCACGCCGCCCTTGGGCACGCGCGTGCGCTTGATGTCGTTCGTCCTCGCGAGGAGCTCGTTCACGCGGCGGTTGAACTTGTCCCGCTCCGCCTTCGCCGCCTGGACTTGGACGTTCAGCTCGTCACGACGTTGGCGGTGCTGCGTGGCCTGCTCGACGAGCCCGCGGACCTGCGCGTTGAGCGCATCGCGCTTCTCAACCCACTCCCGCGTGAGGAGGTTCAGTTCGTCGCGGCGACGACGGTGCTTCTCGGCCTCCGCGTTCGCGACTTCCCGCTTGCTCTCCAGGTCCTGGAGGGCTTCGACGGGGACGTTGGCCTCCATCCGCGCGGCGAGGGTGGGGTGGGACTTTAACCTTTCCTATGGGAAGAACTCGCTACGGAACGCTCTTGCGGAGGATCGTCTCGACCATCGCGCCGAACGCCTCCTCGACGTGCTCCCCGGTCTTCGCGCTCGTGAAGTAGAACGGCCAGCCGCGCGCGGCCGCGAAAGCCTTGATGTCCGACTCCTTCAGGAGTCGCTCCTCGAGGAGGTCCACCTTGTTCGCGAGCAGACACACGGGGATGTCGCCGGCGACGCTGCGGATCGCCTGGGCCCATCCGTCGAGCTCGTCAAGCGTCTCCGGGCGCGTGACGTCGCACACCGCGATGATGCCGTGCGCGCCGTGGTAGTAGGCGTCCTTTAGAAGCTCCCGGACGTTCTTGTTTCCCCAAATGTCCCACAGGATCATCGTCACGGCGGACTTCGCTTGGTCCTGCGGGCTCGAGTCGAGCTCCTTCTTCGTGACCTTCGCGCCCAGCGTGGCGATGTAGCGGTCGTCGTACTCGTCCTGCACGTATCGGCGGATCAGAGAAGTCTTTCCGACCATGGGCTCGCCGGCGAGGCATAGCTTGACTTTGGCCCGGTTCTTCTCCATGCCCAGGGTCCCCAGAAGGTATTCTCGGAGACGGAAACAGTCTACCCGGATATAACCTCTGACATTCGATTATCCAGGCGCGATTCTCACGCTTGCGCTCTGGCTCCCGAGGCCGGATCCGCCATCCGATACCGTCCATGCGCGGAGGCCCCGGCACGATAGCAGTACTGGATCGTCTGGAAACCGCGCCGGAGCGAGGCGACGTCCCGCGCGACCCCGGCGGGATCCTCCTTGGTGACGACGACGCGCGCGACGAGCTCGGCGACCTCCGCCATGTTCGACTCCCTCATTCCAAGCCGCGTGAGCTCCTGGCTCCCGAGCCGGATGCCGGAGGGGCGCACGGGGGATGTGTCGTCCGGCATGAGGTTCTTGTTCGCGATGATGTTCGCGCGCTCGAGGCGAAGCGCCACGTCCGCGCCGCCGCCGTGCTCCGCGACGTCCACCGCCAGCGCATGCGAGCGCGTGAACCCGAGGTGCTCGCACACCACGTGGACGCCGCGTTCGTACAGCGCCTGCCCGAGCGCGCGGGCGTTCCGCACCACCTGGTCCGCGTAGGTGCGTCCGAACTCGAGGTGCTCCGCAAGCGTGACGCCGAGCGCGGCCATCGCGTGCAGGTGATGGTTGCTGACGACGCCGGGGAAGACGCCGCGGAGGAGCCTTTTCGCCATCTTCTCGTCGCGGGGCTCCGCGAGGAGGATGCCGTGCTGCGGCCCGGGCAGGGTCTTGTGCGTGCTCCCGGTGATCACGTCGGCGCCCTCGCGGAACGGGTCCTGGAACGTCCCTCCCGCGATGAGGCCGAGGACGTGGGCGGCGTCGTACCACACGGGGCAGCCCACCTCGTCTAATGCGTCGCGCAGCGCTTCGAGGGGCGTGGGGAAGAGGAACACGGACTGGCCGAACAGTGCGACCTTCGGCTTTACCTCCCGCAGGACCTTGATCGTGCCGTCGATGTCGAGGTTCATGTCGCGCCGGTTGAAGGGGTACGTGACGGTCTTGCATCCTCGGACGCCCACGGCCCCGAACTTGGCGGTGGAGATGTGCGCCCCGTCGCTGAGGGCGACGCTCGTGATCGTGTCCCCGGGCTCCGCGAGCGCGAACAGCACCGCCAGGTTCGCGTTCGTCCCGGAGATCGGGCGGACATCCGCGTGGGAACACCGGAACAACCGCTTCGCGAGCTCGGTGACGCGTGTCTCGACGGCGTCCACGTACAAGTTCCCCTGGTAGTAACGCTCGCCGGGAAGTCCCTCCGCGTAGCGGTCTTGGAAATCGGAGAGGAGCATCTCGCGCGCGAGGGGGCTGATCAGGTTCTCCGACGCGATCAGGGGGAGCGATTCCGAGAACCAGCCGTGGTGCTTGTCGACCTGTTCCTGGATGAAGGCGACGTCCTCATTCATCGCGCGCGGGCGAGCAACGGGAGGATTCTACTAATAGGTATTCCTCGTCAGAACACGCGGACCTTGCCCGCAACCGTCCGCTCCGTGATCTTGTGGATGTTCTCCAGACCCTCGTCGATAATCCCGCTGACTGTGTCCTTGACCGCCGGAAGCTTCACGCCCTTCGCGAGCGAGAGCTGCGCGACCGCCATTTGGGGCTGGTCGATCGGCTTCCCGATCTGGGAGACGATGCGGACCCACACCTCCTCGACGTC
>Ga0209342_10007986_pt1 | contig 10617 bp, 9 predicted proteins | sample RifCSP16_2_FD_184023 | JGI IMG/M metagenome (GOLD analysis project Ga0209342, IMG submission 184023) | Soil microbial communities from Rifle, Colorado - Rifle CSP2_sed 16_2 (SPAdes) (version 2) | ecosystem: Environmental > Terrestrial > Deep subsurface > Rock core/Sediment | place: Rifle... | reverse complement strand
ACAGTTACATGAACGAACGCCTGGCTCGACATTACGGGATCGACGGCGTGGTCGGTGAGACGTTCCGCCGAGTGAGCTACCCTTCCGACGACCGCAAGGGGATCTTCGGCCACGGGAGCGTTCTGGTCCAGACGTCCCTGGGAAACCGGACGTCGCCGGTGCTGCGCGGCAAATGGGTTATGGAAGTCCTTCTGGGGACGCCGCCGCCTCCTCCTCCTCCGGATGTGCCCGATCTGGAAAAAACCAAAGGTTCGCGCGACGGCAAGGTGCTCACGACGCGGGAGCGCCTCGAGATACACCGACAGGACCCCACCTGCGCCTCTTGCCACAGTTTCATCGATCCCATTGGACTCGCTCTCGACAACTTCGATGTGACGGGCAGGTGGCGTATTCGAGAGTACGGCGTCCCCCTCGACACGCGCAGCACGTTCTACGACGGCACGCCTATCGAGACGCCCGGAGACCTCGTCGACGTTCTTCTCAAGCGGCCGGTCCCGTTGGTACGGCAGTTCACGGAGAACTTGATGGCCTTCGCGCTGGGACGGACGGTTGCGTACCGCGATCAGCCCACGGTACGGGCGATCGCGGCGAACGCCGAGCAAAACGGTTACCGCATGTCTTCCTTCGTCTTGGGCGTCGTCTTGAGCGATGAGTTCCGAATGAAGCAGAAGCAGAAAGACGCAGTCGAAACAGATAAGCCGATGAGCGAACACCACTAGCGAGCGGAGCGAGCCCGGGGAGGAAGCGCGCGCGAGGAGCGCATGGAAAACAGCGGGGCCCGGAGGGCCCCATCCTCCCCGAGCGGAGCCGTCAGCCGGAGCGAAGCGCGAAGCGCGAAGCGACTAGCCGCGGGGGTGGGGCCCCGCTGCACTCATGAGGAGCGAGGGGAGTGAGCCGAGCGGAGCCCTCAGCCCAGAGCGGTGGGGGTGGGGCCCCACCGCATTGATCGAAGGGCGAGGCGAACACTAATATTGGAGGAAACATGCATTTCGTAACCGCGAAGAAACTCCCGCGCCGGACGTTCCTGCGCGCCGCGGGGGCGAGCGTCGCGCTTCCCCTGCTCGATGCCATGGTGCCCGCCTTCGGCGCTTCGAAGAACGAGCGGACCCGCCTGGTGTGCATCGAGGAAGTGCACGGCCTTCCGGGCTGCAACAAGTGGGGCGCCACCCAGCACCTTTTCGCCCCGGCGACGGTCGGGCGCGACTACGAGCTCGTTGCCAAGAATCCACTGAAATCGCTGGAGCCGTGGCGCGAGCATTTCACCATCATCAGCAATACCGATGTGCGCATGGCGGAGGCTTTCGATCCGCCGGAGGTCGGTGGGGACCACTTTCGCTCGTCCGCAGTCTTCCTGACGCACACCCACCCCAAGCAAACGAAGGGTTCGGACCTGCACTGCGGAACTTCCATGGACCAGCTCCATGCGCAGCTCATCGGCCGCGAGACCGCGATGCCCTCCTTGCAGCTCGCCATCGAGAGCACCAACAAGGGCGGTGGTTGCGACTACAACTATTCGTGCTCGTATACCGACTGCATCAGCTGGGCGTCTCCGACGGAGCCCCTCCCGATGATCCGCAGCCCGCGGACGGCATTCGACATGCTGTTCGGAGCCGGCGGCACTCCCGAAGAGCGCGCCCGGCGGCGGCGTACCCACGGCAGCATTCTCGACTGGGTGGCTCAGGAGGTGGCCGATATGAGCAAGGACCTTTCGGCCGCCGATCGAAGGCGGGTCGATCAGTACCTCGAGAACGTGCGCGAGCTAGAACGCCGAATCCAGGGAGTCGAGGCCCGCAATACCGAAGGCGAAGAGCGGGATCTTCCGGACGCTCCTCCGGGCGTCCCCGATTCCTACTCAGAGCACATGAAGCTGATGTTCGACCTTCAGGTGCTCGCCTTCGAAACGGACATGACCCGGGTCGTGTCCTTCAAGACCGGACGGGACGCTTCGAATCGGACCTTCCCCGAAAGCGGATCGGATCGGGCCTTCCATCCTTCCTCCCATCACGGTGACAACGAAGACGCCATTCTGGAGTTCAACAAGATCTGCCAGTACCGGGTAGGCCAGCTGGCTTATTTCTTGAAACGGCTTTCGGAAACCACGGACGGTGAGTCCAGCCTCCTGGACCAGTCGATCGTCCTCTGGGGCTCCCCGATGGGCGACGCGAACCTCCACAACCACCGCCGCTGTCCCCTGGTCGTCTTCGGCGGCGGGAGTGGCCGGCTCGCCGGCGGCTCCCACCTCAAGGCTCCGGATGGCACCCCGATGGCGAACGTCCTGCTCGCGCTTCTCCACAAGCTTGGGCACGACATGGGAAGCTTCGGCGACAGCACCGGGGAGATGTCTCTGTGATCGGAACCCCTCACGCGTTCATTTTCGTCGTCGCTCTCCCCTTCTCGCCGTACTTCGCCGGAACGATGGCCATCGAACGGCCGGTGGCGGACGCCGCCGCTCGCGGCGACATCGAGACGGTCCAGGATCTTCTCCGGAACGGCGCCGACGTCAACACCGCGCAGGGAGACGGCATGACCGCCCTGCACTGGGCGGCGGAGCGCGGTGACGCGAAGCTCGCCGAGGTTCTGGTCTATTCGGGGGCCAACGTGAACGCCGGAACCCGAATCGGACGCTACACTCCGCTCCATCTGGCGAGCCGCGGAGGGCACGGTGACGTCGTTCTGGCGCTCCTTCGGGCGAAAGCGAATCCCAACGCGACGACCACCAACTCGGGGGTAACGCCCCTTCATCTCGCCGCGTTGGCGGGCAAGGCGGACGTCGTAGCGGCGCTTCTGAGATCGGGCGCCGACGTGAACGCGAAAGAAGCGTCCTGGGGGCAGACGCCCCTGATCTTCGCCGCGTCCCGCGGCCAGGTGGAGGTGATTCGGGTGCTGATCGAGGCCGGCGCCGACCCCGCCGCCGCGTCTCGCGCCGAGAACGTAGTCGAGATGGAGAAGGCCGACAAGGCCGCTAACAAGCGGATCGCGGAGATCCTGGACGGCTTCAAGAAGCAGGAGAAAGGCGGCAGCGACTGGACACCGACGCCGAGCCAGGTTCAGGTTGCGATCGAGGCTTCCCGTCACGTGCAGCGAAACTGGCCCGAGCGCGACGGCACGCCCGCTGAGGACGATGGGCCCGCTGAGGCCGAGGCGCCCGCTGAGGATGCCCCGACGCCGTCCAAGTCGGCACTGGCCAAGAAGGCGAAGGACTCCAAGGATCGAGACGAGAACCCCGCTTCGTACGGCGAGCTCGTTGCGAGCTGGGGAGGGCTCACGCCGCTTCTTCATGCGGCGCGGCAGGGGCACGTCGAGGCCAGCCTGGCCCTTCTGGATGCAGGCGCCGACATCAACCAACCGTCCGCCTCCGATCGGACCACGCCGCTCTTGATGGCGGCCATCAACGGGCAGTTCGATCTGGCTTTGATATTGCTCGAACGGGGGGCGAATCCCAATCTGGCGAGCTCCGCGGGAACGACCCCTTTGTTTGCCGCCCTCGAGCGGACCTGGGCGCCTCGAGCTTCGTACGCTCACCCCATCGAGCACCAGCAGCAGAAAGCCACGCACCTCGAGCTCCTGGAAGCTCTGCTCTCGGCGGGGGCCGATCCGAACGTGCGTCTCCAGAAACACCTCTGGTACATGGAGTACACGTTCGGGGTCTTGCGCGCGGCAGGGATCGACTACCAGGGGGCGACGCCGTTTTGGCGCGCCGCCTACGCGCTGGACGTGGACGCGATGCGCCTCCTGAAGGCCCACGGAGCCGACCCGAATATTCCCACGGTCAAGACGCCCGCGAGACGCCGCCGGGGTGACGACCCTGGATTCACGGAAAACTTCTCCGGGACGTTCAAGAAGGTCGCTCACCTTTTCCACCTGGGCAATCCGGCAGTTCCCGTAGGCGGTCCCCACATCTATCCGATACACGCCGCCGCGGGGGTTGGCTACGGACAGTCCTTTGCCGGAAACGCCCATCGGTACGTTCCCGGAAACTGGGTGCCGGCGGTGAAGTTTCTGGTCGAGGAGTGCGGCGCCGAAGTCGATATCCGCGACGCCAACGGCTATACGGCGCTTCACCACGCCGCTTCGCGGGGAGACAACGAACTCGTCGTCTACCTCGTGGAAAAGGGCGCCGATGTGAAGGCCAGGAGCCGCAAGGGACAGACGACCGCCGACATGGCCAACGGACCGATCGAAAGGGTCGCTCCGTTCCCCGAGACCGTCGCTTTACTGATGAAACTGGGCGCGAAGAACAACAACAAATGTGTGTCGTGCTGACTTGGTCCGGTTTTGGAAATGGGGAAGCTCGCAATCTATAATTGGCGCGTGCCCAATCAATCTGGGAGATCCCCCATGAGAATGACGTTTCTGGCGCTTTTCGTCCTCGCTCCGGCCCTAGCGCTCGGCCAGAGCCTGGCCGAGGTGGCGAAGAAGGAAAAGAATCGCCGCGAGAAGAACAAGCAGGAGGGGAGGGAGGCCCAGGTCATCTCCGAGAGCGAACTGGGCTCCGGATCGGAGGACGCTCAGACCGAATCCGCTACGGAAGAAGGCGGGGCCGCGACGAGCCCGTCGTACGGCGCTTCCTCCTCCTCGAGCTCCGACGAAAGCAGCGTTCCCGAGGGTGAATCGGAGGAGGAGGAGGAAGGCGTTCCCGCGTTCATTCCCCCGGACGCTCCACTGCCGGAGAAGCTCGACATGTTCGAGCAGATGAAACGCCAGTACCAGAGACGGGTGCAGGAGATCGACGAGGCGATCGCCAAGAACGACGCGCGCCTTCGGGAGCTCGAAGCCGAGATCGGGTCCGCTTCCGCCCTCGGGGGAGCCGGCCTACCGGTCGCCCCCCAGGCCGGAACCGGAGCCGCCACGCGGCCAATGACGGGGCAGGAGTCCGCGACCCTCGTGGGCGAACAAAACCGCCTGCAGGAGGCGAACGCGCAGCTCCGGACGCGCAAGGAAGAGCTCAAGACGAACCTTCAATCGAAGGGCCGCGCCGCGGGCATTCCCGCGGGCTACCTTCGTTTCTGACCTCATTCCAGAAACAGCTTCAGCCGTTCGCCCGATTCCTGGTGGACCAGGAGGACGCTCTCGCGGGCGTCGATCTCCTCGACCCGGTAGCTTCCAACCACTTCTCCCACGCCCACCAAAAGGAGCTCCTCCTCGAAGCGGAGCGCCGCGAGCACCCGGCGATTGACGTCCGTCTCGAGCTCGGGTCGAGCGATGACGAAACCCGCGAGTCGTGGCCGCGGCGAAGAAGGCTCGTTCGCGCCCCGGGGCGAAAGCGTCGAAGGCTCCGGGGGAGCGGGGCCCTCTCGAGCAAGTTGCGGCGGAACCGCCGCCACGGTCGAAACCGCATCCTGGGAAAACAGGTCGCGGCCGGGGCGCGGAGCCGGTTCGCTCGCGAGCCAGCCCTCGAGACGCGCGATGTCCGACGGCGATAGCTCGTCGAGAGTGCGATTCTCCCCGCTCCAGAGCCCGTTCCATTCGATGGCGAGCAGAATTCGTCCGGAGTCATCCGCGCTCAGAGAAAGGGCTTCCGGCGCGAGAGGCAGGCGCAGGTCCTCGACGCGGCCGAGGTAGTCGTACACGGCGTCGAACGATCCGCCGAGATTCGCGCTTATGCGTCCGCCCTCCTGGCCCTTCGGCGCGTCCTGCGCCGGGCGGAAGTCGAGGGAGAAACGGTCGATGTCGAGACCCCGCTCCGCCCCCAACAGGAGATCTCGAAGCTCGGCGATATCGAGCGCTCGGTCGACTCGCTCCATCGATTGAGACCCGGCGCGGAGCAGAGCCTCGATCTTTCGGCCGCGCTCCCCGGTCTCGCGGAGGGCTCCCGCCCGTCGGACGAGCTCTTCGCGGCGGAGAGAGAGATCGGCTTTCTCGCTCGAAAGCCGGCGGAGGCTCCAGTAGAGCGCGCCGTCGAGCGAGAGCAGGAGCGCGAGAGCGAGGATCGAGACCTTCATTGCCGCTCCAGATCCACCTGGATTCTGACCGCGAGTCGGCCGTCGGGAAGGCGGCGCTCCTCGAGAACCCTCGTCGTCGACACCGAGGAGGATGATGAAAGCCGCCTCTGGAGCTCGGTCACCCGATCGCCTCCGAGGGCTGCGGCCTCGAGGGTGAGGCTTTGTCGCGGGCGTGCGTTGAACGACAGGGTTTCGAGGAGGACGCCCTCGGGAAGCGCTGATTCCACGAGACGGAGGAGGGCCGTGGGGGCAACGGTGCCCGGGGCCTCCGAATCGAGGGCGAGCCGCAGGCGGGCGGCGACGAATCGCGTCCGATCGGGAGAAGGGCTGAGCGGAGATTCCGCGCCTTCGACGGGGCGGGAAAACGCTCGCGAAAGGCTCGCGACTTCGTTCGCGAGCTCTTCGACCTCCGTTCGCGCTCGCTGGTAGAGAACCGCGAGCACGAGGGCCCCCGCCCCGGCCGCAACGAGCATTGCCAGAAGGAGGAGATTCGATCGCGCGGGAGGCCGGCCGAGGTATATGCCTTGCTTCATCGCCGGTAGACTTCAGCTTCGCAGAAGAAGGGCCGCGAGCGCCGCTTCTAGCTGCCTTTCTTCCCCGTCGTCCTCAAAGGACAATCGGGCTTCGACCCGCGACTCCGAAAGAAAACGCGCGCAGGCGGATGCGCTCTCGCCGGAAAGCGCCACCGCTCCCAGGGCGGAGACGTCGTAAATCGCGGGGAGCCGCAGGATCTCCCCCGCGACCGCATCGACGTCGTCTCCGGAGCGCAGCCGCGTGCGGACGTCGACGAGCTCACCTTCCCGGAAAAGCGCGAGCACGTAGTGAGAGGTGTAGAGCTGCGCTCGAAGCAAAGTCGTTCCCGGGTCCGAGGCCGAGGCTTCCGCCCAGGAGGGAACTCGCACGAGACTCGCGCCGTCGACCCATCCCAGGCGGCACTCCGCCGCCTCGACCACCTGCTCGTACTGTCGAACCACGGCTTCGCGAACCGCGGCTCCGAGCACCTCTCCCTTCCCGCCCCTCCAGAAGTCGGACCGCGCTTCCGATGCGGGAAACCCAAACCGGGGCGCGAGCTTCGAGCTCAGATCGCGCTCGGTGGCTCCCCTCGAGGCGGGGAAGACCGCGCTCACCACCGAGAGGTCGGGGAGGAGTACCGAAGCCGTCGCCCCGCGGCCGCTGAGCTCGTCCACCATCTCCGACGCCAGCCGGGCGACCTCCCGCACCGAATGAATGTTGGGGGCGACCGCGCTCGGAACTAGAAGTCCTGGCGGAAAATCCCTCCGGATGGCCCGAGCCCCGTTTTCCGCCCGGAGAGCGAGGAGCATATGGGGCGAAAAGGCGATCCCGACCCGGGGACGGCGCCACGGCCAAGTGAGCCTCGCGGAAAGGGCGCTCATCGCTCTCTTCGAAGGATTATAGTCTCGATCCTGGTTTGTTCCGCGTTCCTCGCGGAATTTTGATTTCGCGATCCGCCGAATGTTATAATCCGCGCGTTTTTCGGCTTCGAGAGGACCACTGGATGAAGATCTACGATACTGCCAGCATCCGAAACGTGGCCATCGTCGGCCACGGGGGCTCGGGCAAGACCTCGCTCGTTTCGGCGATGCTGTTCGACGCCGGCGCCGTGAACCGGCTGGGTAAAGTGGAGGAAGGAAATACCGTCACCGATTTCGACGCCGATGAGATCGCCCGCCAGATCAGCCTCGCCACCGCCCTCGCCCACTGCGAGTGGAACAAGACCAAGCTCAACCTCCTCGACACGCCCGGATACGGCAACTTCATCCAGGAGGCCCGCGTCGCCATCCACGTCGCCGACGCCGCGCTGGTCAACGTCTGCGGCGTCGCCGGAGTGGAAGTCCAGACGGAGAAGGTCTGGAGCTTCGCCGAGGACAGCGGCAAATCCCGCATCCTCGTCGTCAACCGCCTCGACCGCGATCGGTCCAGCTTCTCGCGGGCGCTGGAGTCGATCCAGAAGGCCTTTGGGCGCACCGCGGTCCCGGTCCAGCTTCCCCTGGGTGAGGAGAAGGACTTTCGCGGCGTCATCGACCTGGTCCGGATGAAGGCCTATCTTTCCAAGGGCGACGAAAAGGGCTCGCACGAGGAGAAGGATGTGCCGGCGGAAATGAAGGACGAGGTCGAGGCGGCCAGGAGCGCTCTGGTGGAGATGGTCGCCGAGGTGGACGACGCGCTCATGGAGAAATACCTCGAGACCGGCGCCCTCAGTCCCGAGGAGTTCCTCACCGGTCTCAAGCTCTCCGTCGTCTCGGGAAAGGTGTTTCCCGTGCTCGCGGTCTCGGGTACGCGGAACGTGGCCGTGAGGCCGCTGATGGACGCTCTCGTGGACCTGACGCCCGCGCCCGATGCCCGGGGGGAAGTGGAGGGGAAGGATCCGAACGGAAGCCCCGTCAGTCGGAAGATCTCCTCGAGCGCTCCCGCCTCCGCGTTCATCTTCAAGACCATCGCCGATCCCTTCGCCGGGCGCATCAGCCTCTTCCGGGTGATGAGCGGAGTGATGAAGTCCGACTCCACGTACCACAACACCACCAAGGACGTGGCCGAGCGGTTCGGGTCCGTGTCCCTGCTCCAGGGGAAGGAGCCGGTTCCGGTCTCGGAAGTCCAGGCGGGGGACATCGCCTCGGTCGCGAAGCTGAAGGAGAGCCAGACGGGCGACTCTCTCGCGGAAAAGAGCGCCCCCATCATCTATCCCAAGTTCGAGTTCCCGGAGCCGGTCATCAGCTTCGCCATCGAGCCCAAGTCCAGAGGCGACGAGGAAAAAATCAGCCAGGCGATGCAGAGGCTCTCCGAGGAAGATCCCATGCTGAAGTTCCACCGCGAATCGGAGCTTCTGCTGTCGGGAACCGGCCAGCTCCACATCGAGGTCGCGGTCTCCCGGCTCAAGCAGAAGTTCGGGGTCGAGGTGACGCTTCATCCGCCAAAGGTGCCCTATCGCGAGACCATCACCGGAACCTTCGAGGCCCACGGCCGGCACAAGAAGCAGACGGGCGGCCACGGCCAGTTCGCGGACTGCTGGGTCCGCTTCGAGCCCCTTCCCCGAGGCGCGCAGTTCGAGTTCTCGAACGAGGTCTTCGGCGGAGCCATTCCGAAGAATTTCATTCCCGCCGTGGAAAAAGGGATCCAGGAAGTGCGCGTGAAAGGGTTCCTCGCGGGCTTCCCCATGGTGGACTTCAAGGCCACGGTCTACGACGGGAAGTACCATCCCGTCGACTCGTCGGAAATGGCGTTCAAGATCGCCGGCTCGCTCGCCTACAAGGAGGCGATGGAGAAGTGCCGGCCGACGCTCCTCGAGCCGATCATGAACGTCGAGATCGTCGTCCCCGAGGAGAACACCGGCGACGTTCTGGGCGATCTCAACTCCCGCCGGGGCCGCACCCAGGGAATGGAGCCCAAGGGGAGTCTCACCTCGATCAAGGCTCAGGTTCCGATGTCGGAGATGCTCAGCTACGAGCCCACTCTCACCTCCATGACCGGGGGACGGGGCTCGTTCCACATGGAGTACTCCCACTACGAAGAGGTGCCCTCGCACCTCGTCCAGAAGATCGTCGCCGATAGGAAGGCGGAGAAGGAAGCGAAAGCCTAGTCAGTCGCTCGGGGAGTGTAAGAACTCCACCCAGCCCGTCCGACCCGATGACGTCGGTCCTCGCGATTCTGCTTTTGGTTGGAATCGCGCTTACCGCCGCGCTCATCCCCGCGCGTCGCGCGGCCGCTATCGATCCAGCGGAGGCTCTCTGTGCCGAGTAGGCGTGCTACTTGTCTTTTGGCGTCTTCGCCTTCTTCTTCGCGGTCTTCTTCTTGGTTTCGGCGGCCTTCTTCATTTTCGGGGCTTTCGCCGCTGACTTTGCCTTCGGGGCCTTTTGGGCCTTCGGGGCGTCGTCGTCGGCCTCGGTTTCCTTCGCCGACGCCTTCGATTCCTTCTCCGGCTTCTTCGTCTCGACCCTGTCAGGCTTGTCAACCTTCGCAGGCTTGGCGAGGGCGCCGCCTCCGGCGGCGCCCTCGAACTTGTAGTCCACGAACTCGATGAACGCCATGGAGGCGCCGTCGCCCTGGCGGTGGGCGAGCTTCAAGATCCGGGTGTAACCGCCCGGCCGTTCGGAGAAACGCGGCGACACGTCGCCGAAGAGCTTCGTCACCACCTCCCTCCGCGGGAGGATCGAGAGCGCATGCCTTCGCGCGTGGAGCGAGTCGCGCTTTCCCAGCGTCACCAGCTTCTCCACGAACGGCCGGAGCTCCTTCGCCTTGGCTTCCGTGGTGCGGACCCGCCCATGGGAGATGAGCGAGGCAGCCAGATTCCGCAGGAGCGATATCCGGTGCTCGGTCTTCCGCCCCAGCTTGCGATGAGCGGATCGGTGCCTCATTGCTCGACTCTCATCCCCAGCGAAAGCCCCATGTTGCCCAGGATCTCCTTGATCTCGTTCAGCGACTTCCGGCCGAAGTTCTTGGTCTTGAGCATCTCGGCCTCGGTCTTCTGAATGAGCTCACCGATAGTCTTGATGTCGGCGTTCTTCAGGCAGTTGTAAGAACGAACGGAGAGCTCGAGCTCGTCGACGCTGCGGTTCAAGTGCTCCGCGAGCGCGTCGCGGTGGATCTCGACCCCTCCCTCGTCGGCGGCTCCCTCATCCTCCACGTTCACGAAAATAGTGAGGTGGTCCTTGAGGAGCTT
>Ga0209342_10007985_pt1 | contig 10617 bp, 9 predicted proteins | sample RifCSP16_2_FD_184023 | JGI IMG/M metagenome (GOLD analysis project Ga0209342, IMG submission 184023) | Soil microbial communities from Rifle, Colorado - Rifle CSP2_sed 16_2 (SPAdes) (version 2) | ecosystem: Environmental > Terrestrial > Deep subsurface > Rock core/Sediment | place: Rifle... | reverse complement strand
TGCAGGCGGTCGCGAAGCTTCGGCTCACGCCGGAGCATGTGTTTCGCGCGGTGGCGGCGGTGCACCGGCGCTGCCGCGGGGCCTATGCCGTTACCATGCTGATCGCGGGCTTCGGCATCTTCGCCTTCCGCGACCCCTTCGGCATCCGTCCCCTGGTGTACGGCCGGCGCGAGACCGATCAAGGCCCGGAGCACATGTTCGCTTCGGAGTCCGTGGCGCTGGACGTGTTGGGCTTCGAGCTCGTGGGCGATGTGGCGCCGGGCGAGGCCGTGGTCATCGACATGGACGGCGCGGTGCATCGCCGCCAGTGCGCGGACCACCCGCAGTATTCCCCGTGCATCTTCGAATTCGTGTACATGGCCCGCCCCGACTCGATGATGGACGGCATCTACGTGCACAAGACGCGGCTGCGCATGGGCGAGCGCCTGGCCAACAAGATCAAGCGCGTCTGGCCGAACATCGATATTGACGTCGTGATTCCGATCCCGGATACCTCGCGCACCGCGGCCTTGCAGATGGCCTATGAGCTCGACCTGCCGTACCGCGAGGGTTTTATCAAGAACCGCTATATCGGCCGCACCTTCATCATGCCCGGCCAGGCGGAGCGCAAGAAATCGGTGCGCCAGAAGCTGAACGCCATCGACGTCGAGTTTCGGCGCAAGAACGTGCTGCTGGTGGACGATTCCATCGTGCGCGGCACGACCAGCAAGCAGATCATCCAGATGGCGCGCGACGCCGGCGCCCGCAAGGTGTATTTCGCCTCAGCCGCACCGCCGGTGCGCTTCCCCAACGTGTACGGCATCGACATGCCGTCGCGCGATGAGTTGATCGGCAATGGCCGCACGGAAGACGAGATTGCGGCAGCCATCGGCGCCGACAAGCTCATCTACCAGGACCTCGAAGACCTGATCGAAGCCGCGCGCGAGGGCAATCCCAAGATCCAGCGCTTCGATTGTTCCTGCTTCAACGGCGAGTACATCACCGGCGACGTGAGCCGCGACTATCTCGATCGCATCGAGCGCCAGCGCAACGACTCCGCCAAGACCAGCCGCAGTACCGGTGGGCAGGGGGGTGGTAACGATCTCGTCACCGCGGAAGTGTTGAGCTTCCCAAGGTAATTTTCCTTGCTCTTAAATGAGTGAGCGGTCTGCTTGTTTCTGCATTGACAGAGGGTGGGTGGCGCTATAGATTTACATTACTTGGCGCCGATTTGAGCTTCAGCTTGCGGGCGCGATACAAATGCCGCTAAAGCGAGATCACCCGCTTCCGGCCGCATTTGCGGCTTTTTTTGCGCCCGCGCCTGGATCGAAAGGCCCAGCGCGGAGGCGCAGAGACGCAGAGAACGGCGCGCGCGAGATCAGTTCGTACTCCTCTGCGTCTCCGCGTCTCTGCGTTGAGTAGTACAATCGATGGAGGTGCGATCATGTCGGATGGTTTCCAGGAGTGGGGTTTTGACACGCTCGCGGTGCGCGCGGGGCAGCATCGCACGAACGAGGGTGAGAATTCCGAGCCCATCTTTCTCACCTCCAGCTACGTATTCAAAAACGCGGCGGAAGCCGCGGCGCGGTTTTCCGGCGCGCAGCCGGGAAATATTTATTCGCGCTTCACCAATCCCACGGTGCGTGCCTTCGAGGAGCGCCTGGCGGCGCTCGAGGGCGGCGAGAAGTGCGTGGCCACCGCCTCGGGCATGGTCGCGATTCTCTCCACGTGCCTCGCGCTCTTGAAGGGCGGCGACCACATCGTCGCCTCGCGCAACATCTTCGGCGCCACGGTGCTGCTGTTCAATAACTTTTTGGGCAAGTTCGGCGTCGAGACCAGCTATGTGCCGCTTGCGGACTATGACGCCTGGGAAAAGGCGATCAGGCCGAACACGAAATTGCTGTTCCTGGAGACGCCGTCCAATCCGCTCATGGAGATCGCCGACATCGCGCGGCTCGCGGTGCTGGCGCGCAAGCGCGGGTGTCTGCTCGTGGTGGATAATGTCTTTTGTACGCCGGTGCAGCAGCAGCCGCTCGCGCTCGGCGCCGATATCGTCATTCATTCCGCCACCAAGTATCTCGACGGCCAGGGCCGTTGCGTGGGCGGCGCGATCGTGGGCGACGCCGAGCGGGTCGGGAAAGAAATATTCGGCTTTCTGCGCACCTGCGGCCCGAGCATGAGCCCGTTCAACGCCTGGGTGTTCCTGAAGGGGCTCGAGACGCTGCCGCTCAGAATGAAGGCGCACAGCGCCAACGCCCTGGAGCTGGCGCGCTGGTTGGAACAGCAGCCGCGTGTCAAGCGCGTGTACTACCCGGGGCTCGCCTCGCACCCGCAGCACGAGCTCGCGAAGAAGCAGCAGTCCGGTTTCGGCGGCGTCGTCTCCTTCGAGGTGGCGGGCGGGAAGGACGCCGCCTGGCACGTGATCGATTCGACCCGGCTCATCTCCATCACGGCGAACCTGGGCGACACCAAGTCCACGATCACGCACCCGGCCACGACCACGCACGGGCGCCTCACGCCCGAGCAGCGGGCGGAGGCCGGCATCGGCGACGGGCTGATCCGGATTTCAGCCGGGCTGGAGGCCGTGGCGGACGTGAAGCAAGACCTCGTGCGTGGGCTTTCATGAGTGTCTGCGAATAACCGATCGGTGCGCTTCACATTCGTTCAGCGCACCCTACTTCTATGAAAATACGTAGGGTGTGCTGAGCGGCGGCGAAGCGCACCGCATAACCATGCCGAATTACAAACGCTATTACACGCCTGGGCAAAAGGTCTTTATCACCCTGGTGACGTACCAGCGGAAACCATTGTTGATTGATCACATCGAGCCGCTGCGTGAAGCGTTAAAGACAGTACAAGCGAAACATCCATTCCAGCTGACAGCAGCCGTTGTATTACCCGACCACTGCCATTTTATTGTCGATTTACCTGAAGAGGATAGTGACTTCTCAACTCGCATTAGTCTATTCAAAGCTCGCTTCTCCCGTTCCCTTCCTAAATTCGATACCGAGCCGACGGCAAGCAGAACTCGCCGCCGAGAACGGGAAATCTGGCAGCGTCGATTCTGGGAGCACACCATTCGGGATGAAATCGATTTTCAGCGTCATTTCGATTACATTCATTTCAATCCTGTAAAGCATGGATATGTGTCTCGTTGCTCGGACTGGCCGCAGTCTTCGTTTCACCGCTATGTTGAACAGAGGATTTATGCCCTCGATTGGGGGCGAAGGGAGCCAGAGGAAATTCGGGATTTGGCTGCCGGCGAGTAATGGATCGGTGCACTTCGCAGGCTCAGCGCACCCCGTGTACTGCCGGTTTCGCCCGATGGGAACCCCCGGGTAGCGGCGGCGGCGTGTCCTCGTTATGCTTGCGGTGAACGCGGGAGAAAGGATCGATGCGCGTCGGGTTGTTCGTCACCTGCCTCGTGGATCTGATGCGGCCGAGCGTCGGCTTCGCCGCGCTCGAGTTGCTCAAGGCCGCGGGCTGCGAGGTCGTGGTGCCGCAGGCCCAGACCTGCTGCGGCCAGCCGGGGTATAACTCGGGCGACCGCGCGGCGGCCAGGGCGCTGGCGCTCAAGCTGGTCGGCGAATTCGAGGACTGCGATTACGTCGTCGTCCCTTCCGGCTCCTGCGCCGGGATGATCCGTGTGCATTATCCCACCCTCTTCCGGGACGAACCCGCGGCGCTCGAACGGGTCCGCCGGCTCTCCGCCCGCACTTACGAGCTCACCGATTTCCTCGTCAGCGTCGCGCGGCTCGACGCCCCGCCGGGGGAGTTCCACGGCGTTGTGACCTTCCACGATTCCTGCTCCGGCCTGCGCGAGCTCGGCGTGCAGCGCCAGCCGCGCGCGCTGCTGGCCCGGATGCCCGACCTGACGCTCGTCGAGATGCGCGAGGCCACGACCTGCTGCGGCTTCGGCGGAACATTCGCGGTGAAATACGACGACATCTCGACGCGCATGGCGGACAAGAAGTGCGCGCACATCGACGCGAGCGGCGCGGACGCGGTGGTGGCGTGCGATCTCGGCTGCCTGCTTCAGATCGAGGGCCGGCTGCGGCGGCGCGGCGATCACGCAACCATGGTGCTGCACGTCGCCGAGGTACTCGCGGGCGAGGAGGGCGCATGCGGCTAGAGGCGGTGCAGTTCCGGCGCAAGGCGGCGGAGGCCCTCGACAACGAGCGCCTGCAACGCGCGCTCGAGAAATTCCCGTCGCGCTTCGTGGATACGCGCGCCGCGGCGCTCGCCGAGCTCGGAAACACCGAGCAGCTGCGCGACGCCGCCGCGGACATCCGCGCGCGCACGCTGCGCGACCTCGACGCCTGGCTGCGGCGTTTCGAGCGCGCGGCCGCCGCCCGCGGGGCGACGGTGCATTGGGCCGAGGACGCCGACGAGGCGAACCGCATCGTGACCGAGATCGCGCGCGCCCACGGCGTGCGCAAGGCGGTCAAGTCCAAATCCATGGTGACGGAGGAATGCGGGCTCAACGAATATCTTGAGCGCCAAGGTCTCGAAGTCATCGAGACCGATCTCGGCGAATACATTTTGCAGCTCGCGCACGAGCCGCCGTCGCACATCGTGGCGCCGGTGGTGCACAAGAGCAAGGAGGAGATCGCGGAGCTGTTCGAGGAGAAGCACCGCAAGCCGCGCAAAGACGATATCGCCGAGCTCTGCCGCGAGGCGCGCGAGGAGCTGCGGCCCCATTTCCTCGGCGCCGATATGGGCATCAGCGGCGCGAATTTTCTCATCGCCGAAACCGGCTCGGTGCTGATCGTCACCAACGAGGGCAACGGGCGGCTTGTGACCACGCTCCCGCGCGTGCACGTGGCCGTGAGCGGCATCGAAAAAGTGGTGCCGACGCTCGAGGACGCGACGACGCTGCTGCGGCTGCTGCCGCGCTCGGCGACGGGGCAGGCGATCACCAATTATGTCTCGCTGTTGACCGGAACCCGGGGCGCGGGCGAGTCGGAGGGACCGGAGCATTGTCACATTGTGCTGGTCGACGCCGGTCGCAGCCGGATGCTCGGCACCGAGCTCGAGCCGATGCTGCGCTGCATCCGCTGCGGCGCCTGCATGAATCACTGCCCGGTGTACCAGAACATCGGCGGGCACGCCTACGGCTGGGTCTACCCGGGTCCGATGGGCGCGGTGCTCACGCCCGCGCTCGCCGGGATCGAGCAGGCACTCGATCTGCCGAACGCCTCGACCTTCTGCGGGGCCTGCAGCGAGGTCTGCCCGGTGAAGATCCCGTTGCCGGATCTCATGCGCCATTGGCGCGAGCGCCAGACCGAGCAACGGCTGCGTCCCCGGCGCGAGCGCCTGCTATTGCGTCTGTGGGCGTGGACGGCGCTGCGGCCGAGGCTCTATGCGGTGGTCGCGCGCGCGGTCGCGCGGCTGCTGCACGGGCTGGGCGGTTCCGACGGGCTGGTGCATCGGCTCCCCGGTGCATCCGGCTGGACGCGCGGGCGCGACCTGCCCGCGCCGCCGGGCCTGACGTTCCACGCGCTTTACCGCAAGCGGCGCGGAGCATGAATAGCCGGGAGCGCATTCTCGCGCGCATCGGGCAGGCCTTGGGCCGTCCGGGTGACCCCGCGCCGGCAGGGATCGAGGGGCATTTGCAGTCTCACCCGCGCGGTCCGCGGCCGGTTCTGGAAGGGGATGCGATCGCGCGCTTCCGCGAGCGCGCCGCGCGCATGGCGAGCGACGTGGCCCAGGCGAATGCGATGACGGACGTTCCCGGCGTCATCGCCCGGTATCTGGAGCAGCAGCGCTTGCCGTTGCGCGCGGTGTGCTGGCCGGCGCTTACCCGCCTCGACTGGCGCGCGGCCGGGATTCAAACCGAGGCGCGCGCCGCGCGCGCCGACGATCTTGTCGGCATCACCGGCGTCTTCGCCGCCATCGCCGAGACCGGCACGCTCATGCTGCTTTCGGGCCCCGACACGCCCGCGACGGTGAGTCTGCTGCCGGAGACGCACGTCGCCGTGGTGGAGGTAAGCCGCGTCGTCGCCACGATGGAGGATGCCTGGGACCGGCTGCGCGCCGAACGCGGCGCGCCGCCGCGCGCGGTCAATTTCGTTTCCGGACCGTCGCGCACCGCCGACATCGAGCAGACCGTGACCCTCGGCGCGCACGGGCCGTACCGGGTGTTGATCGTGCTGGTCGGCGGCGCTTAAGGGAACCTCGGAACCGCAGATGAACGCAGATGAACGCGGATTAAAAATGCTTTGCTTTTGCCTCTCGATTTCTTATCTGCGTTCATCTGCGGTTACGAAGAATAATAGTCAAGCTAGCGTGAACCGGCGCACGCAGTTGCGCCCCGCGTGCTTCGCCTGATACAGCGCCTCGTCCGCGCGCGCGATCAGGTGTTCGATTTCCTCGGTTTCTTCGAGGTAGGTCGCCACGCCGAAGCTTGCGGTCAGCCGGATGGATTTGTCCGCGGTGACCGCGACCGGTTGGGCGGCGATCTGCCTCGCGGAGCCGCTCGGCGACCGGGATCGCGTTGGTGCCGTCCGTCTCGGGCAGGATCAGGGCGAACTCCTCGCCGCCGTAGCGCGCGATGAAATCCGTCGGGCGCGCGCTGCTGCGCAACCGCGCGACGATGTTTTTGAGCACCTCGTCCCCGGCCGGGTGGCCGTAGGTGTCGTTGATCGACTTGAAATGGTCGATGTCGACCATGAGCAGCGAAAAGGGCCGGCGCGTGCGTCGGCAGCGGCGCGCCTCTTCCTCGATGTGCCGCAGGAACTCGCGGCGGTTGTAGGCCTGCGTGAGGCTGTCGCGGATGGCGAGCTCCTCGAGCTCGGAACGCGCCCGCTCGAGCTTCGCCGCCATGGCGTTGAAGGCACCGGCCACGCGCCCGAGCTCATCGTCCCGTCCCGGCGGAATACGGTGGGCGAGGTCGCCGGTGCCGATCTGCGCGGCGCCTTTTTCCAGCAGCGCCAGCGGCCGCAGGATCGAGCGCGCCACGAGGACGCCGACCACCAGGGTCAGGACGAGCCCGATGCCGGTCATGGACGCGACGAAGACAAGCATCTTGCGCTCGATCGCGTCGGCGCGGGCGAGATGATCGGCCAGCTCGCCGCGCGCCAGCTCGTGGACGTAATCAAGCGTCTGCACGGCCGCGTCGATTTTGGCATCGAAGGCTTTCATGTTCCTGGTCGTCGCTGCATCGTGCCGCGGCCCGCCCCGGGCGAGTATCGCCCGGCCCCGCGCCTTGGCCTCCTCCCACTCGCGCTGCGCCGTGAGAATGGACTCCCGCTCCTGCGGCAGTTTGAAGGCCGTAATGGTGGTCTCCCGGAACATCCGATCGATCTCGTGGCTCAGCTTGTCGAAGCGTTCGACCTCCCGGGGATCGCCGCTGATGATGATGTCGTTGACCGGCATCGCCGCATTCAGCAGCAGGACTTGGAGTTGCCTGATGGGCTGCGTCTCCTGGATGACCTCCGCGATGGCTTCGTGGAAGGTCTCGGACAGGCTCGGGAGCAGGACCGTGCGCCCGATCAGCAGCGCGAACAGCAGCGGCAGCGATACGATTACCATGCCCAGGATGACACGGGCGCGCAGCGAGAGGGATCGCCCCGGAAGTTTTCTTATCATATTTAAAATATAGTACGTCCTATGACCTCCGACAGCATGCCGACCGCCACCCGATGCCCCACGCTCCGCGCACGCTGCTTTTAGAGATTTTCCGCACCGCCCTGGAGGCGGCGAACGGGCGCGCCCGGGTGCGCGCGTATCTGCGGGATCGTCCGCTCGCGCCGCCGGTCTACCTGATTGCGATTGGCAAGGCCGCCTGCCCCATGGCCCAGGGCGCGCACGAGGCGCTGGGCACAGGGATCGCCGATGCGCTCGTGGTCACCAAGGAGGGCCACGCCGAGCCGCTGCCGTGGCCGGTGCTCGAGACCGGACATCCGCTGCCGGATGCGCGCAGCCTCGAGGCCGGCGCGCGGCTCGCGCGGTTCGTCGCCGCCATCCCCGGCGATGCGCCGGTGCTGGTGCTGCTTTCAGGCGGCGCCTCGGCGCTGATCGAGGAGCTGCCCGCCGGCGTGACCCTGGAACGGCTTCAGGAGATCACGCGCTGGCTGCTCGGGAGCGGCCTCGACATCGCCCGCATGAACCAGATCCGCAAGCGCCTCTCGCGCATCAAGGGCGGACGGCTGGCACAGCGGCTTGCGCCGCGGCCGGTGCTCTGTCTCGCGATCTCCGATGTGCCGCTCGACGATCCACGCGCTATCGGCTCGGGGCCACTGGTGGCGGACGCTTCTTTGAGCGAGCCGCTCGAGACCGCCGGTTTGCCGGCGTTCGTGCGCGCGGCCTTGCAGGCCGCGCCGCCGGCGCCGGAGTCGGGCGACGCCTGTTTCCGTAACGTGCGTTTCGAGATCGTTGCGCGCCTGGAGGATGTGAAGCGCGCCGCCGCGGCGGCCGCGGGCGAGCGCGGCTATCGCGCGGCGGTGGAGCCCGAGTTTATTTCCGGCGATGCGCATCAAGCCGGCGCGCGGCTGGCGCGGGTGCTGCTCGAATCCGAATCGGGCGTGGTGCACGTCTGGGGCGGAGAGACGACGCTCGTGCTGCCGCCTTCGCCCGGCCGCGGCGGACGCAACCAGAGCCTCGCGCTCGCGGCGGCGCTCGCGCTCCAGGGGCATGACAACGCCTGGTTGCTCGCCGCCGGCACCGACGGTACGGACGGTCCCACGGAGGACGCGGGCGCGCTCGTCGATGGTGGCACCGTCGCGCGCGGCGCGCTTGCCGGACTCGATGCGCGCGCGGCGCTGGCGCGCGCCGACGCCGGAATGTTTCTGGAAGCGAGCGGCGATCTCATCCACACCGGACCCACGGGCACGAATGTGATGGATATCTTTATAGGTGTGAGGACTGAGGGCTGAGCACGTAGGTGAGCACCGCGAACCCCAACATAACCCCCCGTGCCGCCTTCATGCTCCTGCCCACACGCCGTCGATTTCAGATTTCGTTGGGGTTCATTTCATTCACCCCAACCTACGTGCTGGGTCCAAGTTCAAGGTTCAAAGTTCGGCATATGCGGTTGTGTGCTGTGAAGCCTTTAACTTTGAACTTTGAACTTGGAACTTTGAACTCTAGCGGCCGTCAGCGGCCGCGTCTCAAGCCGCCATTCTTTGGCGCTGCACCGAAGCACCGAGCCTTGCTCGTACCAGTCTCCGAGCACGATGCGGCGCGCGGGCCGGCCATCGAGGACAAAGCGGTGCTCCATCGGCCGGTGGGTGTGGCCGTGGATCAGATCGTGCACGCCGTGGCTGCGCATGAGCGACTCCACCGCCTCCTGGGTCACGTCCATGATCTCGGGCCGCTTCTTCGCGGTGGAGAGCTTGCTGAGGTCCCGGTAATTGCGAAAAAGCGCGTCGCGCTCCGGCGCGCTCCTGGCGAGCATCTGGCGCTGCCACTCGGGGTTGCGCACGACGGCGCGGAACGCCAGGTATTCGGTGTCGGCGGTGCAGAGCGCGTCGCCGTGCGTCAGCAGCGTCTGAGTGCCGTAGAGGTCGATGCGGGTGGGATCGGGCAGCAGGCGGCAGCCGCTCGCGTGTTCGAAGCCGCGGCCCATGAAAAAGTCGCGGTTGCCGTGCATCACGAAGACGGGAAGTCCGGCGTCGACGGCCGCGCGCAGGCCCGCGACGATGGGCCGGAATTCCTCCTGCGCCGCCGCCTCGTCGCCGATCCAGTACTCGAACAGATCGCCGAGGACATAGAGCGCCTCGCCCTGCCGCGCCTCACGTCCGAGAAAATCGAGAAACAGCTCCGTGCTGGCGGGGCGCTCGGCGCTCAGGTGCAGATCGGAGATGAACCGGGTGATTCCCGCCACGGTGCGCCCGCCTATTTCCCCTCGACGATTTGAACCTTCTCGATGATGACGTCCGAAAGCGGCACGTCCTTGGAACCGAGCTTGGAGCCGGTTGGCACACCTTTGATCTCATCGAGCACGTGCATCCCGTCGACTACCCGGCCGAACACGCAATATCCCCAGCCCTGAGGCGTGGGCGCGGAGTAATTCAGAAAATTGTTGTCCCCGACGTTGATGAAAAACTGGCTGGTCGCGGAGTTGGGCTCGGAGGTGCGCGCCATGGCGACCGTGCCGCGCGTGTTGCGCACGCCGTTGCTCGCCTCGTTTTCGATGGGCGGGCGGGTCGACTTGAGCATCATCCCGGGTGTGAAGCCCCCGCCCTGGATCATGAAGTTGTCGATCACCCGGTGGAACAGCGTGCCGTCGTAGAATCCTGCTTTTGCGTAGGCCAGGAAGTTGGCCACGGTCTTCGGCGCCTTGTCCGCAAAAAGCTCGAGGATGAGGGTGCCGTAATTCGTTTGTATGTGGATCATGTCGTCGCCTGGGGTTGGATCGCGGCTGTCTCGATGTTTCGGGTATTCTGAACCGGATTGGCCGCGCGGCGCAATACGAGGGGTTCGCGCCGCGGGCGGTTTCCGTTACCATTCGCCGCCATGGCGCCGCACCCGCTCAAAACCCGCTTTGCCCCGAGCCCCACGGGCTTATTGCACCTCGGCAACGTCCGCACGGCACTGTTCAATTATCTGCTCGCGCGGCAGGCGGGAGGGACGTTTCTGCTGCGCCTGGAGGACACCGACGCCATGCGTGGGCACGAAAAGTACGCCGCCGCACTG
>Ga0209342_10007982_pt1 | contig 10619 bp, 9 predicted proteins | sample RifCSP16_2_FD_184023 | JGI IMG/M metagenome (GOLD analysis project Ga0209342, IMG submission 184023) | Soil microbial communities from Rifle, Colorado - Rifle CSP2_sed 16_2 (SPAdes) (version 2) | ecosystem: Environmental > Terrestrial > Deep subsurface > Rock core/Sediment | place: Rifle... | reverse complement strand
GACTGGCTGAACTTCGTCGTTACCACGAACGCGCGCACGAAGATCCGTCAGTGGTTCAAGAAGGAAGCGCGCGACGAGAACATCGCCCGCGGCCGCGACCAGCTGGAGAAGGAACTGCGCCGCTACGGGCCGGTGGCGGCCGCGATGCGGCCGGAGAAGCTGCGCGAGGTGGCCCCGAAGTTCAGCCTGGGCACCGAAGACGACCTGCTCGCCGCCGTCGGGAACGGCGACGTCTCGCTGCTCCAGGTTGTCGCGGCGCTGCGCGGCGAGCCGGCGGCACCCGAGGCTCCGGCGGTGGTACCCGCGCCGGCCGCGGCCCCGACCCGCGGGGTGCGGATCCGCGGGGCGGACAACGTGCTGATGCGGTTCTCCCGCTGCTGCACGCCGCTGCCGGGCGACCGGATCGTCGGCTACGTCACCCGTGGCCGCGGCGTGACGATCCACCGGCACGACTGCCCGAACGTCAAGTCGCTGCGGACGCATCCCGAACGCCTGATGGAGGTCGAATGGGAAGCCGGCACCGAGGGCGCGTACCAGGTCGAAATCGAAGTGTCGGCGTTTGACCGGGTCGGCCTGCTGAAGGACGTGCTGGCCGCGATCGCCGACAGCAAGACCAACGTGGTGTCGGTCAACGCGCGCGTGCGCAAGGACAAAGTGGGCGTCGTCAACATCGTGCTGGACATCCGCAACCTCGCCCAGCTCCACACAGTGATCCAGAAGGTCGGGAAGGTGCCCGAGGTCTACACGGTCGAGCGGGTCGTGCACGGCTGATGCCCGCCGATCTGCGCAGACTCGTACACGGTCACCTGGCGGCGCTCAACGCGCGCGATGTCGAGCGGCTGGTGTCATTCTACGCGGCCGGTGCCATCCTGGAGTTTCCGGCCAGCCCGGCGGCCCGCGGCGCGGAGCGCATCCACCGGGCGTTCAGCGCCTTCTTCGCGCAGTGGGAGGAATCCAGCGAATACCGGTCCGTGGTCATCGCCGGGCGCACCGCGGCCGTCGAGGGAACGTCGGTAGGGCGTCACCGCACCCTTCAGCTGCGGATCCCCGGGCGGGTCGCCGGAGGCGGGGGGCAGTACCGCCACGACTTCGCCGCCTTCTTCGAATTCCGCGGGAACAAGATCGTCCGCCACCGCGTCTACTATGACGCGCGCGAACTGGTGAAGCAGCTGCTGGGGACCTGAGAGCCTCATCATCGCGGCGGTGGGCTCGGGGGCGGCCATTCGCTCAAGTCGGGCGGCTCGGATCGGTCTGCAGGCCTCCCGCTCCCTGACGCGCTCGCCTGCCAAACGCGTCGGATGACTACGGACCTGGGTGGTTCTCGCCGCTCCCTGGCTGCGTGACATCCCGCTCGTCACGGCCTGCGAATTGGTTGCCGCCCTCCAATCTCCGCTCGGTGGCCGCCCCGCTCGCCCGCCGCATTTCCTCTGACTCACGATCAGAACGAGTAGCTGACTTCGGTGGGGGCTGGTGGTCCGTTTCAGGTGAGAGACAGGGACAGCATGAGGAAGGGAGAAACCGACTTCACATTACGATGACAGAGCGTACCGCGGCCCGCGTAGGGTTGTTCACCGAGTCGGTCATCCGGGAGATGACGCGGCTCAACAACCTCTACGGCGGCGTCAACCTGGCCCAGGGGTTCCCGGATTTCGATGCGCCTCCCGCGCTGATCGAGGCGGCGGCGAAGGCGCTGCGGGACGGCGTCAACCAGTACGCCATCACCTGGGGCGCCCCGAACCTCCGCGCGGCGATTGCCGAGAAGTTCGAGTGGTACAACGGTCTGTCCGTCGACCCAGACCGGCACATCACGGTCACCTGCGGCGCGACCGAGGCCATGATGGCGGCGCTGCTGGCCGTGGTCAATCCGGGCGAGGAGGTTGTCATCTTCGAGCCCTTCTACGAGAACTACGGCCCCGATGCGCTGCTGTCGGGCGCGGTCCCCCGCTTCGTCGCGCTGGACCTCGCCGATCCGGACTACCGCTTCGATCCGGACGCGCTGCGCGATGCGTTCACGTCGAACACCAAGGCGATCATCGTCAATACGCCCCACAATCCGACGGGCAAGGTGTTCTCGCCCGCCGAGCTTGAGCTCATCGCCGACCTGTGTCGGCGCCACGACGCGTTCGCCGTCACCGACGAGGTATACGAACACCTGGTATACGACGGGCGGGTCCACCGCAGCCTCGCGTCGCTGCCGGAGATGGCCGGGCGCACGATCACGATCAACAGCCTCAGCAAGACGTATAGTGTGACCGGCTGGCGGGTCGGCTGGGCGATCATCAAAGACGACGCGGTCACGACCGGCATCCGGCGCGCCCACGACTTCCTGACCGTCGGCGCGGCTGCGCCGCTGCAGGAAGCGGGGGTCGTGGCCCTCCGGTTCCCCCGCGAGTACTATGCGCACACGGCGGCGATGTATCAGGCGAAACGGGACCTGCTGCTGGACCTCCTGCGGCGGGCCGGGTTCCAGTGCCTGACGCCCTACGGCGCGTACTACATCATGGCGGGCATTGCGCTGCTCACGTCCATGGACGACACGGCGTTCAGTGAGATGCTCGTCAGAGATGTCGGCGTGGCCAGCGTGCCGGGCGGGAGTTTCTTCCACGACCCATCGATGGGCCGCGGCTATGTCCGGTTCGCCTATCCCAAGCGGGAAGAGACGCTGGCTGAAGTCGGCAGACGCCTGAGCCGCCTCGCCGTGACCCGGTGAGGCCCGCCCTGAATCTGGACCCGGCGAACGGTTCAGGGCGAACGGACTGGCACCGCTACCGGACGGAGTTCCCGATCTTCCGTACGGCCACGTACTTCAATACCTGTTCGCTGGGCGCACTGTCCACGCGGGTCGCCGCAGCCATGGCGGCGTTCACCCGGCTGTGGGATGAGTCGGGCGCGGCCGCCTGGTACGGCCCCTGGTGGGACGAACTCCGCCTTCTGCGCGAACGGTGTGCCGCCGTCATCGGTGCCGGCGTCGATGAAGTCGCGCTCTTCCCATCCATCACCGCCGCGCTGACGGCCGTCAGCAGCGCCTTCGCATACCGCGAGCGCCCACGCGTGGTGCTCTCCGACCTGGAATTTCCGACCACGGTGTATCAGTGGTCGACGAAATCCTCGCTGGGCGTCGAGGTGACCATGCTGACCAGCCCGGATCGGATGACCGTTCCGCTGGCATCGTACGAGCGTGCGGTCGACGGCCGGACGCAGCTGGTGGTGGGATCGCACGTGTACTTTACCAGCGGCATGATCCAGGACATCGCCGCCCTGGCCCACGTCGCGCATGCGCGGGGGGCATACTGCCTGATCGATGCGTACCAGTCAATCGGCCAGCTGCCCACCGACGTCCACACCGCCGGGGTCGATTTTCTGGTCGCCGGCGGACTGAAGTGGCTGCTCGGCGGGCCCGGGACGGCGTTCCTCTACGTCCGCCGGGACCTCATCGACCGCCTGCACCCGCACGATGTCGGCTGGTTCGCCCATGCCGACCAGTTTGGGTTCGACGTGAGGCGCTTCACATATGCGGCCGATGCCCGTCGGTTCGAAGGTGGCACGCCGTCGGTCGCGGCGACCTATGCCGCCCGTGCGGGGCTGGAGGTTGTCCTGGAGGTAGGCGTCGACGCGCTGCGTGAACGGCAGGTCGCACTGGTCGCCGCCCTCGTCGAGGGCGCGCGCCGTCGCGGGTTGGATCCGCGGGTTCCCGGCCGGATTGAGGACCTGGCCGGCATCGTGACCATCCCCCGGCGGGAGCCGCAGGCCGTGGTCAAGGCCCTCGCGGCCCGCGGCATCATCATCGACTCGCGCCCCGGCCTCATCCGGCTGTCGCCGTATTTCTACAACCTCCCGGAAGACGGCGACCGCGTGCTGGACGCGATCGTCGACCTCGACCGTGCTGGGATCAGATGAGTCCCGTACCAAGTCGGTTGTGACACTGGTGTCAATCGTGACGTCTGCCTACCGACTTGGTACGGGATGAGCGACCAGTTGGACCGCTCCGACCGTTCCGGCCGCCCTGAGCCTGTCGACGAGCGCCAGGCCCCGTCTCTTGAGGAGTTGCGTACCTTGGCGGCCGCCCTGGAGCTCGGCATTCCCGATGCCGAGCTGGAGCGCCTGCGCCATGAAGTCGCCGCCCTCCGGCGTGCCGCGGCGCGCCTGCGGTCATCGATTCCGTTTGATGCGCCCTTCCTGCTGGGGCATGACGACCCCCGATGACCACAGCCGACGTCACCTCGATTGCCGACACGGCGGCCGCCGTCGCCTCGGGGGAGGTCTCGGCGGTGGAGCTCACGGACGCCACGCTGACCAGGATCCACGCCATCAATCCCTCGCTCAACGCGTTCGTGACCGTGCTGCCCGATCTCGCGATGGAGCAGGCACGACAGGTGGAGGCGCACGTGCGCGCCGGCCGCGACCCCGGGCCCCTCGCCGGTGTCCCCATGGCCATCAAGGATCTTGCGGACATCGCGACGGTCCAGACGACGTCGGGCGGCCACAGGTTGTTTCACCATACTCCGGATGCCACTGCCCCCGTCGTGCAACGGTTGGTAGACGCCGGTGCCGTCATCGTCGGCAAGACGGGCCTGCACGAGTTCGCCTATGGGGTAACCAATGTCAACCCGCACTTCGGACCGGTGAAGAATCCGTGGGACCCTTCGCGGATCCCCGGCGGGTCCAGCGGCGGATCGGCCGCGGCACTGGCCGCCGGGCTGGTGCCGGCCGCCCTGGGTACCGATACAGGAGGGTCCATCCGCATCCCGGCCTCACTGTGCGGAGTGGTCGGGCTGAAACCGACCTACGGGACCGTCCCGGTCGAGCGGCTCACGCCGCTCTCGTGGACGCTCGACCACGCCGGGCCGATGACGCGAACCGTCCGCGACGCCGCCACCGTGTTTGCCGTGATGGCCGGACGCGAGCCGCTGCCCGCTGGCTCGGTGGATGCTGGCGGAATCCGCATCGGCGTTCCGCGTCCGTTCTTCTGGGAGCGACTCGAGGCCGACGTGGCGACGCTGGCCGAGGCGTCACTGGCCGTGCTCAAAGACCAGGGAGCGACGCTACAGGATGTCGAGGTCCCCTACGCCGAGCTTGCCGGAAGCGCGGTCATGATCATCATCTCCGTCGAGGCGACGGCGGTGCACACCACCCGGTTGAGATTGGCCCGAGCCCGTTTCGGGGAGGATGTCAGGGTGCGGTTGGAGCGGGGGTTCTTTGTTCCGGCTGTCGACTACCTGCAGGCCCTGGGGGCACGGGAATTCTTGAGGCATTTCTTTACTCGCAGTCTCGCGCTCGTTGACGTACTGGTCATGCCCACGACGCCCTCGGCCGCCCTCCTGATTGAGGGCGAGGAGAGCCAGTCGGAGCGGTCGCTCGCCATGAGCATGCAGCTGACACGGCTCACGAACCCGTTCAACCTGACCGGACTCCCGGCGCTATCGGTGCCGTGCGGATTCACCCCCGATGGCCTGCCGGTGGGGCTCCAGATCGTGGGCCGGCCGCACGACGAGGCGACGGTGCTGAGAGTAGGGGAGGTCTACCAGGAGGCCACGGCGTGGCATCTGCGAAGACCAACGATCGTGGCGGAGGCTTAGGCGAGGAACGAGGTCAACAGCCGCTTTTCGAGTTCCGCGGTCACCTCGGAGAGGTCTTTCACGGTGTCGACCGACCGCCAGTAGGCGCGGGACTTGAACGCGGCCAGCTGCCGCTCCTTCGCGAGCTGCGGAAAGGTCGATTCCTCGAGGTCGCCCTGGGCGGGCAGGACGGCATCCGCGTCGCGGTTGAACACGTAGATCCCGGCGTTCATCCAGTACGGCAATTCCGGCTTCTCCTGAAACGCGGTGATGCGGTCGCCGTCGTCGACATCGACGATGCCGTACGGGCTGATGAACGGGGCGAGCACCACCGTCGCGGTGCAGCCGCTGGCGCGGTGCGCCTGCACGAGCGGCTTGATCCGGACGTTCGTGAGGATGTCGCCGTTGGCGGCCAGGCACACATCTTCGCCCGGGCGGAGCCGGTGGAACGCGCGTTTCAGTGCGCCCCCGCGGCCGAGCGGCGCCTCCTCAATCTCGTACTCGATCGACACGCCCCACTTCTCGCCGGTCCCGAAGTAGTCCTCGATCACGTTATGCTGGTAGCCGCAGGCCACAATGACGTCGCTGACTCCCTGGGACTGCAGCCATTGGAGCTGGTATCCGAGCAGGGGGACCCCGAGGATCTCGACCATGGCCTTGGGGCGGTCTTGCGTAAACGGCCGCAGCCGCTCACCCTTCCCTCCGGCCAACAAGATCGCCTGCATATAATCAATCTACCCAATCTACCCAATCTACACAATCGCGTGCGCATGGGTTAGATTGAGTTGAGATTGGGCAGATTGGGAAGATCGGGAGGATTGGGGAGATCGTGAAAGCGCCGCGCGGTATGCACGACATCCTGCCCGACGAGGCCCCGCGCTGGCGGGCGCTGGAGAGCGCCATCCACGCGCTGGCCGCGCGGTACGGGTACCGGGAGATCCGCACGCCCGTGGCCGAACACACCGACGTGTTCGTCAAGACGGTCGGCGCAACGTCGGACCTCGTCACCCATGAGATGTACACGTTCACGGACCGCGGGGGGCGGAGCCTCACGCTGCGACCGGAAGGGACGGCCGCGGTGATGCGCGCCTACCTCGAGCACGGCATGGCGTCGCAGCCGCAGCCGGTCCGCCTGTACTACGTCGCGCCGATGTTCCGCTACGACCGGCCCCAGCGGGGCCGCTACCGGATGCACTACCAGTTCGGCGCGGAGATCATCGGAACGCCCCATCCGGCGGCCGATGTCGAGGTCCTGAGCATGCCGGTGCGGTTGATGCAGTCGCTCGGGTTGACCGAAGTGCTGGTGCGTCTGAACAGCATCGGCGATCAGGTCTGCCGCCCCCAGTACGTCGACGCGCTGCGTGCCTACTTCCGGCCGTATGCCGCGTCATTGAGCACAGACAGCCAGCGCCGGCTGGAGACGAATCCCCTGCGGATCCTCGAGTCGAAAGCGCCTCAGGACCAGGATCTCGTCACGAACGCTCCCCGGATGCGTGACTACCTGTGCGAGGCCTGCCGGGCGCATTTCGACGAGGTGAAGCGGCTCTTTGCCACGCTCGACATCCCGTATGTTGAAGATCCCCTGATTGTACGCGGCCTGGACTACTACACGCGCACCGCGGCCGAGATCTTCTCGGGTCGGCTGGGCGGCGCGCAGAATGCCATGCTCGGTGGGGGCCGCTATGACGGGCTGGCCGAACAGCTCGGCGGTCCACCGACGCCGGGGGTGGGATTCGGCCAGGGGCTGGAGCGGCTGCTGCTGGTCTTATCCGCGGAAGGACTCGACCTCGGCGAGGCGCCGCGCGAGGGCACCGGTGCTCCCGTGTTCGTCGCATCGGTCGGGCCCGACGCGGGGCGGATCGCGTTCCGGCTCCTCGACCAGATCCGGGCTGCCGGCATCCCCGCCGTGGGCGAGATGGCCGACCGCAGCCTGCGCGCACAGATGAAATCCGCGGACCGGATCGGCGCGCGCTACGCGGTCATCATCGGAGACCAAGAGGTCGCTGCGCAGGAGGCGGGGGTGCGTGACTTGGCGGCCGGGACCCAGGAGTCGGTGGGGTTTGGCGCCCTGCCGGGATACCTCCGCCGCGCCGGAGGCGCCGGGTGAGCGCACCGGCGTCCCGGACCCCGCTGGCGGATCTGGGCGCGCACGTCGGCGCGGACGTGATGGTCCAGGCCTGGGTGAAGGCCGTGCGCGACCAGAAGCAGGTGCAGTTCTTGATCCTCCGCGATCACACCGGCGCGGCCCAGGCCACGCTGTCCCGGTCTGAGGCGCACGCGCCCCTCAATGCGCTCATTTCCGATCTGACCCGGGAGTCGACGATCACGGTCTGGGGCCGCGTCGTGGCCAACCCGGTCGTGAAGATGGGCGGGCTGGAGATCGTGATCAGTGACGTGCGCGTGGACAGCCTCGCCGATCCGCTGCTGCCGCTGGACGTCTCGGCGGCAGATGAACCCAACCCCGAGGTGAGGCTGAACTGGCGCTTCCTGGACCTCCGCCGCCCGGAGCACCTGCTGATCTTTCGCGTCCAGACGGCCGTGGAGCGGGCGATGCGGGCGGTCTGGGCGGAGTCGGGCTTCGTCGAACTCCACTCGCCGAAATTGATGGGCAGCCCGAGTGAGTCGGGCGCGGAACTGTTTTCCCTGGACTACTTCGGCCGGCCGGCCTACCTGGCCCAGTCCCCGCAGTTCTTCAAGCAGATGGCGATGGCGGCCGGATTTGACCGGGTGTTCGAAATCGGCCCGGTCTTCCGCGCTGATCCGTCGTTTACGACGCGGCATCTCACCGAGTTCACCGGCGTGGACGTGGAGATGTCGTGGATCGAGTCCCATGAGGACGTCATGGGGTTTGAAGAGCGCTGGCTGCACGCGGTCCTGGAGTCCGTCAACAACGAACTCGGCGACGAGATCCGCACCACGCTCGGCGTGGAGCTCGTGGTCCCCGAGGTGCCCTTTCCGCGGATCCCGATGGCCGAGGCGCAGGCGATCGTGGAGATTCGCGGCCACGAGTCGGAGCGCCGGGGCGACCTAGATCCGGCGGGGGAGCGCATGCTCAGCGAGTACATCCTGGAACGATACGGCCATGAGTTTGTGTTCGTGACGGATTACCCGTGGGCGGTCCGGCCCTTCTACCACATGCGGCGCGCAGGCGATCCGGCTCTGACGAAGAGTTACGACCTGTTGTGGAAGGGCGTGGAAATCACCACCGGTGCCCAGCGCGAACACCGCTACGACGTACTCGTCGCACAGGCCCTCGAAAAGGGGCTCTCATTGGACCCCATCCAGTTCTACCTGGATTTCTTCAGGTACGGCTGTCCGCCGCACGGGGGATTCGGCTTCGGGCTCAACCGGATGCTGATGGTCATGCTCAACCGGCCCAACGTGCGCGAGGTCACGTTCCTCTTCCGGGGGCCCACGAGGCTCTTGCCCTAACCGATTCCCGTTTCCCGTTTCCCAATTCCGAGGTAGTATACAGGTAGGCCTGCCGTGTGCGTGTGGGCTGCACGTTCCGATCCAACACGCATCACATCGGGAGCCCGACTCTGACCCGCGGATGGCACGCCCCGGATCCGGGGACACCAGAGGCGGTCAGGAGGGCACCCACCTGCAGTGTGCAGGTTGGGAACTGCGGCTCCGCGGCACGGCGGGGTGTAGAAAGACGCTGAAGGGACGCGACAGCGAGGTCGCGTCCCTTCAGTGCTGCCTGAGGAAAGGCTTTAGCGGCCGCCGAGGATGGCGTCCTTGGCGACCTTGCTCACCCGGAACCTGACGACTTTCTTGGCAGGAATGCGGATCGGCGCGCCTGTCTGCGGGTTGCGGCCCATCCGCGCCTTTCGGTTGACCAGCACCAGCTTGCCGATGCCTGGAAGAGTGAACGAGTTCTTCGCCTCACGGTACGCCAGCGTCGCCAGTTCATCGAGGAACTGGTTCGCCTGCTTCTTGGACAGATCCATCTTGCCGGCCAGATAGTCGGCCGTCTTCGACTTCGTCATTGCCTTGGCCATCCACCCACCCCTCTCCATCCCGAGTGTGTATTCACCGCTGCCCTGCACCGAACAAGGGGAGTCGGCCGAGGGCGCGCTCGTGCGGGTTTTCGCGCTGAGTATACGGAGCACCTGTCGCGGGTGTCAAGAAAATCTGCGTGTCCCGAGTATACTAGCGGTGAGATCGTCCAGGCGGAGACGGTAGATGGAACTCTTTGAACAGGCGGCCGCAGCGCGGATGGCGGCGGAGGCGCCGCTGGCGGCGCGCATGCGGCCGCGGAGTCTGGACGAATTCGTCGGCCAGCAGGACCTGGTTGGCCCCGACCGCTTGCTGCGCCGGGCGATTGAGGCCGACGAACCCGCCTCCCTGATCCTCTACGGGCCGCCCGGGACGGGGAAGACCTCGCTGGCCCACATCATCGCCGCGGCCACCCGGTCGTCGTTTGAACGGGTGAACGCCGTGACCGCCGGCGTCGCCGAACTCAAGCGGGTCATCGTCCGTGCGAGCGACCGCCGCCGCCTGCACGGGCAGCGCACAGTGCTGTTTATCGACGAGATCCACCGCTTCAACAAGGCGCAGCAAGATGTCCTGCTGCCCCATGTGGAAGACGGGACCCTGGTGCTCATCGGGGCCACGACGGAAAACCCCTTCTTCGAGGTGAACGCCACGCTGGTCTCGCGCACGCGGGTCTTCCGGCTGGAGCCGCTGACCGACGGCGACCTGCGCGCGATTGCCCAACGAGCCCTAGCCGATGAGGAGCGGGGGCTGGGCCGCCGGCGCGTCGAGTTTGACACCGGCGCGCTGGATCACCTGGTGCGGGTGGCCAACGGCGACGCGCGCGTCCTGCTCAACACGCTGGAGCTGGCGGCCATGACGGCGCCGCCCGACGACGCCGGCGTCCGCCGCGTGACGCTGGCCGCGGTCGAGCAGGCCGCGCAGCAGCGGGCCCTGGTCTATGACCGCGAGGGCGACGCGCATTACGACCACGCGTCCGCGTTCATCAAGAGCATGCGCGGATCCGATCCCGATGCCGCGGTGTACTGGCTGGCCCGCATGCTCGCGGCGGGTGAGGACGCCCGG
>Ga0209342_10007981_pt1 | contig 10620 bp, 18 predicted proteins | sample RifCSP16_2_FD_184023 | JGI IMG/M metagenome (GOLD analysis project Ga0209342, IMG submission 184023) | Soil microbial communities from Rifle, Colorado - Rifle CSP2_sed 16_2 (SPAdes) (version 2) | ecosystem: Environmental > Terrestrial > Deep subsurface > Rock core/Sediment | place: Rifle... | reverse complement strand
GCAGGGATCGGTGAAGAAGAGCGAAGTGGTGAAGGCCGTCATCGTCCGGGTGGCGAAGGAATACCGCCGCGAAGACGGCTCGTACATCCGGTTCGACGACAACGCCGCCGTGATCATCGACGCCGACGGCGAGAATCCCAGAGGAACACGCATCTTCGGGCCGGTGGCCCGCGAACTGCGCGAGAAGGGCTTCATGAAGATCGTTTCGCTCGCGCCGGAGGTGTTGTAATGGCAGTCAGAATCAAGAAAGGCGATAAAGTCGAGATCGTCGCCGGGAACGACAAAGGCGTTCGGGGTGAGGTGATCCGCGTTGTCCGCAAGGACGGCAAGATTCGCATCGCGATCCAGGGCGCCAACATACGCAAGAAGCACCAGAAGCGGCGTCAGGTGGCCGGCGCGCGCCAGAGCCTTGCTCCGGGCATCATCCAGTTTGAAGGATTGATCGACATTTCAAACGTGATGCTGATCGACCCGAAAGAGGACAAGCCTACCCGCGTCGGCGCCAAGCGCGACGAAAAGGGCAAGGTGGAAGCCCGCGTCGCCCGCAAGAGCGGCGAGGTGATTAGCAAATGATTGCGTGCAGTGTGCTCCTCGTCTTTGAGATCGGGGTACAGACGGCGCAAAGAGGCGGTTGCATAGAATGCCAAACTTGAAAGAACGCTACAAGAAAGAAGTGGTGCCGACCCTGATGCAGGAATTCTCCTTCCGCAATGTGATGGAAGTCCCGCGCATCCAGAAAGTGGTCGTGAATATCGGCATGGGCGAAGCCCTGGATAACGCCAAATCGCTCGATGCTGCGGTGAGCGATCTGCAAATCGTCACCGGCCAGAAACCGGTGGTGACCCGCGCCAAGAAGGACATCTCCAACTTCAAACTGCGCGCCGGGAAAGCAATCGGTGTGATGGCGACCCTGCGCGGCGAGCGAATGTGGAGTTTTCTGGACCGGCTGATGAACGTGGCCCTCCCGCGCGTACGCGACTTCCGTGGCATCCCGTCCAAAGGCTTCGATGGCCGGGGCAACTACACGCTGGGCCTGCGCGAGCAGTTGGTGTTCCCGGAGATCGAGTACGACAAGATCGACAAGCTGCGCGGCATGGAGATCACGGTTGTCACATCGGCGAAGACGGACGAGCATGGCCTACGTTTGCTGGCTCTGCTGGGCATGCCCTTCCAGCAGCGAGGAAAGAATTAGAGCATGGCAAAGAAATCTTTGATCAATCGCGAACTACACCGGAAACACAAAGTGCAGGTGCGGAATCGGTGCAAGGCCTGTGGCCGCCCGCGCGGCTACATCCGCCGGTTTGGGTTGTGCCGCATCTGCTTCCGTGAGCGTGCCCTGCAGGGTCTTATCCCCGGCGTGGCCAAGTCGTCCTGGTAGGTAGGAGTGTGTCATGAGCTCGAATGTAACTGATCCCATTGCCGACATGCTCACCCGCATCCGCAATGCCATCATGGTGTCGCAGAGCACAGTGTCGGTGCCGCATTCAAAGTTGAAGGAGTCGATTGCCCAGATTCTTAGAGATGAAGGGTACCTCGACGGTTTCGAAGTGGCGCCTGAAGAGGGTAATCCGCAGAAGACCATCCGCCTGAAGATCAGGTACGTGGGTGTGCGCCGCGAACGCCGCTCTGTGCTCACCGATCTGCAGCGGGTGAGCCGCCCGGGCCGCCGCGTGTATGTGGGCAAAGGCGAAATCCCTTGGGTGCTGTCGGGGATGGGCGTGGCAGTCATCTCGACGCCTAAAGGTGTGATGACTGGTCAGCGCGCCCGCGCTCTCGGTGTGGGTGGCGAGGTGCTCTGCCAGATATGGTAAACAGTCTCAGAAGTCGGAACGGCCCTGGAAGTAAGTAGTAATTAGTAAATAGTCATTACCGATAACTAATTACCCGGCCAGGTGGCCGACATCCTGAGGAGGAATTAAGTGTCTCGAATTGGCCGTAAACTGGTCCCGGTCCCCAAAGGGGTGACGGTGACCATCAGTGGAAGCGAAATAAAGGTGAAAGGCCCCAAGGGCGAACTCACCCGCACGTTCCGCCCGGAGGTGTCGGTCGTACAAGATGGCGACTCTCTGAAGGTGGAACGCGCCAACGACGAACGTTCGGTGCGCGCCCTGCACGGTCTGTCCCGCGCGCTGCTCAATAATATGGTGGTTGGCGTGAGCAGCGGGTTCAGCAAGGTGCTGCAAATCGAAGGTGTGGGCTACCGCGCTGAGATGAAGGGGAAAGATCTGGTGATGGCTCTCGGCTTCTCGCACCCGGTGACGGTGACGCCGCCGTCCGGCATTACATTTGTCGTGGACGAGAAGGCGCGCACCATCACTATCTCTGGCCCCGACAAAGAGCAGGTGGGGCAGGTGGCTGCCGACGTGCGCGCGTGGCGCAAGCCGGAACCGTACAAGGGCAAGGGTCTGCGCTACCTGGGCGAGCACGTTCGGCGCAAGGCCGGCAAAGCAGGAAAGGCGGCATAAGGTATGGCACAAAGTCGCGAAGCAATGCGCCGGCGCCGACAGCGCCGGGTTCGTAGCCGGGTTTCGGGCACTGCGGCTCGTCCCCGCTTGAATGTGTATCGCAGTTTATCGAATGTCTTCGCTCAGGTCATTGACGATGAGGCCGGCCACACGCTGGTTCAGGCATCGAGCATTGACTCTGAACTGAAAGCCAAGCTCGACGGCAAGAAGAAGATCGAGCAGGCGCAGATCATTGGCGCGGCAGTGGCCGAGCGGGCGTTGGCCAAGGGCATCAAAGCCGTGGTATTCGACCGTGCCGGGTACCGCTATCAAGGGCGGGTGAAGGCGCTGGCCGATGCCGCCCGCAACGCCGGCCTGGAATTCTAGGAGTGGAAGCACAACGATGAAACAGAGACAACCTCGGGTCAATGAACGAGATAGGGCTGCCAAAGCAGGCGAAGAGCGCGAAGAGCTGGACGAGCGCGTGGTCGATATCTCCCGTGTGGCGAAAGTGATCAAGGGTGGCCGCCGGTTCGCGTTCCGCACGGTGGTCGTGGTTGGCGACAATCACGGGCGGGTGGGCGTGGGCGTGGGCAAAAGCCGCGGCGTCCCCGACGCGATCCGCAAAGGCACCGAACGCGCCCGCCGCAATATGAAGCAGGTTAACCTCTCGGGGACGACGATCCCCCATGAGATGGTGGCTGAACACGGCGGTGCTGAGGTTTTTCTGAAACCGGCCTCGCCCGGCACCGGCGTTATCGCTGCCGGTGGCGTGCGCGCCGTGCTGGAGGCCGCGGGCGTGAAGGACATTCTGACCAAATCGCTGGGCAGCCCGAATGTGTTGAACGTGGTGAACGCCACGGTGAAGGGTCTGCAGCGCATGAAGAACGTGGAGCAGGAAGCCCGCAGCCGCGGCAAAGATGTGGCCGATGTTCAGCCGTTCTGGAATCGAAAGAAACATGGCTAAGGACAAAAGCGCGAACGCGAAGACCGTTCGCATCACGTTGGTTCGCAGCCCGCTTGGCTATTCGACACGCCACAAGGCGACGGTGCGCGCCCTCGGACTGCGGAAACTGCACCAAACCGTTGAACTGCCGGACACACCCACCTTGCGTGGGATGGTGTACAAGGTGGCTCAACTGGTGAAAGTTGAAGAGGCATAGCCCATGCAATTACATGACCTCCAGCCCAACGTTGGGGCCAAGAAAAAGAGGAAGCGCGTGGGACGCGGTATTTCGGCAGGGCAGGGCAAGACCGCCGGGCGCGGCACCAAAGGCCAGGGCGCCCGACAGGGCGGCGGCCCCTCGCCGTACTTTGAAGGCGGCAACCTGCCGATGGTGCGCAAGATGCCGTTCAAGCGCGGCTTCACCAATCTACGCAAGATCAAGTACGTCGAGGTCAACCTCGGCCGACTAGAGGACTTGTTCGTGAAGAACGGGGTGGTGACGCCGGAGACTCTGGCCAGCGTAGGCGTGATGAAGGACACGGCCTTACCCGTGGTCGTGCTGGGCCAGGGGGAACTGACCAAGCCGCTGACGGTGAAAGTGCACCGCGTGTCGGCGTCGGCGAAAGCGGCGATTGAAAAAGCCGGCGGCACTGTGGAGATTTTGCCGTTGGCCGTTCAGGAGGCGGGTGAGTAATCATCCGCAATTTGAATGAAACGATCTGCATGGCGCTATCTGTGGTCGGCGGAGGAAATCCGCAACCGGCTGTTGATCACGCTCGGCTTGCTGGTGATTTACCGACTAGCCGCGCATGTGCCAGTGCCTGGTGTGGATCGCGCCGCGATCGAGGCGCTCCGCAATCAGGCGGGTGGCGCCGGCAGCCTGCTGAACCTGCTCGATTTGCTGTCGGGCGGCACGGTGGGCAACTTTTCGGTGCTGGCCATGGGTGTGTATCCATACATCACCGCCCAGATCATTCTGCAACTGCTGGTGCCGATCATTCCAGCTTTGCAGCAGCGTGTTCAGGATGATCCCAAAGCAGGCCGCGAGTTCATGGAGCGCTGGACGTATTATCTGGCGATCCCTATGGCGGCTCTGTCGGCCATCGGGCAGATCCGCATCTTCAACTCGTTCGCGAACGCTCCGGTCTTGCCGCACTTCGGCTTTACCGGCGCCGACCTGCTGCCGACGCTCACCACGATCTTCAGCATGGTCGGCGGGACGATGTTTGCCATCTGGCTGGGCGAGTTGATTTCGGAATACGGTATCCGCAGTCAGGGCCTGTCGCTGATAATCTTCAGCGGTATCGTCGCCCGTTTGCCTTCCGCCGTTGGTAGTCTGTTGGCCGATCAGGAAAAATGGCTGGTGCGGATCACGGTCTTCGTGGCGCTGATTGCGGTCACCGTCTTTGCTATTGTGATCGTCACCCAGGGACGCCGAAACGTTCCGGTGATGTATCCCGGCCGCCGTATGGGCAACCGCCAGTCGATGCCGGTGAAGGGTACCCTGCCGCTGCTGGTGAACATGGCGGGCATGATCCCGATCATCTTTGCCCAGTCCATTCTCACCTTCCCGGCCCTGATCGCGCAGTTCTTTACCAATTCGCAGTACGAGTGGGTGCGGAGTTTTGCGACGGGCACGTCCAACATCTTCAGCAACAGCCGCGACCCGTGGTACATTACGATTTACTTTTTCATGGTTGTGCTGTTCTCGTTCTTTTACACGGACGTGATTTTCCAACAGCAGAACTATGGCGAGAACTTGAAGAAAGTTGGCGCGCAGGTACCGGGCGTAACGAAGGGTGCGCCCACCCAGCGCTACCTCGAACGTGTTCTGCGGCGCATCACCCTGCCGGGCGCGATCTTCCTGGGCGTGGTGGCAGTCCTGCCATTCATCGCCGGTAACTTCCTTGAAGCCAACGCACTGTCGATCATGGGTTCCGGCTTGTTGATCGTGGTCGGCGTGGTGAAAGACACGTTCTTCGGCCTTGAGACCGAATTGAAGCTGCGCGGTTACGACGATTCGTTATTGGTGCGCTAACACCGGAGGTTGCTATGGCCATTTATCTGGTAATGATTGGTTTGCCTGGGGCGGGCAAGGGCACACAGGCCGCCCGGCTCAGCAAGCGGAGAGGCCTGACACACGTATCATCCGGCGATCTGTTCCGCGACAACATCAAGCGGCAGACCGAACTCGGCAAACAGGTTGAAGCGATCCTGAGGAGCGGGGCGCTGGTGCCGGACGAGGTGACGATTGCGATGGTGCGCGACCGGCTGAAACAGCCGGACTGCGTAGAGGGGGCCGTGCTCGACGGGTTCCCGCGCACCCCGGCGCAGGCCGAGGCCCTGAACAAAATGCTGGGCGAACTCGGCGGCAAGGTGAACCTCGTGCCGTACATCAAAGTACCCGAGGAGGTGCTGGTCGAGCGGCTGACTGGCCGATGGACGTGCAAAGGCCCGGGCCAACACGTGTATCACATGAAGTTCAATCCGCCGAAGGTGTCGGGCGTGTGCGACATTGACGGCGCACAGTTGTTTCAGCGGCCCGACGATCAGGAAGAGACCGTGGTGCGGCGGATCGCCGAGTACGTGAAGAACACCGCGCCGCTCATCGAATATTACCGCGAACGCGGACTGCTGGCCGAGATCAACGGTGAGCAGGACATTGAGAAGGTGACGGCGGAACTGCTGGCTGCGGTGGCGAAAGTCAATTGATGTGTTGTAGAGCAAATTGCCAACGCCGTTGTTTGGCGGCTCTACAGAAATTTTGACGTGATCGTTATCAAGTCGGATAAAGAAATCGCGCTGATGCGCGAGTCAGGCCGCGTCGTGGCAACGCTGTTGCTCGAACTCAAGGAGCGTATCCGCCCCGGTGTGACCACCGGCGAACTGGATCGGTTGGCGGCGCAAGTGTTGAAGAAGCACAACGCCACCTCGCCCTTTTACAATTACCCGAACCACGAGAAAGGCCAGCGGCCATTCCTGGGTCAGATCTGCACGTCGGTCAACGAAGAACTGGTGCACGGCGTGCCGGGCAAGCGCGTGTTGAAGGAGGGCGACATCATCAAGATCGACTGTGGCGCGATCTGCAAAGGATGGATCGCCGACAGCGCGTGGACGTTTCCGGTGGGGAAGATCAGCCCGGATGCGAAGCGTCTGTTGGAAGTGACCGAAGGCGCGCTGTACGCTTCGCTCAAGGAAGCCAAAGCCGGGAACCGCACGGGCGATATGGCTTGCGCGCTGCAAAAGTATGTGGAGTCAAATGGCTTCAACGTGGCGCGCGAATATGTGAGCCATGGGGTGGGGCGGCATCTGCACGAAGACCCGCAGATGCCAAACTTCGGCGAACCGGGCAAGGGCACTAAACTCCGCAAGGGCATGACGATCGCAGTGGAGCCGATGGTGCTGGTGGGTAATTACAAAACGAAGGTGCTCGCCGACCAGTGGACGGTGGCGGCGAAAGATGGCAAACTGACCGCGCATTTCGAGCACACGATTGCGATTACGGACGGCGATCCGGAAATCTTAACGAAATTGAACTAAGCGGGTATAATCGGCGTTTCGGAATGCCGGAGGTGCAGGAGATATTGAAATGAAAGTAAAACCATCAGTGCGCAAGCGCTGCCCCAAGTGCAAGATCATCCGCCGGGCGGGCAAGGTGCTTGTCATTTGCGAGAACCCCAAGCATAAACAGCGACAGGGATAGTAGAGTAGTAGAAAGGAGGGGCGTTCAATTGAACGCCCGTACACAAAATGCGTATTGAAGGCGTTGACCTTCCCCGCGATAAACGCGTGGAAATTTCTCTGAGATACCTTTACGGGATCGGCCCGAAGTTGGCGCACGAAATTCTCGCGGCTACGAAGGTTAATCCCGGTACCCGCGTGAAGGATCTGACCGAAGCCGAGCAGACGGCGCTGCGCGATTACATCGCCTCGCACTACGCGGTGGAGGGCGATCTGCGGCGCGAGGTTCAGTTGAACATCAAGCGGCTGATCGAGATCGGCTGCTATCGCGGCCTGCGCCACCGTCGCAACCTGCCGGCGCGCGGCCAGCGCACGCGCACCAACGCCCGCACCCGCAAGGGCACGAAGAAGACGGTGGCCGGTCGTGGCCGGCGCCGCGGCGCGAAGAAGAAGTAATCTCAACAGAAGGAAGACACATGGCTCGAACTGCTAAAGGCGCGCGTCGCACGACGCCAAAGAAAGTCAGGAAGAACGTTGCTTACGGGCAGGCGCACATTCACGCCACGTTCAACAACACCATTGTCACGATCACCGATCAGCAGGGCAATGCGGTCTGCTGGGGCAGCGCCGGTACTGCCGGGTTCAAAGGCAGCCGCAAGAGCACGCCCTATGCTGCCCGCATGGCTGCTCAGCAGGCGGTGAAGAGCGCGATGGAAGTGGGCATGCAGGAAATTGAAGTGTACGTCAAAGGTCCCGGCCCGGGTCGCGAAGCCGCCATCCGCGCTGTACAAGGCATGGGCATCAAGGTGCGCTCGATTGCCGACGTGACGCCGGTTCCGCACAACGGATGCCGCCCGCCCAAGCGACGCCGCGTGTAGTTATCTGGAAGGAAACAATGTCGAAATATCTTGGTCCCGTCTGTAGACTCTGCCGCCGCGAAGGCGACAAGCTTTATCTCAAAGGCAGCCGCTGCCTAACCCCCAAGTGCGCCTTCGAACGGCGCCCGTATTCGCCCGGCCAGCACGGCAAGGAAGGGCAGATGAAGAGAAGCCGCACCTCGGACTACGCCACCCAACTGCGCGAGAAGCAGAAGGCGCGCCGGATCTATGGCGTGCTGGAACGGCAATTCCGCCGCTACTATACGCAGGCGATCCGCAGCCGTGGCCTCACTGGCGAAGTGATGCTTCAACTGCTGGAGCGCCGTTTGGACAGCGTGGTCTTCCGGCTCGGCTTTGCCGAGAACCGCGCTCAGGCCCGGCTGCTGGTGACGCACGGCCACTTCAACGTCAATGGCCGCCGCACCGACATACCGTCGATGGTGCTCAAGCCCGGCGACGTGGTCGAAGTACGCGAAGGCTCGCGCAAGCGCACCTACTTCAAAGGCCTGCCCGATGCCAGCGAGTCGCGCACTGTGCCCACCTGGCTCAGCCGCGATGTGGCCGGCCTATCGGGCAAGGTGCTGCAGGCGCCCAGCCGACAGGATATTGACGCCAGACTCAACGAACAGTTGATTGTGGAGTATTACTCACGCTAAAGGCGGGGACGATGTTCGTAGTAGCGACTCAAGTCGTTACTACGAAGTAAATCTAAAATTGTTGCCTGCCTCTGCTTCCGTCTCGCAAGCGGTAATACTGATGGTTTGCGAGCGGGGAGGGCTGAGAGTTGACTTCCATTAATATGGTTACACCCAAGATCGAGCGCGATGCGATGGCGCGCAACTACGGGCGATTCATCATCAGCCCGTTGGAGGCCGGTTACGGCATCACGCTCGGCAACGCGCTGCGGCGCGTTCTGCTCTCATCGCTTCAAGGCGCGGCGGTCACATCCATCCGCCTGAGCGATGTGCTGCACGAGTTCTCGGAAATTCCGGGAGTGAAAGAAGATACGATGCAGGTGCTGCTGCAAACGAAACAACTGCGGCTGATCCTGCACGAAGGCGAGACCGCCCGCGTGCGCCTCGACGTGCGCGGCGAAGGCACCGTCACCGCGGCCGACATCATCTGCCCGGCGGAAGTCGAGATCGTGAATCCTGATCTCTACCTCTTCACCGTCGACAATGACAAGGCCAAGCTGGAAATTGAAATGACGGTGGGACGCGGACGCGGCTACTCGCCCGCCGAAGAGCGCGGACGCCTGCCCATCGGCGAGATTCCGGTCGACGCGATCTACAGCCCGGCCAAACGGGTGAACTTCGACGTTCAGCGCGCCCGCGTGGGCCAGAACACCGGCTACGACAAACTGGTGCTCGAAATCTGGACCGACGGCACGATGAAGCCCGAGGTTGCGTTGAGTGAAGCGAGCAAGATTCTGATCAGCCACCTGCGGCACGTGGCGGGCATCAGCGAAGAGTCGCTGGCCCCCGCCGTACCCGAGGCCGCCGTTCCGGCCATCCCGAGCGAGATTTACGAGACGCCCATCGAGCAGCTCGACCTCTCGGTGCGCGTGTTCAACTCGCTCAAACGCACGGGCATCACCACGGTGGGCGAAGTGCTCGATCATTTGGGCCGCGGCCCGGAGGCGATGCTGGCCATCCGAAACTTCGGCGAGAAATCTTTGAACGAACTGTACGACAAGTTGCGCGAGAAGGGTTATCTCAAGGACAAGGACGCGCAGGCGCCTGAAATGGAGAAGCAGCCATGAAACATCGAGTGCAGGGGCGCATCCTTGGGCGGCCCTCCGACGAGCGCATCGCCCTGCGTCGCATTTTGCTCACTCAACTGTTTGAGCACGGCAAAATAAAAACTACCGAGGCCAAAGCCAAAGCGGTGCGGGGTGAGGCTGAGAAGATGATCACCATCGCCAAACGCGGCATCAAGGCTGCGCAGGCCGAAGGCGACGAAGCGCAGAAAGTGGGCAGAGTCAAGCAAGCCAACGCGCGCCAACTGCTCAAAGGCCGCCTCCACGGCGACAAGGTCGTCCGCAAAGTGTTTGAGGAGATCGCGCCGCGCTACGCCGAGCGTAAAGGCGGCTACACTCGCCTGCTCAAGCTTGGCCCGCGCAAAGGCGACGCGGCGGAGATGGTGATTTTGGAGTTGGTGGAAGAGTAAACAGGTACACAGGTAAACAGGTAAACAAGTAGACCGGCAACCTGTCTACCTGTTTCCATATCTACTTGTCTATCTTTGTAGTGGCACGTTACAAAGCAGTTATCGAATACGACGGGACCGATTACGTCGGTTTCCAGCGCCAAGCCAATGGGCCGACGGTGCAGAGTGAACTTGAATCTGCGCTGGCGGCCATCAACGGCGGGGAGTCCGTCGCTGTGCTCGGCGCGGGACGCACCGATTCTGGCGTTCACGCGTCGGGGCAAGGGGTGGCCTTTGACCTGAAGTGGACGCACGGCGCCGACGCATTGGTGCGGGCGCTCAACGCCAATCTGCCGCGAGCGATTGCGGTGCGGTCGGCGGCGGAATGTGCGAATGGCTTTCATCCCCGCTTCTCGGCAAGGGGACGCCGCTACCGGTACACGATCTATAACGCGCCGGTTCGGTCACCCCTGCAAGAGCGGTTTGCGTGGCGCGTGTGGTCTGCGCTCGACGCGAGTGCAGA
>Ga0209342_10007980_pt1 | contig 10620 bp, 10 predicted proteins | sample RifCSP16_2_FD_184023 | JGI IMG/M metagenome (GOLD analysis project Ga0209342, IMG submission 184023) | Soil microbial communities from Rifle, Colorado - Rifle CSP2_sed 16_2 (SPAdes) (version 2) | ecosystem: Environmental > Terrestrial > Deep subsurface > Rock core/Sediment | place: Rifle... | reverse complement strand
CTCAGTTGGAAGAGCCACCGGCTCATAACCGGTCGGTCCCTGGTTCGAGTCCAGGTGGGCCCACCAAATAACTATCCAAGGGGAACTCTTTGAAAAATCAACTATTACTGCTTGAGAAAGTTCAGGCAATAGATATTCAAATAGGCATAATAGAGGAAGAAGAGAAACAGTATAATACAGATATAGCAAGGCTTTTGGAAGAGATTAAAGAGCATGAAACCAAGATAGCAACATTAAAGGTTGAGCTTGATGAATTAGAAAAATTAATGCAAACATTGGATGACGAAATCTTTTCGTGCACAGAGAGGATAAAAAAGAATGAGGACAGACTTAAAAATATAAAGAATGATAAAGAATTCAATGCAGCTACAAAAGAGCTCAATACAGCAAAAAAAGAAAAACAGACAAAAGAAGGAGAGCGCAGCAAACTTATTGAAAAGGTAGATGAAAAGAAAGGCCTTATAAAAGAAGCAGATGATAGGCTACAGAATAAAAAAACCGAGCTTGAAGGAAAAAACACGGCCATTATAACAAATAAGGAGGAATGGGGGAAAGGCCTCAAAGAAAAAACTGAGGAAAAGGCGGCAATTATTAAGGATATCCCTCCTTCCCTCTTAAAACGATACGAAACAATAAAACAAAAGAGGCAGGGCATAGCCATTGTATCTGTAGAAGACGGCACTTGTCAGGGCTGTTATATGAATATACCTCCCCAGGCATACATACAATTACAAAAAGGTTCTTCTGACCTCATTTTTTGCCCCCACTGTCATCGCATCCTTTATTGGCACTCTAAGGTTTCTAATTCCTAAACAAACAACAATCTGTCTGCTCTATCTACTGAATAGTGAAAGACGACCTTAAATATAAAATTTTAAAAACATTGGCGGAAACCTTTGACATTGCGAAGACAATGAAACGTTTTCCAGAAATACCAAAGGAAGATATACAATCTCTCCTTCTCCAGTTTGCTGATACATTTAAAAAAAGAGAAGTAGTCACTATCTATGTAGATGGTGCAGCAAGAGGAAACCCAGGCCATGCAGGAATCGGGGTGCTTATTTTATCAGAGGATGGAAAAGTTTTAAGGAGAATAGGAAAGTATCTTGGCAAGACTACAAATAATGTTGCGGAATACCAAGCCCTTATTACTGCCTTAAAAGAGGCAAAGACAATGGGTGTCTCAACAATCAAAGTCTTTGCAGATTCGGAACTTATGGTAAAGCAAATAAAAGGAGAATATAAAATAAAGAGCGAAGGATTGAAACCTCTTTATAAAGAGTCCATGGCTCTGTTGATGCATTTTGATGGATATGATATTATTCATATAAACAGGGAAAAGAATAGTGAAGCAGACAGGCTGGCAAATCAGGGGATAGACACCATGATTTGCCCTGCTTAGCTGGTTCGCTGAAGTGAGACAAGATAGCCGCTGCCCCGATGTTATGTCGGGGTGGAGGAAAGTCCGGACTCCACAGGGCAGGGAGGTCGCTAACAGCGACCGCCCCGATATCATATCGGGGTAGGGATAAGGGCCACAGAAAACAAACCGCCCCGATGTTACGTTACATAGGGGTAAGGGTGAAACGGTGGGGTAAGAGCCCACCAGCTCTGATGGTGACATCAGAGGCTAGGTAACCCCCTCCCGGAGCAAGACCAAATAGGAAGACATTTAAGGACGGCCCGTCCGTGTCTTCGGGTTGGTTGCTTGAGGTGCTGAGTAATCAGCATCCCAGATGAATGGCTATCGCCCCATCGGGAGACAGAATCCGGCTTACAATCTCACTTCAGCGATTTTTTCAGGCAGAAACCAAAAGATGAAACAGATAGATTAGTTCTTAACAAACTTCCTAAGGGCAATACTGCTTCCTAATAAACCAAGTGTAATCCCAACAACAATAAATCCTAAAGAAAAATATGAGATAGAAAACGGCATAGAGATCGCCGATACAAAAAGCGGGGGTGTTTTCATCACCAATATGAGACTGGTAAGATAGAGTATGCCAACAGCAATAATTGCGCCTAAAAAACCTTCAATAATACCTTCTATAAGAAATGGGGTTTTTATAAATATATTTGTTGCACCAAGAAGACCCATAATTTCTATCTCCTCTCGTCTGGCATATATTGCAAGCCTTATAGTGTTTGACACAATAAATATAGTAGCCAAAAGAATAAAGCTGCCTATTACGAGAGCAAACATCTCTATAAATCTTACAAATGCAAAAAGTTTATCCACCCACTCTCTACCATATTGAACATCCTCAATGCCATGAACAATCTTTAGTTTTGACACAAGGCCGTTTATACCTGCTGGATTTCTGTATGCCTTTTTTACCTTAATATCAAGTGAGGCTGGAAAAGGACTTGCGTCCAGACCTTCCAGTATGCCTTTTTGCCCCTTTACATCATTCTTAAAAATAGAAAAAGCCCTTTCTTTAGAAATATATTCTAAGTCATCCACCTCCGGCATAGCGGCGATATCTCTTTTGATATTCAATATCGCATCATTGGATAACCCATCTTTCATATAGGCTACAACTTGAATCTGGCTACCCATGCTGCCAAGTATGTTGTTAAGGTTTATAAAAATACCGGCAAATAACCCACAAACAGCCAGAGAGATTGCAATAGTCGTTATTGTCACACTTGTTGTTACAAGATTATTCCGTATGGTTTGAAAGGCCTCAGAAAAGAAATATAAAAGCCACTTAAGATAATTCATTTAGATGAACCCAGTAATTTTAGACTACTCAACTATTTTACCGTTATCAAGATGGATTGTCCTCTTATTAAATCTTTCTATGAGCGCCTGATCGTGGGTGGCGACAATCACCGTAGTCCCCCTGGCATTTATGTCATTAAATAGATTAAATATATCAACAGCCCTCTGAGGGTCGAGATTACCGGTAGGTTCATCCGCTAATAGGATGGTCGGTTCTTTTGCCAATGCCCTTGCAATAGCAACCCTCTGCTGTTCACCACCTGAAAGCGTCAAAGGTTTGAAGTTTGCCCTATGTTGGAGCCCCAAATAAGCCAATACCCTAAGAACTCTTTTATTTATCTCCCTATTGTCCATACCTGTAATTCGGAGTGAGAGGGCGATATTATCAAAAACTGTTTTATTGTTCAGCAGTTTAAAATCTTGGAAAACAAAACCTATTTTCCTTCTTAAAAGAGGTGTGTCCTTTTCAGTAAACCGCGATACATTCTTTCCACCTATTATAATCTGGCCCTGCGTAGGTCGCTCTATACAAAAAATAAGCTTTAATAAGGTTGATTTACCGGCCCCGCTTGCCCCGGTTATAAAGACAAATTCTCCTTTATCAATCTTTACTGTTATATCTGTTAAGACAGATATCGCCCTTTCATAGCTTTTATAAACATGAAACATGTTGACCATACTTTACACCAGACGTCTCTGTGTTTTTTACAAGGATAAACCTATCAATTACAAAACACCGTGTCAATAATAAATAAAAACCCCTCTTTGCAAGTTCCTCAATTTTAAAACTGAGAACAAACAAAGAGGGGCAATAATATGGCGGGGCCGACGGGGCTCGAACCCGCAACTTCCGCCGTGACAGGGCGGTGCTCTAACCAATTGAACTACGGCCCCAAAAAAGAAGTCAAAAGCTAAAAGATTAAAAGTTAAAAGATAAGATTTTTAGTCTCTTAACAGCTGACTCCTGACTTCTGACTCTTCACTTTTCACTTTTCACTTTTCACTTTTTTAATGGTAGGCGGAACAGGGATTGAACCTGTGACCTCAGCCTTGTAAGGGCTGCGCTCTCCCAACTGAGCTATCCGCCCGAAATACAGAAAAAAGTAAAACAGTTGAAACAAAAATCAGGAAAAAGGAAATGCGCTTCCTCATTCCTGATCTCTCTAACCAAAATATTATGAGCCTCTTTATGTACTATTATTACAACTACTACAAAATATATTTTGTTTTATCTTCTTACAGCGTCTTTTAAACCCTTGCCAGCTTTAAACTTTGGCACCTTTGCAGCAGGAATATTAATCTCCTTGCCAGTCTGCGGGTTGCGTCCTTTTCTCGCCTTTCTCTTGGAAACAGAAAAGGTTCCGAAGCCAACTAAACCTACCGAATCACCCTTCTTCAAAGACTTTGTCACAGCATCTATAAAGGCAACTAATGCCTTCTCAGCAGCAACCTTTGTAATCCCAGCTTCTTTTGAGATTACACCAACGATCTCACCCTTTGTCATATCCTCTCCTCCTTTTAAATTTTTAACGCCAAAAACCTTGAGCCATTTATTATTATATTGAAACTCAATTTTTTGAGTCTGAATCTTACTCTAATTTGTAAATGCTATAACAACTTTCATTCATTCTGTCAAGCAAATTATTGTCGTTATTGTCGTTTTCTTGCCGTTTTAAGCACAACTATTTAAAGATAATCTTGAAATGCTGCAATATCAAGAATTGTTGAAGAATTCCGCGGCAATCTGAGGGGATTCTCCTCGGTAAGGAATTTTGTTATTTCCATAGCCCGCCTTGACCCCGTTGCAGGAGCGGTGATTGCGGCTGGCATTCCGTTCAATGTGTAATGACTCTGTCACTGGATGACGTTTCTGAAATAGCTTCTTTTTGGTATATGTCCTCCTTCTTCTTGAATATCTCTTCTGGTTTTTCAAGAACCAGCGCCTGCCTCAACACATCGTCCATATTCTCCACAAAAGAAATCTCCACCTTTTTTAAGACACTGGAAGGAATCTCTTTAATATCTTTTTCATTCTCTTTTGGCACAAGAACCTTTGGTATCATACCCCTATGGGCGGCAAGTATCTTTTCTTTTAAACCGCCTATAGGCAGAACCTTGCCGCGAAGCGTTATCTCGCCTGTCATCGCAACATCTTTCCTCACAGGGACCTTCATAAAGGTAGAAGCAATCGCAGTAGCCATAGCAATACCGGCAGATGGCCCATCCTTCGGTATAGCGCCTTCAGGAACATGTATATGTATATCAACCTTCTGGTAGAAATCCTTATCTATGCCGAGAGCATCCGCTCTAGAACGGATATAAGTAAGCGCTGCCTGAGCAGATTCCTGCATTACATCACCAAGCTTGCCTGTGATAATATGCTTACCTGTACCAGGCACCACGGTCACCTCTATTGATAACAATTCGCCGCCGGTCTCTGTCCAAGCAAGACCTGTTGCAAGGCCTATTTCATCCTTCTCCTCTATTCTACCGTAGCGGTATTTTGGTATACCAAGGTATTTCGCTACACCTTTAGGAGATAGCTTTATCTTGACATCCTTACCCTTCTTTAAAACCTCTTTTGCAACCTTTCTGCAGATGGAGGCAATCTCCCTTTCTAAATTCCTTACCCCCGCCTCCCGCGTATACCTTCTTACAATTGCCAATATCGCATTCTCCGGAATCTCAAGATTTGCAGCAGCAATACCATTGGCATTAAGTTGTTTTGTCACAAGAAATTTCTTGGCTATATGAACCTTTTCTATTTCTGTGTAACCGGCTATCCTTATGATTTCCATCCTGTCCAATAGCGGATAGGGAATGCCCTGAACATTATTAGCAGTAGTTATAAACATCACCTTCGAGAGATCATAATCACAATCCAGATAGTGGTCATTAAAACTATGATTCTGCTCCGGGTCTAAAACCTCTAACAATGCAGACGCTGGGTCGCCTCTGAAATCTGTCGACATCTTATCAACCTCGTCTAACAAAAAGACAGGGTTATTGGCGCCTGCCTTTTTTAAAGACTGGATTAACTTTCCAGGCATAGAACCTATGTATGTTCTCCTGTGACCCCTAATCTCTGCCTCATCCCTCACCCCGCCCAAAGACAAACGTATAAACTTTCTATTTGTTGCCCTTGCAATGGATTTTGCCAATGACGTTTTTCCAACGCCAGGCGGGCCAACAAGGCACAGTATCGGCCCTTTCATCTCTTCCACAAGTCCATGAACAGCCAAATGTTCCACAATCCTCTCTTTAACCTGCTTCAAACCATAATGGTCTTGTTCAAGAATTTTTTCAGCTTCATTGATATCCTTTTTCTCCTCCGTCACCTCTGCCCACGGAAGAGATAGCAGCCAGTCAAGATAATTTCTTACAACAGTAGCCTCAGCAGCCATTGGCGACATGAGTTTGAGTTTTTTCAGCTCCTGCTTGGCCTTTTTTGTGGCCTCCTTGCTCATCTTTTTATTTTTGATCCGATCTTCAAGCTCCTGAAGCTCACTTTTAAATTCATCTTTCTCGCCCAATTCCTTCTGAATAGCCTTCATCTGCTCGCTCAGGTAATACTCTTTCTGTGTCTTCTCCATCTGCTTTTTGACACGCTGCCTTATCTTCTGCTCCGTCTCAAGTATTTCTATCTCGCCTTCCATAAGGCCGTAAAGCCTCTCCAGTCTGTGCGTAACATTGGTAAGTTCCAGAAGGGCCTGCTTATCTTGCAGTTTTATTACCAGATGCGCAGCTATCGTATCCGCTAACCTTGCAGGTTCATCAATGGAAGATACGGACATAATCATCTCAGGAGGTATTTTCTTGTTAAGCTTTACGTAGGTCTCAAAGGCCTTTGCAATATTTCTGGTAAGCGCCTCAGTTTCTAATGTATCATCAACTTCTTCATTTATCTCGTTAACCTTGACTATAAAACATTCCTTAGAAGGAACAAATTCCTTTATCTTTGCCCTTCTCTTTCCCTCTACAAGAACTTTAACACTTCCATCAGGCAGTCTCAAAAGCTGCAATATATTGCCCAAGGTGCCAACTTTATGTATATCATCCTGGGAAGGGTCGTCTGTCTTTGCTTTTTTCTGGGCTGATAGAAGAATGCTCTTATCCTGAGACATGGCAAGTTCCAACGCCTTTACAGACTTATCCCTTCCTACAAAAAGCGGAACAACCATATGCGGAAAAATTACTATATCCCGCAATGGAATAAGAGGAACAGATACTTCTTTTACGTCTTCTGTCATATTTTTATTTTCCTTGAAGAACATTGTTCACCTCGTTAAAAAGACAGGTTAAGGTTGAGGCTGAGGTTGAGGTTGAGAAAAACTCTATCTTTCCTTAACCTCTACCTGTCTTTCTTTACGCCGATTCTGCCTTCTTCTCATAGACCATTATCGGATTTCCCTTGCCAAGTATCATATCTTCATTAACAAGACATTCCCGTATATTAGTCTGCGACGGCATATCGTACATCACATCAAGCATTGCATTTTCAAGAATAGCCCTCAACCCCCTTGCGCCGGTCTTTCTCTTCATGGCCTCCCTTGCAATCGCGACCATAGCGCTGTCTGTAAATTTGAGTTTTACATTCTCAAATTCAAAGAGCTTCTGATACTGTTTAACAAGGGCATTACGCGGCTCTGTCAGTATCTTTACCAGGGCAGACTCATCCAGTTCATCTAAGACAGCCACCACAGGCAGCCTTCCAACAAATTCAGGTATCAAACCATATTTTAACAAATCCTCAGGCTGAACCTCGCGGAGCAGTTCATTTACATTTCTCTCTGCCTTCTTTTTTATATCAGCGCCAAAACCAAGGGTCTTTCTCCCAACCCGCTGCTGTATTATATTCTCTAAGCCTGCAAAGGCTCCGCCGCATATAAAAAGTATATTGGTTGTATCTACCTGCAGAAATTCCTGCTGAGGGTGCTTTCTGCCGCCTTTTGGCGGGACATTGGCAATAGTCCCTTCAATTATCTTGAGCAGCGCCTGCTGAACCCCTTCGCCGGACACATCCCGCGTAATTGACGGACTGTCAGACTTTCTTGATATCTTGTCTATCTCGTCTATATAGACAATCCCCTTCTGACACTTATCTATCTCATAATTAGAATTCTGCAACAGGCTTAAAATTATGTTTTCAACATCTTCGCCCACATAACCTGCCTCTGTCAATGTTGTGGCATCGGCTATGGTAAAGGGAACATTGAGTATTTTTGCAAGGGTCTGGGCAAGGAGCGTTTTACCGGAGCCGGTTGGGCCAAGCAAAAGTATATTGCTTTTCTGAAGCTCAACGCCGCCGGTATTGAATTTCTTATCTTTGCTCTCAATCCTCTTATAATGATTGTGCACTGCAACTGAAAGTATCTTTTTTGCCTTCTCCTGCCCTATGACATACTCATCAAGAATCTTCTTTATCTCCGCAGGTTTTGGAACTGACATCACCCTGGCATGGGATATTTCCTCTTTCTCATATTCCTCGCCAATTATATCATTGCAGAGTTCTACACATGCATCACATATATACACCATCGGACCGGCAATAAGTTTCTTCACCTCAGACTGGCTCTTGCCGCAGAATGAGCAGGTTAACGCATCGTTTCCTCTTTTTTTGTCTACCATAATACCTCCTCATGGATATAAGTTACACGTGGAGCGATACCCGCTTCTCTATCACCGAATCAATTATACCATATTCCTTCGCCTGTCCACCACTCATAAAAAAATCTCTATCCGTGTCTCTGCTTATCTTTTCTACTGACTGGCCTGTATGTCTTGCAAGGATAAGATTCAACTCTTCCCTGAGTCTCAGTATCTCTTTAGCCTGAATATCTATATCTGTTGCCTGACCCTGGGCCCCTCCCAGCGGCTGATGTATCAGAATCCTTGAATGGGGAAGGGCAAATCTCTTGCCGTGGGCGCCGGCTGCCAGTAAAAGGGCCCCCATGCTTGCAGCCTGACCCATACATATTGTGGAAACAAGCGGTTTAACGTACTGTATTGTATCGTATATAGCAAGCCCTGCGCTTACAATCCCGCCTGGCGAATTTATGTAAAGATGTATCTCCTTATCAGGGTCTTCGGATTCCAGAAAGAGCAGCTGGGCAATGACAAGATTTGCAACATTATCATCAATGGCTGTGCCTAAGAAGATTATCCTATCCTTAAGAAGCCTTGAATATATATCATACGCCCGTTCTCCGCGGCCTGTCTGCTCAACAACCATGGGGATTAATGTCATGAATACCTCTTTAAAATACAGGCTATGGGCAATGGGCTATGGGGTTTTCCTACTGCCTATTGCCTATCACCTATAGCCTATTGCCTGTTTTTAATTACAAAATCAAAAACCTTATCTTCCAGCATCCCTGCCATTATTATACTCTCAGAGCCTTCTTCAATAATCTTCTTTTTAAGGCCCTCATAATTTTGATAACGTTGGACAGCTATTTCTCTTATCCTTAAATCCACTTCTTCTGCTGAAACAGTTATGTTTTCCTGCCTTGCTATTGCATCCAGTATCATCTCTTCCTTTGCCCGTATTTCAGCCACTTTGGCATATTTTTCCCTCAGTTTCTCATACGTCATATCAGCCGCATCTTCAGGCCTTACCATCCCCTTCTTCACCTTCTCTAATGTTTGGGAGATCATTGACTGTAAATAGTTTGCCACCAGCGCAGGAGGTGTATCAAAGCTGTTTTTCTCAATAAGCTTTTCCAGTATCTCTTTCTTAACCTTTTCCTTCTCTGCTGCCTCTTTCTGTAGTTTGATGCCCTCTCTTACTTTATCCTTTAACTGGGCAACATTGTCAAGCTTTAAATCCTTCGCAAACTCATCATCCAGCACAGGCAACACCCTTTCCTTGACTACCTTAAGCTTCAGCTTAAAAAGGCCTTCTTTATCTGCTAATTCTTTATGACCATATTCATTAGGAAATCTTGCCTTTACCTCTTTTTCTTCGCCCTTTTTCATCCCTATCAGCGCATTTTCAATGTCAGGGACAAGCTTTTTTGAGCCTATTATTGTATAAAAATCAGACGCCTTCCCGTTCTTTATGGGTTTATCCTCTATAAACCCTTCAAAATCTACAAGAACCATATCCTGTTCCTGGGCAGGACGCTCCACCTCATTGTAATATGCGTTGTTTTCCCGCAGGGCCACCATAGTCTTTTCCACCTCATCATCAGCAACAACCACTGCTTCTCTCTTAAACTCTATGCCAATATAACCTTCTACCTTTATAGGAGGTCTTACTTCAACAGTTGCTGAGTATGAGAAAGGCTTGCCTTGTTTTATGCCTTCCTTCACATCTATATCAGGCCTCGAGACAGGAGACAGGCTCTTTTCCATGATAGCCTTTGGATACGAGTTTTCTATAACCTTTGATACAACCTCTCCAAGCACATAGTCCTTATAACGACTCTCTAATACCGCCTTTGGTATCTTCCCTTTTCTAAAACCGTCTATGGAAACCTTTTCCCCAAGCTCCCTATACACAGCCTCCATCTCCTGGTCAACATCTTCAGGCGGCACCTCAATAAGTATCCTCTTTTTTACAGGGCTTAAATCTTCGATTGATACTTTCATTACGATATCTCTCCTTTTAAATAATTATGTAGTCTGCCGATTCATCGGCGTTTTTTAACTGCGCCCATAAATGGGCAAGCTACAAAAAACCTATTGCCTGTGGTTTGGTGCGAGAGGGGGGAATCGAACCCCCATGGTTGCCCACCAGATCCTAAGTCTGGCGCGTCTGCCAGTTCCGCCACCCTCGCAAAAATACAGGGGTAGTCTGCCGATTCATCGGCGTATTTAAACCTGTCCCCGAAGGCTTTAAGCGGGGATACGCCCATGAATGGGCAAGCTACAAACATGACGATTTATTATAG
>Ga0209342_10007978_pt1 | contig 10620 bp, 11 predicted proteins | sample RifCSP16_2_FD_184023 | JGI IMG/M metagenome (GOLD analysis project Ga0209342, IMG submission 184023) | Soil microbial communities from Rifle, Colorado - Rifle CSP2_sed 16_2 (SPAdes) (version 2) | ecosystem: Environmental > Terrestrial > Deep subsurface > Rock core/Sediment | place: Rifle... | reverse complement strand
CGCATAGCGGAGACTTCACCGGCGATCGCGCCGCCTACCTTCGCGACTATGCGATAGCCGGCGGCGCGGCCTTCGTGGTTGGCCACGGCCAGGGTGAGGCGGGCCCGCTCCCCGAGCATTAGCGCGCCGGGGTACCGGGCCCGTCCGCCCGCGCTCAGGAGGTAGAACTCCGTGTACGCCTCGCCGCTCCGCGGGGCGGTCAGGAGGTAGGCCCCCGCCGCGGTCAGCGTGACGAAGAGCAGGACGGCGGCCGCCGCCAGCGCTCGGCCGAAGGCGTTCGCCGGGAGGAACCGCCGCCAGGGGACGGCCGGCGAGGGGCGGAACGCCTGGTCTCGCGGCACGAGTTGCCTTCTCGCCGCGGCGACCACGGCGAGAAGCACCGTGAACGCCCCCACGGCGATGACCGTCGGGTGGGGGCGAATGCCCCAGGGGGAGTAGTTGAGGGCCAGCCCCAGCAACGGGATGACGGCGGCGCTCAGCCCGACGCTGAGGGCGATGCGCTGCAGGAAATCCAGGTCGTTCTTGCGGGGGAAGATCGCGGCCACGAGGGCGTATCCGGGCAGCACCAGCACGAAGGGAACGCCGAGCGCCACCCTTGCCGGCGCCGGCGGGGAAGCCGCGGCGTCCAGGGCGACCAGGGCGAGGGTGCCGAGAACCGCGAGGATGAGGTCAGCTTGCCTAAGTATCATTAGTCATTAATCGATGCGGGCCGCCGGCTAACGTCCAGGAGCGTTGCCCGGTGCTCATCCGCCTCGCTCTGCTCGGAACGAAAAAAGCGGAACCGGCGACTGTTAGCCGCCGATTCCGCCGCGTTACCGAGGGGGATGCCCCGCCAGGGCGGGGGCCCCACACTCGCCTGTCCGGCCAGGACGACTCTTGGTGAACGGGCTACTGTAGGTTAGCGAGCGCCCTCTGTCAAGGCCGATTGCACGTCTTCACAACACCTTCACGTTTTGCGTTGGCCGGATTGCGGGGCTGCATTGACAGCGCCCGCCGGGCTCTGATACCGTGGCGCGGCTGTGGTGGTCTTGAGAGGGCTTCCCTGTTCGTCTTCGGGCACGTTGGGCTGACCTGGGGCGGGACGCTCGTGCTGGCGCGCCTGGCGCGGTGGCCGCGCCTGGCCCGGTGGTGTCCGGCCGGGCCGGACATCGACTTCCGGTTCGTAATCATCGGCTCGATGCTGCCGGACATGATCGACAAGCCACTGGGCGTCTTCGTCCTCAGCGGCCAGTTGGGCACCGGCCGCGCCTTCGCCCACAGCCTGGCGTTCGTCTCAGCGATCGCCCTGGTGGCGCTCCTCTGGCCGGGGCTGGCGCGCCGCCTCCTGGCGCCCCTTGCCCTCGGCGCGGCCGCGCACCTCGTGTTCGACTTGATGTGGAGGCAGCCGCGGACACTGCTCTGGCCGCTGCTGGGCTGGCGGCTGGAACGGGCGGACGTGCGCGGCTGGCTGGAGCAGATGCTGGAGCAGCTCTCCTCCGACCCCTATATCTATGTCTCCGAGGCCGCGGGGGCGGCGCTCGTGGTTCTCCTCGTCGTGTCCCTGCTCCGGAGGCGCGGTCTGCGCGACTTCCTCCTCACCGGCCGCATGGGCCCCGCCGGGCGCAGGCGGCGGGAGGTGGTCCTAGCCGCCGGGCAGGAACGCGCGGGCGAGCTGCAGGGCGGCCAGCGGCCGGCGGAGCGATAGCGTGACCAGCGGCCAGAGCGCGGGCAGCGTGCGGGCGAGGCGCAGGATCACTCGCGATGGGTAATCGATGTCACCGAGGCGTGTGATGAGCGGCTGCAGCGCCTCATGGCCGAGCGAGGAGACGAGGCGGTCCACCTCGCCGTCGCTCAGGCTCAGCCCGAAGCGGCGTATGCGCAGGCTCCGCGTCAGCTCGCGGCCTATCTCCGCCTTCCAGGCCCGCTCGTAGGCGCGCAGGGCGGTCGCCCTGAGGTCGCCGGCGGCCAGCGCGGCCGCCGCGGTCGCGGCGGCGTGGCGGGCGGCGACCAGGCCGGTGTAGATGCCGCCGCCGGAGAACGGCTTCACCTGGCCGGCGGCGTCGCCCACCAGGAGCACGTTATCGCTGTAGCTGCGCGGCGCGAACTCCAGCGGGATCGTCCCCCCGTACATCCGGCAGACCTCCATCCCGCCGAACAGGTCGGGGAACTCCGCGGCCAGCCTCTGCCAGCAGCGCAGCGGCTTGTCCGAGCCGTCGCAGCCGATGCCAACGCGTACGCCGCCGCCGCCGGTGGGGATGATCCAGCCGAACCAGCCGGGGGAGAACCGGCTGCCGACGAAGACGTGGACGAAGTCTTCCCGCGGCACCGGCAACCGCCCCTCGATGCCGAGGCAGTAGACGCGTTGCAGCGGCGGCGGCAGGCCCATGCTCCGGGCCACGCGGGAGTGGGCGCCGTCGGCGCCGACGACCAGGCGGGCGGAGACCTCGAACTCGCTGCCGTCGCGCTGGCAGCGCAGGGCGACGCCGCCGTTCCGCCGCTCCGCCGCCACCACGCGCGCCCGCACCAGCTCCGCGCCGGCGGTCTGCGCCTGCTCGCACAGCAGCTCGTCGAGACGGACGCGGTCGATCGTCAGGGCACGCGTGCCGTCGCCGCCCAGGCCCAGGGTGACGCCGCCCGCCGTGTGCACGAAGGCGCCGCTGACGCGGTTCGAGACGATCGGCTCCTCGATGCCGGACTCCTCCAGCGTGCGCTGGCTGATCAGTCCAGAGCAGTGGGAGGGGACGCCGATGCGCCGGTGCTCCTCGAGCAGCGCCACGCGGAACCCGGCGGCGGCGAGGTCGCGCGCGGAACGGGACCCGGCGGGCCCGGCGCCGACCACGGCGGCGTCGTAGTCGTACGTTGTCGTGAGGCCTCCTCTATTCGGGTGGGGGCCCCGATCTCATCGAGGCGCGGCGAGGACGGGGATGAACGGCACCACCAGGAAGAGGGTAATGTTGGTGATACCGTGCGACACGCTGACGCCTATTATAGACCCCGTCCGCCGTACGACCCAGCCGTAGAGGAGGGCGATGGCGAGCACGAACATGAAGTCGGTGCCGGAACGGTAGCCGATGTGGAGGATGGCGAATATGAGGCTCACGTAGAGCAGCCCGCTCCGGCCGAGGACGCCCTCCGCCAGGCGCTGGAGGACGCCCCTGAAGATGAACTCCTCCAGAAAGCCGGTCGCGAACATGATGATGAGGGCGGGCACGATGAACTGCCGCAGGGTAAGGTCATCGATGAGGGGGTCCGGGCGCAGGATGTGGTATTCGGCGAAGCCCAGCACCAGGCCGAACGCGGCGATGAGCGGTTGCAGCAGCGCGCCGCGTCGGCTGAGGCGCAGGCCGATCTCCGCGGGCCGGATGCCGAGCGTTCCCACGATGAACGCCCCCGCAATGAACACGGGAAGGCCCGCCGCCAGGAACCAGTAGACCTGGTCGAAGCGGCCCAGCGGCATCGTCAGGCTGACGATGCGGATCAGGGGCACCAGCGCCAGGGCATAGAGCAGGCGGCTGAGGGGGCCGTTCGCCACGCTCTCGCCGCGGCCGCCTAGGCCCGAGGCCGCCAGCAGGGCCAGCAGGGTGAGACCGTGCAGGGCTATGCCGGTGAGCGGGTCCGTGAATACCGTGACAACCTCGGCGGCGGCGAACGCCGCCAGCGTCGAGACGGCGAACCCGAGGCGCGCGCCGTCCAGGGGCAGGGCCTGCGGGGGCGCGGACGCGGCCAGGCCGGCGCCCAGGGCGCCGCTACGGGTCAGGTCGGTCTGCGCCATCGCTGTAGTGCGGCGCGCCGCCCCCGGCGCGGGCTCACCGGCCCGGAGGCGGCGCGCCGGATCGACCCCGTTATGGTGGAGCGGCGTATCACCGGCGCATCTGCCGACTACGCCCTCTTGTTCCTGCGGGCGATGATCACCGCCCCGCCCGCCAGCGCCGCGGCGCCGGCTGCCATCAGCGCGATCTGCCAGGCCGGCACGCCGCTATTGCTCTCGCTGCGAGGCGAGGAGCCCGTGGGCGGCAGGCCGCTGGTTGCCGCCTCCACGGTCACGGTGACCTGCGACGTCTTGGCGCCGGATATCGTCTCGATGATGATGCTGCCGGGCGCGCTGCCCGCGCGCAGAACAGCAGTCGCGATGCCGCTGGCGTCGGTGAGGCCCGTGGTCTCCAGACCTCCGTCGGACCATGCCGCATCGTCGCCGGGCTGGGAGACGATGCGGAAGGTCACTTCCGCGCCCTCGACCGGGTTGCCGGACTCATCGAGGACAGTGGCGGTGATGTTTGAAGTGCCGCCGGTGCTGGTCGTGGCGGACGATGCCTCCACGCTCAGGCTGCCGACCGGCGGCGGGTAGGTCTGGGCCCGGGTTTCTCCGGCCAGGACCAGTCCGCCTGCCAGAATGCCCATCACCAGAAGCCCGGCGGGGCCCGCTGCTAACTTTCGCATGGCCGTTCCTCCTCCTGCAGCCCCTGCGTCACGTCTCTGTGCCGATGCGGGGTCGACGGCCGTGCGGGCGGGCGTCATCGCCGCGCGTGGTCCGGGAAGCGGCTGTGGCCGGTCGCCGGGCAGCGCAGACGGGTCGCCTGCTCGTCGAACAGGCAAGCCTAGAACAGGCCCCGACCCCTGTCAAGGGTGTCGCGGGCCGTTCACAGCCCTTTCACGCTATTCACGCTGGATGGGCGGCAATCCGCGTTGACAGGGTTGGTGGCCTCTGTTACTTTGAGGGGGTTTCCAGAGTAGACACATTATGAAGGGGATGATGAGGAGGAGGCAGGCATGGTATCCACTGTAACCACCACCACGGTGACCACCGTGACCCTCTTCGGAATTACGGCCCTTCTCGGTATCGCGGCGGTGCTCATGCTCATCGGCTACCTGGTGGTCAAGGAGATGCTGAGCGCGAGCTCAAGCCAACGCCTGCAGTTGGTGTCGCGCAGGCTAAACGCCGCCATCGTGCCGCTGCTTCTCGTGTTCGCCGCCATCGCCGGCAGCAAGGTGGCGGACATCCTCTAGCCTCCCGCGCGAACTCGCTGGTCTGGGCGCCCCGAGCGTTGAGCCGGGGCGCTTTCGCTATTGCGGCACCGTCAGGACCTGCCCCGGCCGTATCAGGTCCGGGTCCGGGCCGATGACCCGGTGGTTCGCCTCGTACAGCGGCCGCCAGTCGCTCATGCCGAGGCCGGCGGCGATGCCGGAGAGGGTATCGCCGCCGCGGACGGTGTAGGTTCGTCGCGCCGGCGCCCGCCGTCGCGGGGCGGCGGGCGGCCGCGAGCGCAGGGCGGCAACGTCCTTCTCCAGCCGCGAGAGGCGCTCGGCCAGGGCGGCGTGGGCGGCGCTTAGCTGCTGGAACTCAAGGCTGGCCATCGGTCCCTCCTCTGTGGTCGCTGTGCGTACGGCTTCCCACATCGTGTCGTTCATGTGCTCGTACGACCAGAAGGTGACGCCGGGCGAGCCGGCCTGGGCCGCCTGCGCGGCGAACGCCGCGACATCGGCTGCGCTGGGGTAGGGCACGCCGCGGCCCGAGTACAGCCCCGCCACCGGGAGCAGCCGCTCCGGCGGCGTTCCGAGTGCCGCATAGTCCTCGTAGGTCCAGCGCAGCGCCTGCGCCACCGGCCAGCGGAAGGCGTTCCAGTAGACCTGGGGCGCCGCGCCCTGGCAGTACCGCTCGAAGGCGGCGTAGGGAAACGAGCGGTGGTAGCGGGCGATGGCGAAGCTGCTGTAGTACAGCGGATAGCCGGGGCCGACCGCCTCGCGGACGCGGCGGCAAAGCTCCTCGGCGGCCCGCGGCTGCCCCTCGAACTCCGCTTCGACGTCGAGGACGAACAGGTCGGCGCCGGCACGGGCCGTCTCGCCGGCGAGCCGCGCCTCGCCTCCGGGGTCGCGGCCGTAGACGTAGGCCCAGGCGCCGGCGGCCAGCCCCTCGGACTTGAGGGCGGCGGCGATCTCGCGCCAGGGGCGGCCCTGGTCGAACCAGCGGGGCCCGTCGTGGGCCTTGACCAGGGCGCCGCGGCAGCCGGCCGCCCTCAGGCGCGCGGCCACCTTCGCCGGGTCGCCGCCGTCGCAGCGGCGCCAGTTCCAGACCCATACCCACTTTCCGGAGAGGGTCTGCCCTGAGCCAGTCGGAAGGTCAGCGGTCACGAAGGGATGATTCCAGACATAATGGCAATCTCCAACCGAGGTGCGTCACCCCTTCGAGAACGGGACGTTGTAAGAGTGATGTACCCGCTTACGCATATCACCGTAGCCAGCGGCGCGGCCTGGCTGGTTGAACGAACCCTGCGGCACCGGAAGATGCCAGGAACGGCGATTGCACATGCGGCGGTCCATCCTGTTTCGAGCGGCGAGCCCGCCCCGAGGATGGATACCATCGATTACCGGCTTGTCGGGGTGGGCGCACTCCTGCCGGACTTGATCGATAAGCCAATAGCGTGGCTCTTGCTTCCCGGCGTCTTCAAAGACGACCACGTGTTCGGTCACACGTTGCTTCTGCCGGCGTTGCTCCTCGTCCCGGGAGTCCATCGGGCGCGGCGAGGTGATTGGCGGCTCTTATCGATGGCGGTCGCCGCCCTGACCCACGTTCTGGTCGATCCTGTGCTCACTTACCCGAAGACGCTGTTCTGGCCTCTCCTGGGGCTGGAGTTTCCCGAGACCAAAGGCTTCGCGAGCGGGTATCAGGGCTGGATCGAGCTCGCAGTCGCGGGGTCGCTGCTGGCGCTGGTGCGTTCAGGGAGACACCGGCCCCGCTGGCGCAGGTTGCTGGTCACCGGCGCTCTGTGAGCCGTACTCAAGCCTCGTCCGGCGGCCGCGTCGTGGTTGACATAGAACACGGCCGCGTAAATACTTAGTGCGCCTGCCTACCGGCAGCCAGGCGCTCAGCTTTCGCCAGAAGGAGGCACCATGGCCGAGACCGGCAAAGCCGCCGTTTTCTTCGACACCGGCAAGCCCTTCGAGATGCGCGAGTACCCCGTGCCCGACCCGGAGCCCGACGCCATCGTCGTCCGGGTGACCGGCGCCGGCATCTGCGGCTCCGACCTGCACGTCTGGCGGGGCGACATCCGCATCGCCATGATGGGGCCGGGCCCGCGCATCCTGGGGCACGAGATGACGGGCCGCGTCCACAAGCTGGGCGCGAACGTCACCACGGACTCGCAGGGGCAGCCGTTGAAGGAGGGCGACCGCATCGTCTACCCGTACTTCTTTCCCTGCCGCCGCTGCTACCAGTGCCTGCGCGGCGAGTTCGCGGCCTGCCAGGTCAAGTACCCGCCGCCGCCCGTCTCCGATAACGCCCCTCACTTCACGGGCGCCTACGCCGAGTACTTCTACATGAAGACGGCCGCCTTCGTGTTCAAGGTCCCCGATGAGCTGCCGGACGAGATGCTTACCCCGGTCAACTGCGCCCTCTCCCAGGTGATCTTCAGCCTGCGCAAGGCGGGCCTGAAGATGGGCGATACGGTAGTCATCCAGGGCGCCGGCGGCCTGGGCGTGAACGCCACCGCCGTGGCCCGCGACATGGGCGCCGGGCGGATCATCGTCATCGACGGCGTGCCGGAGCGGTTGAAGCTGGCGAAGGAGTGCGGCGCCGACGAACTGGTCGACCTCAACGAGGCGGCCGCGCCGATGGACCGCGTCTCGAAGGTGATGGGGCTGACCGGCGGCCGCGGCGCCGACATCGTCGCCGAGTTCGTCGGCCTTCCCGCTGTGCTGCCGGAGGGGATCAACATGGTGCGCTCCGGCGGCACCTACCTGGAGGTGGGCTGCATCAGCATGGGCCAGACGGTGGCGATCGACCCCTCGCTGCTCGTCTGGGGGAACAAGAACATCATCTGCGCCAACATGTACGACCCCTGGATCCTGCCGGTGGCGCTGGACTTCCTCCGCCGCAACAAGGACCGCTTCCCGCTGACGCAGGTGGTCTCCCACAGGTTCTCCCTGGACAAGATCGACGACGCGTTCCAGCAGGCCGAGTGGGAGGGGAAGCAGACGGCCACCGCCCGCGCCATCATCGCGCCGTAGGCATTTGCGCTCACCCTGAGCTTGTCGAAGGGCGAGCCTGCAGGGGCGGGTCCTACACGTACAGCATATCGACGTATAGCCCGCGGATGGCGGCCGCCGGCGGGGGCTGCATCGCCGGCGTGAACAGGCCCAGCGCCAGGCTGTGCGCCGGCAGCCCCGTATCCGGGAGCGCGCCCGGCGAAGGCTCGCATATCATGAGGGTAGAGCGCCCCAGGGCGCGGGCTTCGCCGGCCAGGCAGCGCAGGAGACCGGCGAACGCCTCCCTCCGGCCGCTCGCCCAGCCCCAGTCGGCCACCGCCGCCCACCTCGATCGGGTGGTGGCGCCCGTCGCCGGGTCGAAGTGTATCTGCTCCGTCGTCGCGCCCTTGTCCCAGAGGCCGGCCACGGCCACCAGGCCGTCCCCCTCGAAGACGCCGTACAGGTTGCCGGTGCTGTACCGTCTGTCCCTGCTCAGGCGCGCGGCGAGCGACTCCACGGTCAGCGGCTCGAAGAAGTCTTCGCCCGCGTGGGTCGCGTTCACCAGGCTCACGGCCTCCGTCAGCCGCGCCTTGGGGAGCCTCTCCGCCCTTCGCTCCTTCGCGGCCGAGACGCCGAGCTCCAGCAGCGTCACGTCCACGGGCCAGCGCCCTCCCCCGCGCTGGACGAAGGCCAGGGAGGGCTCGTTCTCCGGCGCGATCAGGTAGTACGGGCCTTTTGCTCCCAGCGCGCCTGCCCAGGCGAAGAGGTCGTTCGCCATTCCCCAGGCGACGCCGCGGCCGTGGAAATCGGGGTGCACGCGGGCCTGCTGGATGTACACCAGCCGGCGGGGCTGCCCCTGGATCACGGGCGTGTGGACCACCCCCACCATGACCCCGGCGACGCGTCCCGCCACTTCGCCCAGCACGATGCGGCAGTCGCCCTTCACGCGGTGGCAGGCGAAGAAGTCCGGCGAGCGGTCGAACGTCTCTTCGACGTTGCCGGCACGGATCGGGCTCTCCCGCTCGAGGGCGATGAGCGCCGCGTTGTCCTCGGGCCTTGCCTCGCGGATGGTGAGGTCCGGGGTTGGCTTCTCCGTGGCTATGGTCGAACCCCCATGTGGCTCGTGGGCTCGTCCTTCGACAGGCTCAGGACGAGCGGGATCGCCGCCTACCGCTCACCCTGAGCCTGTCGAAGGGTGAGGCTCCGGGTTGCGGGCTGGCCCGGGGGCTCGTGGTTCGACAGGCTCACCACGAGCGTAGATCTACCTACGGGTAGCCTCCGCCGGCGGCGAACTCCTCCTTCGCCCGCTGCAGGAGGCCCGGGTCGCGCACCACGTCCACGCCGGTCATCGCCAGGGCCTGTGCCACCTGCACCGTGGAGGCGTGGGCGGCCTCCGTAGCGCTCACGTCGGTGAACGCCGGCGTGTGGTTGAACGCCATCGCGCCGACGCCGAACATCGGGTGGATGGAGGGTAGCGCCTGGCTAACGTTCCCCATGTCGGAGCTGCCGGTCGAGTCGAGCCTGGCGTCGATGAACGTTCGCCCCAGAGCCTCGGCGTTGGCGCGGTAGGCTCCGGCGAGCGGGGTGTTGTTTCGCATCGGCGCGTAGGGGAAGGGCGCCCAGCGGATGTCGAGGGTGGCGCCGGAGGCGGCGGCGCCGGCCTCGAAGCAGCGCTGCACCTTCTCCTTGAGCTGCTCCAGGTAAGCGGGGCGCAGCGCCCGCACGAGGAACTTGGCGGCGGTATGGTCGGGCACGACGTTGGGCGCGGCGCCGCCGTGGGTGATGATGCCGTGGATGCGGGAGTCGCGGCGGATGTGCTGCCGTAGCTGGGCGATCGCCTGGTAGGCGGTGACCAGCGCGTCCAGGGCGTTGACGCCCATCTCCGGCGCGAAGGAGGCGTGGGCGGACTGGCCTCGGTACTCGACCTCCACGTCGTAGACGCCGTACATCGGTGGCATGTCGATGTCGGCCGGGGAGGGGTGGGCCATGAGGGCGACGTCCACGCCTTCGAAGACGCCGGCCTCCAGGAGAAGGATCTTGCCGCCGCCGTTCTCCTCCGCCGGCGTGCCGAGGACGACCAGACTCACCTCGTCCGGCGAGAGCGCGGCCTTCAGGCCGTAGGCGGCGCCCAGCCCGGCGGTGGCGATCAGGTTGTGGCCGCAGGCGTGGCCGATTTCCGGCAGGGCGTCGTATTCAAGCAGGCAGGCGACCGTCACCGGCCCTTCGCCCCAGCGGGCGCTGAAGGCGGTCTGCATCCAGGAGATGCCGCGTTCGACCCGAAAGCCGTGCGCCGCCAGCCGTTCGCCGAGGAGCGCCGCCGCCTGGTTCTCCTGGAACGCCAGCTCGGGGTTTGCATGGATGCGCTTGCTGACGTCGATTAGCTCGTCGGCGGCTTCAGCGACGCCGCGCCGCGCCCGTTCTTTCGCCTCGTTCGTGTCGCTCATGCGTTGCTCCCAGTTTGCGGCCGCTGCCCGGCTACGGCGCCCGCGCCTCCTCCACGGTGTGCTCGAGCCCCTCGCTCTCGACGTGGCCGTTGCCCCGCGGGCGCGCCGGATGCCCGGCGAAGAGGTCGCGGAGGGCGAAGGCGGCAGCGAAGGCGAGCAGGGGTCCGAAGGCGACGATGAGGTAGACGAGAAGAAGCCGGCGAGCCATCAGGTCACCTCACTTGATCGCCAGGGCGTT
>Ga0209342_10007975_pt1 | contig 10623 bp, 10 predicted proteins | sample RifCSP16_2_FD_184023 | JGI IMG/M metagenome (GOLD analysis project Ga0209342, IMG submission 184023) | Soil microbial communities from Rifle, Colorado - Rifle CSP2_sed 16_2 (SPAdes) (version 2) | ecosystem: Environmental > Terrestrial > Deep subsurface > Rock core/Sediment | place: Rifle... | reverse complement strand
TACCTGGGGGACTACCGGCTGGATCCCAGCAGTGGGGAATACACACCCGCCGGCTATGAAGACCCCCTGGCTGAATACCTACCGTTCGTGGTAGCCTGGGAGGCCTCTGGGTGAAGAATCTGCTGCAGATTGAAGAGCTCTTCTTGGTGCTGCTTTCGGTGTTCCTGTTCTCGCCGCTGGATATCGCCTGGTGGTGGTTCGCACTGCTGTTCCTGGCGCCCGACCTGGGTGCCCTGGGGTATTTGGTCAACCCTCGAGTGGGCGCGTTCACCTACAACCTGACGCACCATAAGGCCATTGCGATTGGGACCTATGTGGCCGGGATCTGGGCCGGCAATCCATCGCTTCAGTTCGCCGGGCTGATCATCCTGGCGCACTCGAGTTTCGATCGCGTTCTGGGCTACGGATTGAAGCACCCCGACTCCTTTCAGCACACTCATCTGGGCAAGATAGGCCGGGGTGCCCAGGCCTAGGTAGTCTTCGTCCGGCGTCTGAGCCGGTTTCCCGCCAAGGAGGAGCACTCATGCTTGGAACGCGAAAGGCACAGCTGCCCATGGTGGATGTGGCCTGGAAAGGCACGGGCCTCCGAAGGGACGCCACGCTGGTCTTCGGGGGCGCAGTGGCGCTGGCGCTGCTGGCCCAGATCCAGATACCTCTGCAGCCGGTTCCAGTGACCGGTCAGACCTTCGGCGTGCTGCTGGTCGGGGCGCTGCTGGGGAGCCGACGCGGTGCGCTGAGCATGCTCACCTACCTCTCCATGGGGGCCGCCGGCCTCCCCGTGTTCGCCGGCCTGGGAGCCGGCGCCTCCCACTTTGCCGGCCCAACCGGGGGGTACCTGGTTGGGTTTGTGGTGGCCGCCTGGCTGGTCGGCAGGCTGGCGGAGCGAGGCTGGGATCGGCGGGTTGACACCACCGCGCTGGCCATGCTGCTCGGGACCGTCCTGATCTACCTGCCGGGGATCGCCTGGCTGTCCACTTTCGTCGGCCGGGGGCAGGTTCTACAGCTCGGTCTCATGCCCTTTCTGCTGGGCGATCTGCTCAAGCTGCTGCTGGCTGCGCTGGCACTGCCCTGGGGCTGGCGGCTGCTCGGCCGAGGGCACGCAGGCGAGACCGATCCGGGCCGCTAGCGGGCACCCCGAGTGCTCTCCTCGCATCTGGTTGGCGTTCTCTCAGGCCTGGCCTCGGCGCTGGCCTGGGGAAGCGGGGACTTCGTGGGCGGACAGGCCGCCCGGCGAATCACCCAGTTCCAGGTTGTGGCGCTGACAGCGGTCGCCGGGCTGGCGGTCTTTGTGCCGGCCGCAGTCCTGCGCCGCGAGCCCATTCCCACCCCGCAGACATTCTTGTGGGCCCTGGCCGCCGGTGTGTCGGGAGCGATCGGCGTAGCTGCCCTGTACGCCGGCCTGGCGAGCGGATCCGCGGCGGTGGTGGCGCCGACCGCTACTGTGGTGGGGGCCGGCTTGCCGGTCGTCCTGAGCGCCCTGCTCTCTGGGTTGCCCGGCCCCACCGAGGGGGCCGGCATCCTGCTCGGCCTGGGCGGGATCTGGCTGGTGACCCGGCCGTCAGGGCCAATTCAGGCTGTGGAGCGGTCGACGTTTCTGCTGGCGCTGACGGCCGGCGCCGGTTTCGCTGGATTCTTCATCCTCATCGCCCAAGTGGAATCCGGCCTGCTCTTTCTCCCGCTGGCTGTAGGCAAACTGGCGGCACTGGTCCTGTGCGGTCTGGTTTTGAAGGCCAGGGGCCAGCCCTTCCCGTCCGGGCGGCGCAATCTGCAGGCCCTGCTGGCCGGCGTGCTGGACGGTGGGGGGAACCTGTTCTACCTGATCGCAGCGCAGCAATCGGGGATCGCGGTGGCGCCCGTACTGTCCTCTATGGCCCCCGCCGCCACGGTTCTGCTGTCGGTGCGCATCCTGCACGAGCCGCTGCGCCGGGCACAGGCGTTGGGGGTGGTGGTCTGCGTGGCCGCGGTCGGTCTGTTCTCCCTTTGAGCGCAGTCGGCTGTTCACCCGCGAGCGCATTGCGATCGATGGACGCTGATCGCACTTCTGGGAGGAACCTATGAGGCACCGAAGTCACGGGCTCGGGACAATAGTGCTGGCGCTGAGCACACTGCTGGGCGCCTGTGCGCCCGCCGCGACGCCGGCCCCGGCCGTGGCAACCGCGGCCGACCTAGACGCGGCCGTCAATCACTTTCTGTCCGGCATGCAAGGGTACAACGTCCTGCGCATGGATCCCTTCGTCGAGATGCTGGCCCAGGAGCCTGCGCCCTTCCTGCTCGACGTACGCGAACTCAGCGAGGTGGAAGCCAACGGCTACATCCCAGGCGCAGTGGTCATCCCGCTGCGCGATCTGGCGAAGCACCTGGACCTGCTGCCTGCGTTCGACCAGCCGATCGTCAGCTACTGCGGAAGCGGCTGGCGCTGCACCATCGCCATGACTGCCCTGGGCACGCTGGGCTGGCAAGAGGTGCTCAGCCTGCAGGACGACAGCTTCAGCGGATACCGGGAGGGCGGGAACGAAGTCGCAACCGGTCTTCCGACGAAGGCGGAGCCGCTGGACGCTGCGCGTCCCAATCCGGCCTTGGTCCTGGCGGTGGATGCGATGCTCAACGGCCTGCCTCAGGGGTGGGGGGCGATCACGGTGGAGGATCTGGCCGCCGATCTGGCCGAGCGCCCCGAAGTGGTACTGATCGACGTCCGCACCCAGGTGGAGATCGATAGGAATGGGTCTATCATCGCCGAGAACGCCTTGGCCATCCCCATTGAGGAACTCGTTGCCCGGCGGGCTGAATGGCCGGCAGAGAGCGGGGCTTCGATCGTCGCCTACAGCGGCTCGGGGCACCGCGGCACCATCGCGATGACCATCATGCGAACCTATGGATACACCGGCGTCCGCAGCTTGAAGGGCGGCATGGGGGCGTGGGTGGAGGCGGGCTATCCCATCGCCCAGGCCGCGCCCCCGTAGTCCGTTGCGCCGGTAGAGGCTCCCCGACGATCTGAATCGATGATAATCGGCACGCTGGATTGGGATAGAAGCCGGCCATGCTGATTCGAGAGGCCGTCCCCACGGATGCTGGTGCAATGGCCCGAGTGCATGTGGATTCGTGGCGCACGACCTACCGCGGCATCATCGCCGACAGCATCCTGGATGAGCTGTCCTATGAGCTGCGCGAACGCCATTGGCACAGCGCGCTCACCGAGCACGGCTCCAGCAACTTCATCCACGTCGCCGAGAGCGATGACGGCCGGGTAGTAGGATTCATCGCGGCGGGCAGGGAGCGGGAGGGCCGGCCGGATTTCCAGGCCGAGGTATTCGCCATCTACGTCCTGCAGGAGTTCCACGGGCGAGGCTGCGGCAGGGCCCTGATGCTGTGCTCGGCGGAGAGATTGCTGCAAGAGGGGATGCGGTCCATGCTGTTGTGGGTGCTGACCGAGAATCCCAGCCGCGGGTTCTATGAGCGGCTGGGAGGCCGGCAGCTGGAGGAGAAACAGATCGCCATCGATGGACACAGCCTGACCGAAGTGGCCTATGGGTGGGCCGAGCTGCACGACCTGCTTGCCTTGCATCCATCCGCCGCATGAGATTGAAGGAGACCGCCGAATGGTCGAACCCGTAGCGAAGTCCGAGTTTATCTCACAGGTGACCCGATCCAGGGCACGCTGGAATCGGCTGGTGGGACAGGTGGCCTCGGAAGACAGGCAACGACCGGGCTTCTGCGGCGAGTGGTCGCTGAAAGAGGTGATGGCGCACATCCTCTGGCATGAGCGCGAGATGCTCGCCATGCTCGAGAACCGCAGCTTCGGGGGTTCCCCCTATTGGGAGCTCCCTACCGATGAGCGCAACGAGCGCATCCATCAGGATTTGCGGACCCTGGAGCTGACCGCGGTCTTGGCCCAGGCCAGCCAGACCTACGAGGCGCTGCTTGAGCTGCTGCAGGGGCTCCCTGAGGAGAGTCTGAATGATGCGGCGGCCTTCCCCGGCATGCCCAAGGAGTGGAGGCCGTGGGAGGTCTTGGCCAGCAACACCTATGAGCACTACGCGGATCACTCCCGGCAAGCGGAGGCGTGGCTCGCCCGGCGGCGGGATCAGCAACGTGACGCGTGAATCCAAACCTCCGGCTGGTGAGATCACGGGCCGCTCTCCGCCCGTGGTCACGATGGACTTCCACGTGACCTCCGACTGCAATCAGGAATGCCCGTATTGCTGGGGTCCGCAAGGTTTCGAGCAACCGGTCGGGACGAAGGCGGCGCTGCGGATCATCGATCGCATCCAGCAAGTGGGGGCCCGGCGGATCGTCTTCACCGGAGGCGACCCGCTGAAGCGCAAGGACCTCGCCCGCCTGTTGCGTCATGCCCGGCGCATCGGCCTGGAGGTGGCGCTATCCACCACCGGCGATGAGCTCAGCCTGGCGTTTCTCCAGGCCTGCGCTCCGGCGATTGACCTGATCTCTCTGCCGCTGGACGGCGCCAGTGAGGAGATCAGTTCCCGGACCAAGAAACCCGGCCACTTCACCGCCATCCTGCAGGCGTTGGATTGGCTGCGCGGCTTTCCAGCCATCGACGTGAAGCTGTGCACCCCGGTCACCCGCCACAACCTGGAGGACGTGCCCAACATCGCCCGCCTGGCGGGGGTGTATACCACGACCACCCGGGCGCGGGTTTTCTACAACATCTTCCAGACCTTCCGGCGATCCATGGACCCGCCGGATTGGGAGAGCCTGCTGGTCACGGATGAGGAGTTCGCCGCACTCGAGCAACGGCTGGCTCCCAGTGCTCGGATCCGGATGAAGTTCCTCAGCCGCCGAACGCTCGACCGTCTCTATGCCATGGTCTTCCCCGATGGGCAACTAGTGCTGCCCAAGGGTCCGGACTACTTGAGCTACGGGCCATTCCTGGAGGTGCAGGACCTGGAGGCCGTGATTCGCTCCGGCCCCTTCGATGCTGCCAAGCACCTGCGTCACTCGCGCGGCTGGCAGAAGGCCGAGGCAGTCGTCTCTGGGGCACGAGCCTGCCTCCGAAAGGAAGCCCCATGACCAAAGCCAATGAATGGGAGGCCTGCTTGGACGGCCACGCCTCGTACTACCGGGAAGAACCCTTCACCCGGAACACCGCCGCGGAAACGGTATGCTCGCCCAGGCCCGCAAGCCGGGCTAGGGTTCGGCGGTGGGGATTGGGGCAACCGCTGCGAGCCGCCGCCAGAGCTCGGCCAGCACAGCCTCCCCTCGCCGGACTTTGTAGATCGACTCGAACCCCTCCGGCCCCAGGTCAATCGTCGACTGCCAGTAGCAGGACAAGACGTAGTCGGCGCTGCGGAACGGTTCGCGATCGTCGATCAGCCGAAGGTCGGGGCGCGCGTAGGGGACCACGGCGCTAATCTGTCCCAATACCATCACGGTGGCCCCCGGGGCCGCAATCTGATTTACCTCCTCGATGGCCCCCCGCAGCGAGATGCACTGTCGATCCAGCTCATACCGCCCGTAGGCGCCGCTCACGCCGCCCACCAGGCTGTTCATGTAGATGTACTCGTAAGGATGCAGCCAGATCAGCGCCCAGATGCCCGGGAGTGCGACCGCAGCCAAGAACAGCCACTCGGCCCATCGCCGACGCAGGCGCTGCAGGACGGCTTCCAGGCCGATCCCGGCCATGATGAGCAGTGCCGGGAGGGTGAACAGCAGGTGGCGGATGTTTCCGTAAGCGGTCATGTCGAAGAAGACCAATCCGGCAAACGGGACGCCCACCCACAGGGCCAGCAAGCCGTATAGGAACCAGTTGGCCTGGTTCCGACGAAGCCGCCACAATGCAGCCGCGGACCCAATCAGCAGCAAGAGGATGGCCGGTTCGGTCAGCTCGATGGCGGCCAGCTTGGGAAAGTAATACCAGGGGGCAATCCTGGACGACATCCATCGGCCCTCGAAGAATGTGTGATGAGGAGGGAACTGAGCGGCGAAGAAGAGGCTTTCCATGAACCGGCGGATCGGATTGGCCCACAGGTAAGGCCAGGTGACGTACGTCACTGCCGCCCCCGCAGTCCAGTACAAGACGAGTGGGAAAGCGGCCTTGAGCCTCATTCTGTACAGAGAATACAGGCTGACCAACCCGCCGACGAAGACGCCAAGCTGCCGGACGCCCACCGTGGCCCCCAATAGCAAGGCCGTCAGCCAGAGCATGGGCTCTGCGGCGATCGTGCGATTGAACCCCCAGATTTCGCCCAACCCGGGCAGGAATCTGCTGGCGATGACCAATCCCACCAAGGGCAACAGGACAAGCAGGGGAAGCCGCACCTCGGCGTAGAATGCCTCGAACTTGGCCAGGTAGGCTTCCAGCGGTGTCTTGTACGCATCGGTGGCAATCGAGTCGAAGAGCCGCTGCAGCGGCGGAGGGGCCGCGCCGCGATAAATGGACGCCAGCATGGAATCGCCTAACCTCCGCAGGATTCCGATCCAGAGCAAGTCGAGCATCAGGAGCCCAAGGAGGAGCAGGATGCCGGCCAGGAGGACCCTTCTGCGCCGACTTAGTCCAGTCCACCCGGTTCGGATGCGGGCAACGGCGTCCCGCAGGTCGGCCAGCAGGGCCGGCAGGAATGTTCCCAGGGAGGGCTGCCCCCGCGCATGCAGGCGATCGACGGCAGCCAAGCCGGAGACCAGGGAGGCTATGAAGAGCGCCATGAAGGGCGTGTCCTTCTGGTTGATGAAGCCATTTCCAAACAGCAGCGGTTGAGTGGCGAACAGAATCGTCGCCATCCAGGCAGCTCGCTGTCCCATGAAGCGCAGGCTGAGCCGGTGGAAGCAGTACACCGCAAGCAAGAACATGAGGGAGTGGGTGAAGTGGCGCCCGTCGGCCTCCGGCCAAGTTGGGACAAGGCTGTGGATGACTTTGGCTGTGATGTTGAAGAACATGAAGTAGATCGGGCCGTGATCGGGCAAAGCGTCCAGCTCGAAGTAGTCCTTGGACCCCGAATAGGCCCGCAGTGCGGCGGCCCCTTTGTTGGCATTCCTGCCCTCGTCGAAGGTTGCCCCGTAGTCGTTGCCAAGCCAGATGGCGAAGATCAGCCCCACCAGCAGGATGACCCTGATTGGAGACCTCACCCACTGGAGCATGCGCTGCGCGATTCCTGCCATGCTGCGCTCACCGAAGAATGCAGGGATTCTACCCAATTCGCGATGCCGGGAGTATTCGTCGCGATGGGCATTGCAGGGGCAATGGAACGATCTCCATGAAGGGCCCCGATCTATAGTAGGATTTCGAGCGGACTCCGGCAACCACCCCCATGCAATCCAAGCAACCAACTGAACGCCGCGCAGGACGAAGTCTGAGAGCGGCCCTGCGCGATCACCAACACAGGATTTGGCCCCTGGTCCTGATGGTGGCCATTCTGGGGCAGACCGCCTTCTTGCTGCGGGACTATATTTTGCCTTGGGGGTGGCGAGTCAAGCAGGTCCTGGATCAGCCCAGGCTGGTGCGCAGCGCCGACCTGAGCCTGGGCGTGCAGGCCACCCGGGCCATCCAGTTCGTGACCCAGGTCGTCCCCGAAGAGGCGGTGATCCTGCTGCCGCCGGAGGGCGCCCCCAGCCGCTTCGCGCTGGAACGGTCCATGCAATACTTCTTCTTTCCGCGCCGCCTCATCGAGTGCGGCTCGGTCGAGAGCGAACGCTGCTCCCAGGCGCTGGCATCGCCGGAGATCTACATCCTGGCGACGGAGGATTTCCCCGCGCAGTCGGCAGCCCAGGGTAGGGAGTTCCTGCCCGCTCCCGCCACCGGGCTGGACTGGTTCACGGGCATCTACGGCCCCGGGTTCGAGCAGCCGGCGGCCGCCCAGCCGGTGCTGCGAGACCTCCTCATCGCCGCGTTCGAGGATCTTGGACTGGTGCTCGCATTGGCGGGCCTCGGCGCAGCCGTGCTGCTGAGCCTGCATCGGCCGTGGCCTGCCCTGGAGGCGCTCTATCTGGCCTTTCCGCTGGGCGCCGGGATCCTGACCTGGGCGGTTTTCCTTCTGTCCTGGGCCGGGATCACCATCTCGCTGCTCTCGGTTGGAGCGGCCTACCTGCTCCTGCTGGCCACCTTCGCCCTACTTGACCGGCGCACGCGTCCCCTCGGGCGGGCGTTCGAAGGGTCGATAGCGGAATTGCGCGGGTCCACCCCGCGACTGCTGCTCGCCGGTGCAGCCGTCGGGGTGCTCTGCCTGGCGGTGGGGCTGGCAGTGGGGATTTCTTACCGGCTATTCGATCCGGTCCAAATCTGGAGCGTGAAGGGGTACGGCATCAGCCAGGAAGGCACGATCTTGGCCGCCGAAACCTGGGGAGTCCATGGCCTCGCCTACCCGCTCAATCTACCGCTCCAGGTGGCCCTCTTCCATCTGCTCGACGGTGACCTCCTGCCCGGCTCCAAGCTGCTCTTTCCGATCTACGGCCTCTCCCTGTGCCTGGCCCTGTTCAGTTTCCTGAGACGCCAGCGGGTCGACTGGCTGACGGCGGCCCTGGGCTCCTTGCTGCTCGGCACCGTCCCTATCGTGTTCTTCCATTCGGTGGAGGGTTTCGCCAATCTGCACTTCACCTTCTACCTGACCGCCGGGATTCTCTGGGGTGTGCAGGGGGTGCATTCGGGCTCGGCCAGGGAACAGTGGCTGGCCGGCCTGCTCCTGGGTCTGGCGGCCTGGACCCGGCCGGAAGGGATCATCTACAGCCTCGGCGCGCTGCTGGTCTTCATCGTCGCAGTCCGGATCAACAAACAGGGGCACGCCTCGATCGCTGCCCTGGGAGTTCCGGTGGCGATGCTGGCCGGGGCCTGGTTTCTATTCGGCCTGGGCGGCGCACACATGCGCGGCAGCAACCTGGACCAGGCGGTCAGCGTCGCCGCTTCGGAGGTCCGCGCCGGGAGGATCGACCTGAGTGGGTTGTGGACCATCCTCAGGGTGTTTGGGCGGGCGGCGTTCGTTCCCTTCCGGGCCATGTTCCCCGCCACCAGCGCCACGGCGTGGGGGGCGCTCTTTCCGGTGCTGTTGATCTTCATGCTGCCGAAGTTGGGGCGCTTCAAGCCTGCCGTGGACCCCCGGCGCTTCACCCTGCTGCTGCAGTGGCTGTTTGTGGCCGGCACGAATGTCGCGGTCTTCTATGTCCGCTCCTACAGCAAACCTTCCTTCACTGCCTTCATCGAACGCGCCTTTCCCCGTGCCTTTCTCCCCACCGCAGTCCTGATGACCGTCCTGGCCCTGTGGGTCGTGGACAGCAGCGCGCGCCGCGACCCAGACAACTCCTAGACGGTTCGTACCGGGCCCGCCGCCAAGAAATTCAGACCGATGCGGTCCGGTTATAATGCCGCGAGAAGGGCGGCGGAGCGGGCGCTGCGCGATGCCCGTAGGCGACCTGCCCGGCCGACATTGACCGCGAGGGTCGAAGATGGCGACCGACTTCAAAGGCTACCTGCTGGATGAGTTCCTGGAGGACTACCAAGGGGGTCTGATCACCCGACGGGAGGCGGCCAAATTGATCGGCGGGATCGTGGGCAGCCTGGCGCTGGCAGACGTCCTGCTGGCGGCGTGCACCCCGGCGGCCGGCAATGGGTCGTCGCCGACCGTGGTACCGGCGGCCGCCGCAGAGGTTGGAGCCAGTCGCGTGCCCAGCGCCTCTCCCGCTGCCCCGGAGGCCTCGGCGACCGGCCCGGAGGATTCCGCCACCGAAGGGTCCTCCGCAGCCGCTACTCCGGCTGAATCGGGCGACATCACCTTTCCCGGCGAGGCTGCCACCCTGCTTGGCTACCTGGCCCGGCCCGTCGACGACGGCCCCTTTCCGGCGGTGCTGGTCTGTCACGAAAACCGCGGGCTCACCGACCATATTCGGGACGTCACCCGAAGGCTGGCAACCGGCGGATACGTCGGCCTCGCCGTGGATCTGCTCTCGCGCCTGGGGGGCACCGCCGCCAGCGACGAATCGCAGATCCCCGGGCTGCTCGGGAACATGCCCTCCGACCAGTTTGTCCAGGACTTCACTTCGGGCTGGCGCTGGCTGCAGGCACAGCCTTCCGTGCGACCGGAGCGGGTCGGCATGGTGGGGTTCTGCTTCGGCGGCGGAGTGACCTGGCGGGTGGCGATCGGGCTCGCCGACGTCAGCGCGGCGGTGCCGTTCTATGGCCCCCATCCCGACCCCGCCGAACTGGAGTCACTGCAGGCGGCGGTACTGGCGATCTATGCCGGCCGGGATACGCGCATCAACCAAAGCATACCGGCCATCGAGGCCGCCATGCAACAATATGGCAAGGTCTATGAGAAGGTGGTCTACCCCGAGACCGATCACGCCTTTCACAACGACACCGGCTCGCGCTATGACGCGCAGGCGGCCACCGATGCCTGGGCCCGCACGCTGGCCTGGTTTGGGCGGTACGTGGCGGCGCCCTGAACGACACTGGAATCCGGCCCTGCTCCGCATGAGGAGCGGGTAGGAGCAGGGCGGGCTGGGGTGGTTGGCCGTGCTGCGCTGGTCGCATCAGGCGCTTGGCAAGCGCTGGAGCGACCGGCCGCGGATCACGCAGGGGCAGCAATTGGTGACCGACGGCCCGATTCCCCGGTACTGATCCCTCAGGTTTCGACCCGGTGGGTTCTGAGCTGCCGCACCCGGCTGCCGACCAGCCCGGGCAGG
>Ga0209342_10007972_pt1 | contig 10625 bp, 9 predicted proteins | sample RifCSP16_2_FD_184023 | JGI IMG/M metagenome (GOLD analysis project Ga0209342, IMG submission 184023) | Soil microbial communities from Rifle, Colorado - Rifle CSP2_sed 16_2 (SPAdes) (version 2) | ecosystem: Environmental > Terrestrial > Deep subsurface > Rock core/Sediment | place: Rifle... | reverse complement strand
GTATGCCAAACGCCAGTTCACCTGGTTCCGGAGGGAACCCGAAGCGGCGTGGGTGGACATCACGGGGCTTGTCCATCCGGAGGAAATCGCGGCGCGGATAAAGAAAAACATTGAAATGTAAGATGAGTTAGTATACTATTACAAAAAATAGTGGGAAAGGGACAGCCGAAAGGCCGCGTTCCTCTTTCACGCCGGATGCAGGGAGGGGTGGATGGGAAAGTCGCAGGTGAATCTCCAGGATATTTTTTTGAACCAGATGCGAAAAGAGAAGATCCCGGTGACGATGTACCTCGTGAACGGGGCGAGGCTCACGGGAATGATCAAGGGCTTCGATAATTTCGTCATTCTCATGAAGCAGGAAAACCAGCAGCTCGTCTACAAACACGCCATATCCACCATCATTCCTGAAAAGCCCGTGGAGCTCCTCGAAGGCATGGAAGCGCGGAAGGAAGCGGAGCAGGAACAGGGAGCGGTACAGGGGTAGGAGTGCAGAATGCGGCAACGGCCGCGATGCCCGTTTCGTTTACGGGTAACGACGTTCGTATTCAGACGTAACCGTCCACCGATTTCCGATACGGGCTTCGTAATCGTAACCGTTTAACGGAATGATGAATTGGCTCTCATTTACGAAAATCAGCGTCCGATAAAAATATTTCAGGAACAGTGAGAATGGCAAGAAAAAGTGTTAAGCCTCAAAAGGCAAGCATCGGCGTCATCGGCGGCAGCGGGCTTTATGAAATGGAAGGGCTTACGCAGGTCACGACCGTCAGGGTCGCGACCCCGTTCGGCAAGCCCTCCGATGAGTTCATCATAGGCGCCATCCACGGCAGGCGGACGGCCTTTCTTCCGAGGCACGGCAGGGGCCACCGCATCATGCCTTCCGACATCAACTATCGGGCGAATATTTACGGCATGAAGAAGCTCGGCGTGGAGCGCATCATCTCGGTGAGCGCCGTCGGCAGCATGAAGGAAGAGATCAAGCCGGGTGATATCGTGATCCCGGACCAGTTTTACGACCACACGAAACAGCGGCGGAGCACGTTCTTCGGCAACGGCATTGCAGCTCACGTGGGCATGGCCGAGCCGGTCTGCTCCGAGCTTTGCGAACTCCTCGCTCAGGCAGGGGGCGCTGTCAGGGCTTCGGTGCACCGCGGCGGAACGTACCTGTGCATGGAAGGGCCGCAGTTCTCCACGCGGGCGGAGTCGCTCACCTACCGGAATTGGGACGTGGACGTCATCGGCATGACGAACGCCACCGAAGCAAAACTCGCGCGCGAGGCCGAAATGTGCTACAGCACGATCGCGCTGGCAACGGATTACGACTGCTGGCACCACAGCGAAGAGGCCGTGACCGTGGAGGCCGTTCTCGCGGTCATGAAGCATAATATTGAAACCTCCAGGGCAATGATCAGCGAGGCGATCCGTACCCTGCCGCGGGCAAGGTCGTGCGCATGCGGGGAGGCGCTCAAGAACACGATCATGACGCCGGAGAAACTGGTCCCTGCCAAGACGAAGAAGTACCTGGCGCCGATCATCGGGAAGTATATGAAGTCAAAATGAAAAATGCAAAATGCAGAGTGCAAAATTGCTTATGGTTTCATTTTGCTTTTTGCAATTTGCCTTTTGACTTTTTCAATGGAGGTTTTACTTCGTGAGTTTGCTTGTTGTCGGCACGGTAGCGCTCGATTCCGTCAAAACCCCGTTCGGAAATGTTGATAACGCCCTTGGTGGTTCGGCCACGTATTTTTCCACCTCAGCAAGCTATTTCGCCGACGTCAGGCTCGTCGCGGTCGTGGGTGAAGACTTTCCCCGGGAACATATACAATTTCTCAAGAGCAGGAATATAGACATCAACGGCCTTGAGGTGCAGAAGGGTGAAACCTTCCGCTGGAAGGGCGAATACGGCTATGATCTCAACGAGGCGCACACGCTTGCCACGCATCTCAATGTCCTGGCGACATTCAAACCGAAAATCGCCAAGGACTACCAGGGTTCCGAAGTCGTGTTCCTCGCAAACGTGGACCCCGAGATCCAGCTCGACGTTCTCCGGCAGGTGAAGAAACCGAAACTGGTCGCGTGCGATACGATGAACTACTGGATTTCGAGCAAGCCTGACGCGCTCAAGCGGACGCTCAAGGAAGTGGATCTGCTGACGATCAACGAGGCAGAGATCAGGCAGCTGGCCGGAGAGGCAAGCCTGGTGAAGGCGGCCAAGACCGTCCAGGCCATGGGGCCGAGGACGGTCGTTGTCAAGCAGGGCAGCTATGGCGCCATCATGTTCAACGGGAAAAGCGTTTTCAGCGCGCCGGCATATCCGCTCGAATCCGTGTTCGATCCCACGGGGGCGGGCGATACCTTCGCGGGCGGTTTCATGGGGTATCTTGCAAGCACCATGAATTTTGCGGAAGAAAGCCTGCGCAAGGCCGTTGTCTTCGGCAGCGTGATGGCTTCCCTGAATGTCGAGGCTTTCAGCCTTGACAGGCTCCGCAGTCTGGATTATAAAGAGATCGAGGAACGGTTCCGGGAGTTCAAGCGGTTGACGCATTTTGAGGATATCTGAGAACTACAGGGTCAAGGGGCAAGGGTCTGGTAAAGAAAAATGTTTAATTCCGATCCGAACATAACCGAGCTGAACGTCAGGGAAAAGAACCTGCACAAGGCGCTGTTCTCCATGAACATTCACCAGGTGGCTACGCCGGACCTGACCGTCGAGGATGCCCGATGCTACGTCCTCTTCTTTGGAGAGGGGAGCAATGTTACCGCATATATTGCGCTCTATCTCACCCGGACGGACAGCAGGCTCTACTACTCATACTCTTCCAACCCTTTTCCTCAAGAAGGCATGGCACAGGTAGAAGAAGAAGCCCGGGGTTTTGTAGAGGATATGGGTTTTGTGCTCGATGAAATGCCTCTTGCCGGCGTGTCCCCGGCGGAGAAAGACCGCTGGATCGATGAACAGGCCATCTTCAACCGCAAGAAACAGCCTGATGTCCGCCCTGCGCCGGCTGCCGAACCGCAACCGCAAGCCTGGAAGAAACCCGCTCCCGCGGCCGAGCCGGCTGCGAGTCAGCCTGCGCCCGGAACGGCACAGCCTTTGAGCGCGAAGCGGCCGGACAGCGTCGCCTCCCCGGCGGTCAAGGCCGACACGACAAAGCCGCCGCCGAAACAACCCAAAAAAGAGATCCGGACCGCAACGAGCGTTGTGAGCAGGGAGAAGGAAGCCCTCGCGCGGCTTCTCTCGTCATTTTGAAAGGGGTGTCTCGTATGAGAATATTGGCGATCGTGATCCTTGTTGCACTTGCCGGATGCGCCTCCACGGGACGCAACGTGGACAAAAGCAAAATGGCGGAAGGGTACTACATGAAGGGGCTGTCGCATCTCCAGGAAAAGAATTACGAGCTCGCGGGAGTCGAGTTCAATCGCTCCATTCAAACAGACAGCGGGAACAAGAATTCGTTCTATGCCCTCGGGCTCATCAGCGACATGCAGGGGAAACTGGAGGACGCGGCAAAATACTATGGGAAGGCGATCGATATTGATTCGGATTTCTCCGAGGCGCACAACGCGCTCGGTGTCGTCTACTTCAAGCAGCAGAAATGGAAGGCCGCGATCAAGTCCTTCAATAAGGCGCTCGCGAACAAGCTTTATACCACCTCACACCTGCCGCACCTCAACATGGGCGATCTCTATATGGCCCAGAAGGAGTATGCGAAGGCCGTCGAGGCCTACCAGGAGTCAAAGCGGTTCGCAATTCTTGAGCTGACGGTCTACAAGCTCGGCACCGCCCTGTACGAGGCGGGACAAATAAAAGAGGCGATCAATGAGTTCCAGGAAGGCGTCGGGCTTTCTCCCAAGAATGCAAACATGCGATACGGCCTGGCAACGGCGCTTTTAAAGGACGGCAACAAGAAAGCGGCGCTTGCCGAGTTCAAGAAGGCGGTGGAGTTCGCTCCACAAAGCGAACTTGCCCAGCAAGCGCGAGATTACATAAAGACCCTCAGGTGAGAGAAATGGGAATATTAGGAACGTATCTCAGCGGCGCTCGTGAGGCGCTCGGACTCGATCTGCATGATGCGGCCCAGCAAACCCGCATCAACGTCCATTACCTCAAGGCCATGGAAGAGGAAGATTTCTCGAAACTGCCCGGTGAGGTTTTTATAAAGGGCTTCCTCAAAAATTACGGCCGGTTTTTGAAGCTTCCGGAAACGGAGGTCTTGAAACGGTACGCCGAGCTCAAGCCCGGGACCGCGTTGCCCGGTGATGCGGTCCCGAACGTCGAACAGAAGGCCGTCACCTACGAACGAAAAATACCGAAAGAAGTTTCCCTTGAACCGTTCGTCTGGGGGGCCGGAATTTTTATCACCCTCATCATCTTTTTGTTTACGGCCCTGCCGGGAAAACACGGAGGCACCGCTTCCCGGCCCGTGACTACGGTCCCGACCGGCGGACAGCCTGCCGTTTCCGCGGTCCCTGGAGCAAAACCGGACAAGCTCTATCTGGAGATCGTCGCCCTTGAGGATGTGTGGCTCCTGGTGCGGATCGATTCAAGTCCCCAGAAGAAGGATGTTCTGAAAAAAGGAGAGCATGTTACCTGGAGCGCCGACGAGCGGTTTCTGCTCAGCTACGGCGGGATCGGCGCGGTGAAACTGCTGCTCAACGGGCGGGAGCTCGCGGTGACGGGACCAAAAAATGCGATTGTCCGCGATCTGACGATCACGGCGGCCGGCGTCATCAACCAGAACCTTCACGTCGAACAACCCCGCACCGCCGCCATAAAGCCCCTGCCGAAACCACCTGCCCAGCCGGCACCCCTGCCGTCTCCTTCGCCGCAGGTAAATCCTCCGGTAACACCCGCGCCCGCCCCCGCACCTGATTCATTCTGACTTTGTTTGGGACAAGGCTTCGCTTCGCTCACAAAGTCGATTCCCTCTCCATTTTCCAAAAACGCTTTTAAGTTGCAAAGGCGATTCTTTTATGATATTTTTGAGCTGTATGGCGGCTGTGAAGATAAAATTTGGAACGTCCGGATGGCGAGGCGTCATCGCAGACGATTTCACTTTCGACAGGGTAAGGACAGTCACCCAGGCGATCGCGGATCACATCACAGCAGAGGGCCTTAAGGAAAAAGGCGTCGTTGTCGGATACGACACGCGTTTTCTGTCCGAACGGTTCGCGGCCGAGGCGGCGAAGGTCCTGGCCGCGAACGGCATCCACGCCTTTCTTTCCGTCAGGGATGTCCCTACGCCCGTCGTGTCATTCGAGATCATCAGGAGGAAGGCCGCCGGGGGCATAAACTTCACGGCGAGCCATAATCCCCCGGAATACAACGGTCTCAAGTTCTCACCTGCGTGGGGAGGCCCTGCCTTGCCGGAGACGACGACGGACATAGAGACGCGCGCGAACGCTCTGGGGGAGAAGAATTCCATCACGGCCATGCCGATGGGCGATGCAAAGCAGAAGGGCCTCATCGAAGAGGTCGATCTCCGCAAGCCGTACCTCGACGACCTCAGAAAAAAAGTCGACTTCGAGCCGATCAAAAAAGCGAGGCTGAAGATCGCGGTTGACCTGCTCTATGGAACGGGGAAGGATTACCTCGACACCATGCTCAGGGATGCCGGGTGTGCGCTTACCGTGCTCCACGGACACCGGGACACGATGTTCGGCGGATTGTCTCCCGAACCCTCCGAGGAAAACCTCGCGGAGCTCTCCGGAGCGATGAAGAAGGGGAAGTTCGACATCGGCCTCGCCGTGGACGGCGACGCGGACCGCTTCGGGATACTGGACGCGGACGGAACATACATCAACCCCAACCAGGTGCTCGCGCTTCTCCTGGACTACCTCTGCCGCACTCGCGGCTGGAAGGGCGGCGCCGCCCGTTCCATCGCCACGACGCATCTCATCGATGCCGTTGCCAAGAAGCACGGCATCGAGGTGTACGAGACCGGCGTTGGGTTCAAATATATCGGCGACCTCCTTGTCCAGGGCAAGATCATCTTCGGCGGCGAGGAAAGCGCGGGCATGACCATAAAGGACCACGTGCCCGAGAAAGACGGCATTCTTGCCTGCCTGCTCACGGCGGAGATGGTCGCGCGGGAGAAAAAGTCGTTCAAGGACATTCTCAAGAGACTGTATAAGGAAGTCGGAACCATCCTTGACCACCGGATCAATATTCATCTGACCGAATCGAACCGCGCGGACGTTTACGCGCGGCTCAGCCAGCCCCTTACGGAACTCGGCGGCACGCGCGTCAAGGGAAAGAAGACCACGGCCGATGGGACCAAATATATGCTTGATGATGACAGCTGGGTGCTCATGCGCGCGTCGGGCACCGAGCCGGTCGTACGGTTGTATGTAGAGGCGGTATCCGAGGCGAAGATCAGGAGCCTCATCGAGGCGGGGAAGAAGTTCATTTTGGGGCAGGGGTAAATCAGGATACACGATGCCGGATACAGGATGCAGGATGAAAAATGAAGGACGAACGATAATGGCTTGCTCATCGTGGATCATGCATCGTGCATCATGCATCTTTTTTACAAGGGAGGTTTCATGAGCGAGATCGCTGATATCTTTGCCCGGGAGGTCCTTGATTCCCGGGGCAACCCGACGGTGGAAGCGGAGGCCATTCTTGAGAGCGGCGTTGCCGGACGCGCCATTGTTCCGAGCGGGGCATCGACCGGGGAACGCGAGGCGCTCGAGCTGAGGGACGGCGGTCCGCGGTATCTCGGCAAGGGCGTGCAGAAAGCGGTGAACAACGTGATCAAGCTGATCGGTCCGGCGCTCCTCGGCATGGACGCGACGGAGCAGGCGACGATCGACCGCACCATGATCGAATTGGACGGGACCGAGAACAAGGGCAAGCTCGGCGCAAACGCGATCCTTGCCGTATCGCTTGCGGTCGCGAAGGCGGCGGCGGAAGAGGCCGGCCTGCCGCTCTACCACTACCTCGGCGGGCCGAATGCAAAGGAGCTCCCGGTGCCGATGATGAATGTGCTGAACGGCGGCGCTCACGCGGACAATAACGTGGATATCCAGGAGTTCATGATCATCCCCGCCGGCGCTCCCTCGGTGACCGAGGCCATACGGATCGGCGCCGAGGTCTTCCATGCCTTACGGTCCGTGCTCAAGAAAAAGGGATACAACACCGCCGTGGGGGACGAGGGAGGGTTTGCTCCGAACCTGAAGTCGAACGAAGAGGCGGTGCAGGTCATCCTCGAAGCCGTTGAGAAGGCCGGCTATAAGCCGGGCAAAGAGGTGTTTCTCGGCCTCGATGCCGCGGCGAGCGAGTTTTACGAAAACGGCGTGTATGACCTGAAAGGCGAAGGCAAGAAAAAGTCCTCGGAAGAGATGGTCTCGTTCTACGAGGATTGGATCAAGCGCTATCCCATCATTTCCATCGAGGACGGGATGTCGGAGAAGGACTGGAAAGGGTGGAAGCTTCTCACCGACCGTATCGGCAGGAAGGCGCAGATCGTCGGCGACGATATCTTCGTGACGAACACGGCGATATTCAAGAAGGGCATCGAACAGGGCATTGCCAACTCGATCCTCATCAAGCTGAACCAGATCGGAACGCTCACCGAGACGCTCGATGCGATCGAGATGGCAAAGCGCGCGGGCTACACGGCGGTCGTATCGCACCGCTCGGGAGAATCCGAGGACGCGACCATCGCCGACCTTGCCGTCGCGACGAATACCGGGCAGATCAAGACCGGTTCGCTGTCGCGCACGGACCGCATAGCGAAATATAATCAGCTCATCCGCATCGAGGAGGAACTCGGCGACGCGGCGGTATTCCGCGGCAGAGAGGTGTTTTACAGCATCAAGGGATAATGCAGTGCACAATGCGAAAACAGGGAAATTCCTGTTGATATCGGTTGAGGCATGAGAAAACGAAACTACGCGAGGGTTGACCGGAGCACGAAGGCCGGGCGGATGAAAAAGCTGCTCATTGCGGCAATGATACCCGTCGGCGTCTATTTCCTCGTCACGTTCGTTTTCGGCGAGATGGGCCTCGTGAAGTATTACCGGATGAAGTCGCAGTATCAGTCGCTCACCCAGGAGAATGCGGAGCTCAAGCAGGACAACATCCGGCTCATGCGGGAAGTCCGCGCCCTCAAGACCGATCCCGCGTATATCGAAAAGCTCGCGAGAGATAAATTGGGCCTCGCGCGTCAGGGAGAGGTCGTTTACTATTATGGAAAGCAGGAATCAAAGTAACCCCCAATTCCGAAATCTATCATGTTTGCACGGAAGTTGGCGCCGACCGATAACGTCTCTCGGTAATGATGCCCATATCGTGGGAAGGATCGTTGTTCGCGTGTCGGTAACGAGGCCCGTATCGTTAAGCGGAGATCGGTAACGTCCTGAAAACGAGCGCCGAAAAACGTAACCGAAACGGGCATCGCTACCCTTGGACGATACACGAGCAGTACACACGAAACGGGTGACGCAGCCGTTACCGTGTCGCGGTTTTTTACAGCATACCATGTCCGATAGCCCTCTCCATATAGCCTTTGTGTGGCACATGCACCAGCCGTACTACAAGGACGACCTGACGGGCGCCTACATCCTCCCGTGGGTCAGGCTGCACGGGATCAAGGACTATTATGACATGCCCGCGCTCCTGAACGATTTTCCCGCCATTCACCAGACATTCAACCTCGTTCCGTCGCTCTTGAAGCAGATCCTGGACTATGTGGAGAACGGAACGACGGACCGGTTTCTTGCCGTCACGCTCAAGCCCGCTGAAGCTCTCGGCCCCGAGGAGAAGATATTTCTTCTCAAGAATTTTTTCATGGCCAACTGGGACACCATGATCAAACCGTACCCCGGCTATTGGCGTCTGCTCGACCGCAGGGGCTACAGCGTCTCCCCGAACGATCTTCAGAATGCCGTCAGGTATTTCAACACGCAGGACTATCTTGACCTTCAGGTCTGGTTCAACCTGACCTGGTTCGACCCGTTCTTTAAGCAGACCGACCCGTTCCTGAAAGGGCTGATCGAGAGGGGGTCTCATTTCACCGAGGAAGAGAAGGCGCTGCTCGTCAAGAAACAGCGGGAGATCCTGGCCCTCATTGTCCCGGAGTACAAACGGCTCGCGCAAATGGGGAGGATAGAGCTCACGACCACGCCGTTCTATCACCCGATCCTGCCGCTCCTCAGCGACACCAATCTCGCGAAAGTGGCCGTCCCGGACATACACCTGCCGAATAACCGTTTCGCCCATCCCGAAGACGCCCGGGTACAGATCGAACGGGCGCTCGCGTACCACGAGAGGCTCTTTGGTTCGAGGCCCGCGGGGATGTGGCCTGCCGAAGGATCGGTGGCCGAGGAGATCGTGCCGCTCATCGCCGAGGCCGGGATCCAGTGGATCGGCGCGGACGAAGGGGTGCTCGCCCGCTCGCTCGGCATCCATATCGAGCGCGACTTCGCCGGGGTGATGAAGAACCCCGAGGCGCTCTACAAGCCGTATCTCGCAGGCAAAGGGGACAAGCGCGTCTCGATCGTGTTCCGCGACCACACGCTTTCGGACCTCATCGGCTTCGTGTACTCGAAATGGGACTATAAGAACGCCGTGCACGACCTCATCGACAGGCTCCATCGGATCAGGCGGGGGCTCTCGGGCGGGCCGCACCTGGTCTCGATCATACTCGACGGCGAAAATGCCTGGGAGTACTACCAGAACGACGGGAGGGACTTTTTCCTCTATCTCTACGAGAAACTCAGCCGCGAGCAGGGACTTCGCTGCGTGACGGTCGGCGAACACCTCAAAGAGCACCCGGCGCAGACTGAGATAGAGCGGCTCCACGCCGGGTCGTGGATAAACGCGAATTTCCGCATCTGGATCGGCCACGAGGAAGACAACCAGGCATGGGACCTCCTGGGCCGGACGCGCGACGCGCTCACGGCATACGCGTCGTCGAACGGGGACCCGGAAAAGCTGGCGAAGGCGTGGGAGGAGATCTATATCGCCGAAGGGAGCGACTGGTGCTGGTGGTACGGCGACGACCACCACTCCGAGAACGATGAAGAGTTCGACCTCCTGTTCAGGACGCACCTGATGAACGTTTACCGGATCATCGGCCAGGACGCGCCCGACGAACTCTACATCTCCATTCTGCGGGAAGACCGGCAGGCGCTGCCGACCGTGGAGCTCACGGCCTTTATTGCTCCGACCATTGACGGGCTGATCACGGATTACTTCGAGTGGCTGCCTGCCGGGTATTACGATGTGAGTCAGGGCGGCGGAGCAATGCACCGGGGCTCGAGCATCATCACCCATATCTATTACGGGTTCGACCTCAAGAACATGTTCGTCAGGCTCGATCCGGGCCAGAGCCTCAAGGATGACAAGGTGGCGGAACTCGCATTCTATATCAACTTTTTAAACCCCAAGGGCATGGACATAGAGATACGGGTCCTGCCGCGGGAACGGCATGTGAGCGCGGCGCTCTTCCGGGGTGAGAACAGCGCGAGGACCCAGGTTGCGGTGATCAACACGGTGGCGGCGAACGAGATCATCGAGTTTGCGGTGCCGTTCGACCTGCTCGGGGTGAAGCCGGAAGATGAGGTGCAGATGTTCGTCACCGTGGAGCGCGACGGTTCGGAAATAGAGAAGTGGCCCT
>Ga0209342_10007963_pt1 | contig 10629 bp, 18 predicted proteins | sample RifCSP16_2_FD_184023 | JGI IMG/M metagenome (GOLD analysis project Ga0209342, IMG submission 184023) | Soil microbial communities from Rifle, Colorado - Rifle CSP2_sed 16_2 (SPAdes) (version 2) | ecosystem: Environmental > Terrestrial > Deep subsurface > Rock core/Sediment | place: Rifle... | reverse complement strand
CGAATCTAACGTCAACGTCAAGTATCTTCTTTTTCTTCAACTTAGAGATTATATTTCTCACCGCTCTATCCGAAATTCCCATCAACCTTGCGAGCGTCGTCTCACTCGGCCAAGCATATCCTTTTCCGTCGCCGGATTAGTAAACGATATTTGTCTGATAGTTCAAGTAAACCGAACTATCTGCGAATGTCTTCGAACTTTTGCACGACGCTGAACATCGGCACCGAATGATGGCACTTGGCGCAATAGAACTCCGGCTTGTCAGTGTTGTCTCCGAGTCGCGCCATGTCATCGCCGCAAAGTTCGCAAGAAATCGTCTGCTGCGCGCATTGCTCGGACGTAGCTTGCTGCTTCGGAAGCATGCCAGCGTAAAACCGCGGCGGCGCATATGTGTTCTGGTATGAATCCTTCACCTTATCATGCACGATGCTCAATTTCACAGTATCTACGGTCTCCAGGAATTTTTTGCATAGGTTATCGGCCCGAAATGCTTGTCGTTGTCAGTCAGCATCTTGAATTTTCCTTGCTCCCGGATCATCCTAAACCATCTTGCCACTGCCGCACTCCATCCTTCGATCCTGACCAACTCCCATAACTTAAACTTTCTGATGCGGAGAAGGCTCCGCTCGTCATCGAATTCCACGATCTTGAAAATCCCTGCCGGCGAATTGAGAAAACATCGCGCATAATCATTGCGCTCCATTTTCAGGGAAAACGTCATCGGCACGAAACACTCCTCTGCCTTCCGGTCTCGCACAAACTCCATCAACTCGTCATTGTTTTTTGCTGTACGAAGCATAAGTATCTTCCTTAAAATTTTTCTCTGCTGCTCTCACGCAAAATTCATCCTGCCCTTCTTGTTGGCTCCCGGCAGATGCTTCACCCAGTCCGGCTGGTCTTCCTTGTTCTTCGCCTTTGGTGAAAAGATCGCCATCGCGAGATACCTGCTCACGTCCGTGGCGTGATCCTCACCGTTCGTGTCCATGTCCTCCACGTCTGTCGAATCAAACGTCTGATATGGAATTGTGCGGATGCAATTCTCGCAGTTTTCGAAATACCGCAGCCGCGGGTAAGCGCGCCCGTTCCCACGATGCTCCAAAAGTTCACGCAGCGCATTCCAACCGTTGATACGATTGTTGTTTGCCTTAGCGAAAACCAAATCGTTTATTTGAAAAAGATTTTGGATTGTGTCGTCGGTGGGATATTCCTTGTCTGGCCGATCAAGATTGGGGTTAACGAACCGGCCCCAAATCTGCGGATCAGCAATGCGCAATTTCGGCTTTCTGCCTTCCTCGATTTTCTTGATCCGCTCCGCTTGGTGTGGAATTCCCTTGCCCGCTTCGTAATACTCTCGCGTGATGAAAATATCGTCATTCGGCATCACCGCGCATTGTAAATAGCACGAAGGCGCAGAGTAACCCCAATCATATCCACCAAACCAGTTCACAATGGCATCCGCTGGTATCTCGAACGGGCGCACCACGTGCAAATCTCGATTCCACATGTCGAAGAACTGTCCTACGAATGTATCGTAATCTCCAAACAGGTGCGCCGCGCGCAACTTTGGCCGTAACGCGAGCAGCCGCTGCACGTACTTCGGATCGTTCAGCATCAATGATGGGTTATCGAAAACCCGGGCGGGGATGTACAAATTGGTGAGTCCATTCTTGTCCGTGAAAATCTTTCCAGGCAATACCGGCTGATAGGTGATGTCATACTTCGGAATATAAAGCGGCTTCCCATACGGCACCGGCCGGCACTTGTCCACGAACCTTTCCTTAAACCACGCATGGCCCACCGACCCCGGATTGCTCGTATACCTTATTCTCGCCGGCACCCCCGCCATTGATGACCGCGCGCACGTCTCGATCACCTCCACCATGTCCTGCGTGAATTGCTCGACTTGGTCGATACCGATGAACTGGTACTCGTGCCCTACGATGTTTTCCACGTCCGGCGGAAACTGAAACGAAACAAACTTGATCAGCCCTCCCTCCGGTGAGCGGTATTGCTTATGCTGTCCCTCCCACTTGTATCCGAGTTTTGGGTAGTACCGATGCGCGCGCTCAATCAACTCCGAGAGCTGCGGATAAGTTCGCCGCGCGATCAGTGCCTTGTAACCATCGGCTCCCATGAAACGGCAGGCCTCGAAAATCAAGGCCTGACTCTTTGCGCCGCCGCGCGCACCCCCATAGGCAAGAACATCAACCGTCGCCTGATGAAACCACGTTTGTGGCCCGGGATGCGGTCGATAAAGAACGCTTGGCGTGACCGTTTGCGAGGTCATGATCAAAAACGCGATGATGATCGGCATCTACTCTTGCCCGTTGTGATCAAATTCGTTGCCGTTGCTTGTTTCAATGCCTTCGGTCAGCTCACGCGGAATATGCGCGAACGGGTTGTAACTACCAGGCGCCGCTTCCGGCAGCATAATGACGTAGTTCGTCGTCTTGCTGGCATCAACGTTTAGACTCGGATTGTTGGCATTACGGAATTTCTCCCGGTTGGCCTTGAGCAGGAATATGAGTAAAGTGTCAGAGTACTCGCGAATCTGACCAACCTCAATCCCTCCCTGAAATACCGGCTTCAACGTCCCATCGCGCGCACGGCGCACGGCTTCCATCTCCAGCGTATCCGTGGCGACTTCTAACGCTTCTTGCCATTCACTCGCGAAGCCTTCATCTAATTTGAGGTGCTTGTAAGCTGTTGATCTCGGCACCATGGCCGCATCACATGCTTGTGATACGACTCCTTGTGCCTTGAGCGATTCCAGGAATTTTTTCTTCCAAACCCCGGTACGGGTAATGGCGTGCCGCTTTTTTTTACCGTTGTTTTTGTCCTTCGCCATCAATCCCTCGGAATCAACAATCTCCCTGTCACCGTCTGCGTCGCGTCCGTGGTGTCGTTCTCGTCGTAGATCAGCAGCCGCATCTTGTCCATCACGCCGGAGCGGTGCTTGTTTTGGATGCGGATGATTGCGGCCGTCGCCACGCTGTCGAAAGCAGAGTCGCGAAACGCCGTGATCCAGTCATTCGACCAGGCGTTCGTCATGCTTGGCGATGCCGCGCTGCTGAACTGCACCATCACGATGTGCCGGTTGCTGTCGGCCGTTGTCTCGGAGCTTTTTAACTCCACGGTGATCGGCGAAGATGGAGGTTCATCTCCGGCGAATCCCACGTCGAACCACCGGCCATTATGGTCTCCGATAATCGCCGTGTCCACCGTGCTAATTGAAGTCGAAAAAGTGAAGCTGTACCGGAAGAACCGCTTACCGCCGTCTGTGCGCGTCGTGGTCACCGTTGGGTTCGCCGCATCGCTGATATTCCACGCGACCGCGGCAATCATCGCAGCCATGGTGAAAATTGCGAGAAGTTTTCTCATGGTCACCTCTTCGGCAGCACGATGCGGCCCGTGATCGTCTGCACCGCGTCTTTGTTGGCGTCATTTTCGAGAATGAGCACGCGCATCTTATTGAGTTGCCCGGCAAGCCGCAGCTTTGGGATTTTGATGATCACCGCGACGGCCGTATTGGTGAAGGTGGTGGCATCGCTCAGAATCGTCACCCAATTTGTTGACGGCGAGCTCGTCATCGTCGGCGAGTCGATTGACGTCATCTGCACCAAAACCGTATGACGGATCGAATCCGCCGTGGCCTCGGAAGATTTCAACTCAATCGTGATCAATGAATCCGAGGGGTGTGCCCCGACTCCATCAATTGAAAGCCAAGTGCCGTTTTCGTTTCCAATGATTGCCGTGTCGAGATTGGCGATGGCCGTGGTGTAAGTGAACGAATAGCGATTGAATCGCAGACCGCCATCCGTCCTTGTGGTCGTCACCGTTGGATTTGCCGCCATGACGATTGTACTCACCGCGAGCACCGCCAGCATGAAGAAAAAAATCCGCTTCATTACAAGACCTCCTGTCTTACTTGTGATAGCCGTATGTCTCCGGCATTTCGATGAATTCTTGCACGCCTTCGCTTCGATCCTCGAGCGCGCCTTCGTGCGTTAACTTCGTGTCGTTCTCAAAGATAATTTCCCCAATTGGCCAGTCGAATTGAAATTCCGCCGAATCCATGCCCGCCAGTTCCTTGCCGTCGAAATAGTGTTCCTGCCACTCCTTTTTATTCTTCGCCGGCGTGTAAATCATCAGCACTAAACCCAGGCCATCATTCGCACTCAGATCCGTCTTGTGCGTGAACGCCGCGCACTCGCAGACGCAACACGCCGGCCCTGGAATATGCCGTGATTCGAAGTGCCCGCACTTACACATCATCGCCAACATCTTCGTTACTCCTTCCAGCACTTGGACTTCTGTGCGAGCGTAAGATCATCAATCATATCCGCGATTTCTTTCGTCAGCGGTGAATATTTTCTCGGCGCCATTCGCACCGGAAGATGTTTGACTTCAATCATAGGCATAATTAAAAAGGCCACATGCTTGCTTCCCTTGCGGGAAACGGACATGTGGCCTTGGATCAACCAGCGGGTCACGATGAAATTTTTAGAATCATTTCGGTGGTTTCACCGAAATGGTCAACACTCTATCTTTTTCCTTCCTTCAAATTTTCTCATCTCTGTTTCCACCCACCCACGTCCGGCAACCTTGTGGAGAATGAGTTGCCCCTTGCTCTTGCGATCCAAAAACCAATCCACGATTTTCTGGATCGCTTCACGTTCATCTTGATGCAAGCGCTCAATGCCGTTTACCGTAGTCGGAATGAAGATATCACTCATGCGCTGACTCGCTAAGCGGAATGATCACACGAAACTTCAAAACTCCAGTACCTACCTGATCAATCGCAACTACTCGGATTCTGAAATGCCTGTATGCCCCATATCTCCTTGGCCGGAACTCATCATATCCCCCAAAGGATTTTAGATATGGTACATAAATACCTGGTGGATGCGGACAGAACTCATTAACCTCACGCTCTACCGTAAACCATGAGCTACTATTGACATTATTATTGGGGAATAGGTCGAGAGAGAATTGATATTCGGCCACCCAGCTTATTGAATCCATCGTTCTCTCTTCACTATACATCATGACTCGGATGATTGAATCAAGATAACACAAGCCACCAATATTGAAAGGACCGAGAAGAAGCGTATCCATTCCATCGTTGTTTCCCGCGATTATCCAGGAATATTCCACGATCTTGAAATTACCATTAGTCTTGATCATAACTTCACTTCTTCGCGGTGTGTTGGAAAGCGCGGAAGCAAAGATAACCAAAACCAAAAAGGCCACGCACCTGCGCGCGAACGCCGCAAGGTCGTGGCCATGTGATTGGGTCGAGTTGCAGTTCATGATGTTGTCACTCATAAATATGAGTGACAACATATAAAACCACAACGCAATTATGCAAGAACAATTTCCTGCGGATATTCACCTGGCAGTTCCGAAGGCTTTTTTCGTGTTTTTCGAGATTTTTTTTCTCTCCACCTAAGCACATTACTTTTCGCTGCTTGCGAAAGCCGGAGAACTTCCGGATGAAGTGATGCCAGTTTTTTTTCTCGCTGGGCCTTCGTCATCATGCTGAAAATTTCCAGTGCTTGCAGCATCCGCCGCGGGGCCGGCGGAGGGAAATATAGTGGGATCGCTCAGCAGCCAAGCTTCCGTTTCATGAACCGCAAAGAATTGGCGAAATTTGATATGATTAACCCTCTTCTCAAGCTCCTGCTTTGCCCAATTATATCGTTCTCTGGAATTTTTTCTGCCGGCCGGATAAAAGTCGTCATGGTCTGGGCCGTAAAGATCAAACAACGAGATCACAGCAATGATTTCGTCTTTTTCCGGGCCGTTCAACTCGAGCAAGGCACTTTGCGGCGAATTCTTCACTAAATCCGCCCATCCCCTAAACTTGATTGGATCAATCCTGACACGATTATTGAGTCGTGTGTCAAGCCATTTATGCAGGAATACCGGCAGGATTTTTTTCTCGGATTCACCTTCGACAAAAAGAATGAATTTCATCCGATCTGCTCCAACTTCCCGGACTCGTAGAGCGCCCCTAAAGAGTATCCTTTCAGCCAATAATCAAGGTCCTTGCCCTCGAGTACTTTGAGCGTTGTTTCGCCGTTTTCCCATTTCGCAACGGTGGTAGTGGGTTTGGTGTCCCTGAAGGCATCCAGAAATTGTGGGGAGTGAGTGGTGAAAATCACTTGCGTGCGCATCGCGGCCTCGACGGCGAATTCTGCAATGATGGATAGCATTGAGGGATGAAGGCCGATTTCGGGTTCATCAATTGCGATGAGCGACGGCGGCGAGGGGTTGGCTAGAACAATCAGGAGCAGCAAAAAACGCAATATGCCGTCGGAGAGATCGGCTGCTGATTGCTCTCGCTTCAGTGATTTCCAGCGCACACAAAGTTGAATCCTTTGATCTGCATCTGGTAGAAAAACCAGCTCGTCAAAATCCTCACCAAAGGCGGCCAACATCGCAGCATTGACATCTTCCCTAAATTCACGATCAGTTTCATATAGTGTGTGTAATACTGAAATGAGGTTCTGGCCATCGGGATCGACCAAACGCTCAGATCGAGTAATTGCAGCTTGGCGAATAACGGCATTTTGATGAACAAGAACGTCGTGATAAATTCTCCACAAAGCCATTTCCATTTGGAACAGCTTGACTCGGAGATTGCTGGCAAAAGGTCCGGAGACCATCGAGAGAAGGGTTTCGTCATCTTTCAAGGAATTCTCATTTGCGAATATTGCATGCTGTCTTGCATCAAAGATGACACCATTTGTTCCCGTTCTTTCGAGTAGCTTGAGTGGCGCGGAGGCACTGCCGTTCTCGATTTCATGGAAATCGGCCAGGAGCTCTTGCGCAATGCGATAATAGCTGCCACTGCCCAATCGCGCGAGTTCCAGGGCATACGTCGCGGGCGCTTGTTGTAGTTTCAGGTTCTCGTCGTCGGTCAAGGTCTTGACTTGGGTCGAAATTGAACTTGCCTGCCCATCCCAAACAATCGGTTTCATTCCACCCAGTGATTGAATGTGTTTGCCAAGGCGCCCTTGAGCGGAAATCGACATCAGCTCGAGAAAGCGCAACAAATTGGACTTTCCCGAGCCGTTGGGGCCGATGATGACGTTCAAGTCGCCGGGCTTCCAACTGACGTTTTTGAGGGAGCGAAAGCCGGCGATGTCGAGTTGGAGGATTTTCATGCGATCTAATAGTTCTCTTGCGATGAATCAGAACCGATAAAGTCAAAATCATTGTGGTCAAAATGATGAAAAGCATGGCAATGATTTTGACTCAATTCGTTTTGACTGAACCTTTGACCTTTTGTGCCTTTCAACTGGTCAGTCGCATTAATGATTGTCGCGCCCTCAATTATAACACCGTCAGCGATGGATTGCAACCTTGACGTTGTTCGCCGGTCAATGAAACAGCATTGCCCCGGGAAGCACTGCCTTCTCCTTTCCCGCTCCTCGGTATGAAACCCGCAAATCATCGCCGCCGGCCTTTTCGAAGAAAGTGAGGCGGAAAGGATGAAACCCGGCGAGTCCTACGCAAAACTTCTGCACCGGGGCATTGCACCGTGACGGGGATCACGGCGTGGGAGCATAACGGTGGGCGCGGCCGGAGTCGAACCAGCGGCCGGCGGATTATGAGTCCGCCGCTCTACCATCTGAGCTACAGGCCCGAAAGCCGGCGCATAATCGGCAATATGAACGTGCCTGGAGAAACACGCTGCCACGCGCCGGCCATGAATTCAGCAATCGAAATCTGGAAGTGAAATGCCGCTTTTCTGGCACAACTGCGTAATCACATCGCGAAGATACGCGCAGGTCTCGATGCAACTTTTCATGCGCGCTGTCTTGCCGGCGGAGCGAGCATGTTCTCCAGCGCGCTTGGTGCGCAGATAGATTGAATACTTTCTTATGATCATGTCACTGAAATTCTCGCGAATGCCGATGGCGCGCGAAACTGCAATCACCTGCTCATGCACACTCTTTCTCTCCTGCGCTTGCGGCGCACGTTTCTTCTCGGCACGTCTGCGTAAATCCCGCTGTCTGAGTTCTTGGTAGTCGATCATGGTTTCCTCGTTGGTGCGATGATCTTAATGTCGGTGATGAAGACTTGGTTCAAGCTCCCGCCGCCCATCACATATCTCACGCGGTGGCGTTCGAACTCTTCCTGCTGTAATACTCTAGTTCCCTTGTAATCCTTCGAAATCTTGTCCCACTTTTCTTTCGTCATGGTGACGAATCCTTCCCCTGAGTAATTCAGCAATGGCGGCATCTTGCTTGCATTTTTCGCCGCATATGATTGTTCTTGCGTCGGTACTTGGTATTCCTTGATCTCCTCAATCGGTCTCACCTTAACGAATTTAGAGTCAATCGAAACCGAGATGATCTTGCCATCCTTACGATTAACGCGAAGTACAGAGTACCACGTTTCCTTCACAAGCACTCTGCCGCCGACCTCGATGTTCCACTTGCATTCCAGGCTCCCGCCTCGATCAACAAGCAACGCGCGCTGGTATTCGAGTAGCATCTCCAAATGATCGAGATTTCTATGGCACCATGAATTTTCTGGATGCGCAGCGATCTGACGCTCGAATGAGCGCTTGTTGGCCTCCATTTTCTTGATGCGCCTGGCGATAACATCTGGGCGCTCTCGATATTCCGCATGTGCGGCAGCAGCCTGAGCTCGTCCTCGCCAATACGATGCGCGCTCTCGCTCTTCCGAAAACTTCCGCATGCCTGAATCTATTCTGCCGCGAAAGGCGCGGTCGCGCTTCTCGGAATGATGACCGATCAGGATCGGCTGACCAAGCGGGATCGCACTCATCATCTTGCGCGCGCGATCATAGGCTGCGTCTGAATTACGCTGAGCATTGTCTGCGTAGTCTGAAAAACGATCCAACCTCGCGCTGGCATCATCCGGTGAATCTTCGAAGTCGATCTCGATTCCGAGAGAGAGCACATAGTCTTCTGCTGTCGTGCTCCACTTGGAGACATTCAGTCGTTGCTTTGGCCACCACGAAAATCCTGCTTCACGCATGGCCTTGATCTGATTTTCGTCAGGCTTTCCGTCGAGGCTCAGCCTGATCTTATCGTCTGTGATGTTGTATGTTGCGTACATGGTGCTCCGATGAAAAATAGCGAGCGCCTCCTGAAATAAAAAAGCCCGCAGAGAATTATCTCTCTGCGGGCTGTGATGCGCGTCCGCCAAGACGCAATTCTTCTGTTCACACATGCGCATCTCATGCGTGATTCGTCTTGGCGGGAAATTTTAAATCACATCAGCACCAATGCTGAGCACTGATGTGACATGAAAAAACAGCCCGCGTCATACATCGACGCGGGCCGCATGCACCGCACGGGGGGTTACAATCCGAAATTGAATACATCCCCCCCGACCTCAAGCCGAATCATCTTTTCCAGCTTGAAGGCTCGGAATGAATCTTTTTCTATATCGAAATACTTCACAATGCCATTTTCATTGTGCTCATTCCTTATCATTCTCCAGTTTGATCAAAACTTTGTTGATTTGACGGGGAAAATATACTATATTGGTATCATCAAATTAAGTGATTTTTCATATTTTTTTCGTATCAATATAATAGGAAAGAAGATGACGAAAGGTGAAGTGAGAAAGAAGTTGGAGGGGCACGGCGTCACCGGGCAGGCGCTACAGACTGTCGTGCTTGGATTTGCGCACGTTTCGTGCCTGTACCCAGACCACGCGCCGGCGTCGATACGCGCACTCTTGGCGCTGAACATTTTCATTGCGAAGCGACCATCGGAGCGCTCCAGGATTATTGCAGGCGCAGAAAAGCGTGCAGAAAAACTACGTAAGCTGCACGTAAAACAAGCACTTGCATGTGTAAGAAAAAAGTCGAAAAAAAAGAAAGAAAGTGCTTGATTAGTTGATACTTTTTTCGTATCATATTCCAGTGATTGAGACGACACGGAACGAACGAACCGGAGAATAGACATGAAACTTGGAACCCCGATGCAGCCACGCCAGCGGAAAAGTCTGGAAGAAATCCTCCAGGCCGAGCGCGACAAGCAGGCTCAGCAGACATCTCAATCTTCGAAAATCCTTGGCACGGTGCAGTGTATCGGCGGATGCGGGAATGTCCGCTACAACGCCGAGCCGAAAGAATACTATTGTATATATTGTGATGAGCAGCACTTTCACCGGCTCATCGCGTAACACTGACACTCACCTGCCCCGGGCGTGTGCCCGGGGCAAACCTGGAGAAATAAAATGAAAATTAATGAAATTTTCAACGCGGTGATTTCCAAGATAGGGAAAAACCATCCATCCGTGATGGTAATCACATCCTGGATTGATTCGGCGGGGAATGAAATCAGACCGCGATTCCACGCCAGATACCCTGCGTCTCCGCTGTACGCGCGCGCCGATGAGGTTGCAGCGTCTGCAGCGGAAATAGCTGTCTATGACAGCTACGGAAGATATACTGGTAGCATTATCGTTCTTGATTCCGGCGTAATCCCGGAATCATATAAAAATGACGGGAAACGCAGTTTTCTACCATTCATACCGAAAACTGCGACTGTAGTAATACGCGGCTGAACTCACCCGCCCCGGGCCATGCCCGAGGCAAAATCTGGAGACCAACATGGTGAATTGGCATTCCAGGAT
>Ga0209342_10007959_pt1 | contig 10631 bp, 4 predicted proteins | sample RifCSP16_2_FD_184023 | JGI IMG/M metagenome (GOLD analysis project Ga0209342, IMG submission 184023) | Soil microbial communities from Rifle, Colorado - Rifle CSP2_sed 16_2 (SPAdes) (version 2) | ecosystem: Environmental > Terrestrial > Deep subsurface > Rock core/Sediment | place: Rifle... | reverse complement strand
TCCCAGAAATTCCCCGTCTCAGGCTCGGCAGGCTGTTTTTGCATGACTCTGGCAAGTCCCGCATCATCCGGTGCGGGGCTTTTTCAAACTAATTTAAGCATATAGCTAAAATTAGAGGCTTGTCAAATCACGGTGTGCAGGATTTGCTCATGTAGGGTGACATGTATTGGACATCGATAATGTTTATGGTACCGTTCATGTCAAAGTCATAGCGTTTTAAGGAAGGATTATCGGCGACCTTTTTATTCATTTTATCCCCGAAGAAAAGAACATCTACGATATTTGCCTTCCGATCATCATTAAAGTCAGGCGGCCAGGCGTCAACGGGTTCGTCATTGGCAGCTGCAGTGGCGGAACAGGCACGGTTGGGATCGGTGCCCGTGAAGGTTTCTTGAGTATCCGTAAAACCATCACTATCGCTATCGACCCCGACCATAAATGAAACTATTGCCGACATACTAGTATTATTTGCTAAATCATAAATTTTTGCCCAAACAGTATGTCTTCCATCTGGCAAAGTGGGTAACTGGACTGAATAGGGAAAGGAGGAATCAACAATTGGAGGACGCTGTATCGTGTCATGCCAAAATTCCACTTTTTGTACACCAACATTGTCACTGGCGTCAGCGATGACGGTTATGGGGTTTTGCACAATCTGGCCTTCTTTTGGTGAAACGATACTACCAGTAGGAGGAGTAAAATCACCAGAATTATTAACAGTAACGCTAACAATTGAAGAGCTAAGGTTTCCCGGCACGCTAAAAGCTTCGCCCGATTTATCAAAAGCCTTGGCTAAAAGAGAATAGAAGGGGCCGTCCGACACCTTCGCTGTATCCCATTGGGCAGTATAGGGAGCATCTATATCTGAACCAATAAGATTGTTCCCTTGATAAAATTCCACCTTTTGAATACCAGAAGCATCAGAAGCATCGGCGGTCATTGTAATGATTCCCGAAATAGTTGAGTTATTAACAGGAGAAGTCATCGAAATGGCAGGGGCGACGAAATCAGTCTTACCAAGCGAAACATTTACAGTGAGCGCCGTGGCGGTTTTGGAGATTACCGTGATTGTGCTCCCTGTTGCGGGATCAGTAAAAGATGAATCAACAGGCAATGTGAAATGACGGCTATCGCTAACAGAAGTGTCAGTAGGCGTCATATCCAAAAGCGTCGTCCAGTTGCTTCCAAGATGAACGCTTGCCCCGTTATAAACATCGCTACCCGTAGAATCCAGGCTGTCAAAACCGATAGGCTGCCTATATTGAACAGATAGATAATCATTAAGACCCGAGCCACCACCTCTCTGAATTTTAATAGCGGTTAATGCGGAAGTTGAACTTTCAAGAGGTCCAAAGGTATAGGTTCCGCTTGCCGATACCGCCTGGATACTTGAGGCGTCAAGCCAACCAAGAAATTCTTTTTGCAAAGCATTATAGTGAAACGCTAGACCCGTCCCCATCGTAGCCCATTGGTCACCATACTCATAATAAGTGCAGCCGGAACCGTTGACAGTAATTGCGACAGTACCGCAATCGACCGAGTTTGCGTGGCCAAGCCCGAGAGTGTGGCCTAATTCATGTGCCATGACTTGAAGGTTTTGTCCCCAAGAAGCACTGACCAGCGCATATTTTCCCCCCATCGCCGCCATGCCTGCCACGTGGCACCCCCCGCTAACCGTAGTAAAAGGGGCAAGAACAACTATTTTGTCGTAGTTTGCAAAATTTACATCGGTAGCCGCCGCCTGAACAGCAGCGATATCTAATCTAAAGCAGTTTTGATCTTGGGAAATTGTGTACCAGCCGAAGACATCGACAGAAATAGTCATTTTATTGTAGGAGTTTTCGGCATAATAAGGAGCAAGAAGGGTAGCTGCAAAAGTGGCCTCTTGCTCTTTTGTAAAAGATGGCTGTGTTGTGTTCTGGAAGTTTACCAGAAGAATAAGGATTTTCTGCTCTCCAATGCTGTCGGGCTGTGCTTCTTCCAAAACCTCGATGGTGTTTTTGGTGCTAAAGGCAATCTTGTTGTCAAGCTTGACACCGGTAACTCTGACTTTGCTTCCGGAAAGAGGCGGGGTGAAGGAATCACTTGTATGTAAAGAATACCGTTTGTTATTTAAGTTAAGAAAGTAGTATTCCCGGCTCTTCTGGTTCTTAAAATCATCTTCATGGAGAACTTCCAGGGAGCCGGTAAGATCTACTTCTTCCTCGATGTTGGCCTGGACACTGGCAGGCAGTTTTTCGCGGATGTCTTTGGAGATTTGATACTGCAGTACTAAATCCGGTCTTTTCTCGATAACAGACAAAAGTTTTCCTTTCCTTTGTCTTGATATATCAACCATCCTTTTTTCAATGTCTTCTTTTTTGTCTTTTTTGTCCTTTTTGGTTTTTTCTCCCTGAACTTTGAACTCCGGGGTTGCCGTTAAATCTTGTTGTTGTGGCGGTGCCGGAGACTCAGGCTGGACGGATGGTGTGGCTTCCGGTTGGGCGGATTGGGTAGTCTCCGGTGATGATGAGGGTGATTCAACTTGAGGTAGTGGTGATTCCTGTGGTATCTGGACATCACCTACAACTGCCTCATAATTGGCATATTCCGCAAGAAGACTATCGGTTAGGACTTTGATATCGGCCTCTTCCTGACTGGCAAATGATTGTTGGCCTTCTTTCCTTAGGGAGAAAAGACCAAGCTTTTCACCGATATAGGGAGCCATTGATGCTAAAAGCAGGAAGAATAAAATTGCTCCAAGGCCGATGTAGACTTCTAAAAAATCGGCGTGGGGATGGTCTTTTAAGTTTTTACGGATATTATGATAGACAGGCTCGATGGGGCTTTCCCAGAAATTCCCCGTCTCAGGCTCGGCAGGCTGTTTTTGCATGACTCTGGCAAGTCCCGCATCATCCGGTGCGGGGCTTTTTCAAACTAATTTAAGCGTATAGCTAAAATTAGAGGCTTGTCAAATCACGGTGTACAGGATTTGCCCATGTAGGGCGACATGTATTGGACGTCGATAATATTGATGGTGCCGTTTGCGTCAAAGTCGTAGCGTTTTAAAGACGGATTATCGGCTACTTTTTTGCCCGTCTTGCCCCCGAAGAAAAGGACATCAATGGTATTTACCTTCCGGTCGTCATTAAAGTCAGGCGGCCAGGCGTCGGGGGATTCATCATTGGCGGTTGCGGTTGTAGGACATTTTTTGTTTGGATCGGTACCCATGTATATCTCCTGTTTGTAGGTAAAGCCGTCGCCGTCTGAGTCCCAATCTTTGACATTGAAGGTAATTTGTTTGATGTTGTTGGCGCCCATCGTGCCTCCTCCGCCAAGACCGCCGCCGGAGTCATCATTCTCGTCGACCAGACAATACCCGTCAACGACTGCCTTGATCTTGTAAGTTCCGGGTGTTTGCGGGGCGTTGAATGAATGGCTAAAGGTAATTTCCTGTCCCCGGGACATACTGCCTTGGTACCAGGCGGCAGGCGCCTGTTGATTAGAATACGCCGCGTCATACTTACAAATCGGCATGTTGTTCATATCTCTTGTTTCCGTATCTGATCCATACCAGGTCCAGATCTGGGTCGGCAGGGTACCCGTGCTGTTGTTCTTGATCTTAATTGTCACATTGACGGCCGCACCGTGTGCATAATCTGTGTTGTCAGTTGCAAGCTGGGAGATCAAAAGGTCGGGTTGGGTACAGACGGGCATTTCAAAAGTTAAAGTGGTCCAGCCGGACCAGTCTGTTTGACCGTCTAATCCCACGTTGCCGAACCTCACCCTAAAAGTATCGTTCCAATTTTCAAGAGGGATATTGGAAATGGTTTTGGCAGTCACAACCGAATTTCTTGATTCCTGAAAGAGAACCTTAGTGCCGGTTAAGTCATATTCGGTCTTTGTAGGAGAACCGCCATTGGTACTCCAGTTAAAAGTTGCATTAAATGTATTAGGCGGGTCGGTACAGGATGGTTTGGAAACGGTCAGGTTTTTAGGCGGATTTGGGGGGTTTGAACAGTCCGGCACGGTCCAAAAATTCCCCCACTTCCAGGGACTCCATCGGGTTTCGTTTCCGGATCTGACACGCCATGTATAAGTACTACCGGGAGAAAGATACCAATGATCAACATACAAAGAATAAGCGGATGCTGTATTCAAATTCTGCCAATATCCCTGGCCCTGGAGACTGTTATAAAATAGATTTCCATTTTCATACACTTCATATTCAACTTTCGTAGCATTATATGTTATAAACCTGACCTTGATATTCGCCGGATCACCGATTGCATAGCCCCCATAGATGCTGTCTGAGCAGACTGGCAGGTTCGATACCGGCGGATCGAATGGTTTAGGCGGAGGAAGGGGTGATCTTTCTGCAGCGTAGGCATCCCTGACGAAAAAAGCTAACGGTTGAGCGGAATTATTTTTCCCGAAATAACCATACGGATAACAGCTCTTTTGGCCGGCTGCGCTTGGACATAAATAAAACATCAGGTCTACAAACCCCTCCGGAGGCACGTTGACATCAACTACAATTTCATGCTGTGAAACGGATTTGACCCAACGCTGGGCATCCCAAACATGGTATTTACCATAAGCATCTTCTGTAAATGAAATAGGACAGGAACCATGAAGCGGATTACATCGGGACCTGACGCATCCCTCTTGTCCGGAATCACAAAGAGTATAGAGACTGCTTTGGATACTATAATTGCTGTCAACACCGGGCCCTGAAGTCCGTACGTGTACTTCATAGACTCCGGGGGTAAGACCTGAAAAAACAGTAGAGTCAACAACGCTTGCCGATTTCGGGGACTTTCCGGAAAGCCAAATCTCTAAGTTGGGCGCTTGCTCGGCGGTAATCGCCGGGGTAACAATTATATCCCCCAGGGGAGGACCCGGCCAATCGTCTACAAAATCAGACCATTCCTTATTTCCAAGTTTTGAAATACCATCCGTACAGGCCGGCCAATTATTGAACCCTCCAGTTTTACTGGCATTTTGAAGCATATATACTGTGGCGTCAATTTGGGCAATACCATCGAATATATCTGCATTGGGGGTACCTTTCATTCTGTTTATTGACTCCCAAGTACCCGTTGAGAACTGATACAAACCGTAAAATAAACCGCCGCCGCCAACTGCTTTGTCGTTCCAAGTGCTTTCACAACCGGCCAGACCCCATAGGAACCTGCCAAAACTATCTTGACCATGATAAGGAATATTATTGAGAGTCTGGTCATCGATATTGGTCCGTAAATGTTTTTTAATGTCTTGAGCGCTTGCTGCATATACTTTGGAAAAATTCCCCAAATTTGCCACAACATAAAAAATGATAAAGAAAGATAAGGTTCCAGTAAAGACAAATAAAATACCTCTAAAAATCTCTAATTTTTTTGGCTTTTTGGGCATGTCAATCAGCGCTCCAGCGAAAAATTAACGGTCATAAGTTGACCGGACGGTAAAATAAGCGGATTTTTCTGATCTTTAAAACCAGCCAGGCTTACTTTTAGGCCGTATTTGCCGACAGGGATATTGTTTACTGAGTAGTTTCCGGATTCGTTGGTTTTAGTTTCGGATGTAAAATCTGAACCTTCGACGGCAATCACAGCATCGGCTAAAGGCTTTCCGCTTGATTTTTCCACGACTTGTCCGCTTATTTCAGAATCAGCAGAATTGGCTTCTCTTTTTTCGGCTTTTGAATCTGGAAAGATTTTAATCTCTCCATGGCGAGCAACTTCAGCATCGCTTGCTGAAGCGCTAGCCTTTTTGGCTTGTGCCTTATCCTCGGACTTGGCGAAAGTTTCCTGCTCCTGTTTTCTTTCGGATAAAAGCCCCAGTTTCTGACCGATATATGGAGCCATAGAGGCCAAAAGCAGAAAAACAACAATCGCAGAAAGACCGATATAAATTCCTATGTAATTGGCGTGAGGATAACCTTTGAGGTTTTGACGAACCTTTAGGGCTCGCTCCAAAGGATTTTCCCAAGGATTACCTATTGCAGGCTCGGCAGGCTGTTTTGGCATGATCAAGATAAATCCCGCGTTATCCATTGCGGGGCTTTTACAATCTATTTCAAGCGTATCAATCAGCCAAAGATAATGTCAAACCAAAATAATGAGTAGATTGTCATCAATATAAGCAGAATACAATTGGGTCTGCTAATATTTTACCCCCTAGTTTTATATATTTACCTTGATTTACTTTACTAGAGGACTAGATACCTACTCTATTTACTCTTTGGGTGGTAAGGAAAAATAAGTTTCCTTTAATTGCAGCTTTAATCCATCAATGTTTTCAGGATCCGGCAATTTACCCAATTTACTCCCGTTTGCGTATTCATCAATTTTGGCCATCGTGTATCTCTCGACTGTTTTCAAATCCTCAATCAGTCCGTTTCTGACAACGGGATCTTTTGTATTTTTGACCAAATCTCGTATTCCGCCGCCAACTTCTCCGCAGCTTTCTAAAACTTCTTTTATCGGATCGTGAGTAGTTGTTTGCTCATTACATGAGGGCAGTCTTTTTGAAATTTCTTCCGGCACTTCCTGCTCGGTTGATTTGTAAGCATGGTCAACGGCCGAAACAACATCATTAAATGTCGGGGGTTCCAGATCCTTTTTGAATACCCCGAATCTGTCCAATGCTAAGCCCACACCACTTCCGGCAACTAACGCTCCACCTGCCATAACACCAACTTTTTTTAAGAACGACCGTCTGGAAATTCTTGCCGGGGTTTCGGCAGGAGTGGAAACTTCAGATTTTGCTGACTCAGTATTTTCCATAAATCTAGAATTATTATACCCTATAGGCCAAAGTGTGTTCAAGAGTTGTCCGTAGTCTATAGTTTTAGATAAGGACTGTCCTCTTTTTGCCTAGATGTCCGTTGCCTGCCCCGTACCGAACTTGCCTCCCCCGTTGACAACTTATTGTCCTGCGGGGTTCTGGTGCGGGAGCAGCTGCCTATGGCGTGCAGGTTTTAGTCATATATGGCGACATGTATTGGACGTCGATAATATTGATAGTGCCGTTTGCGTCAAAGTCATAGCGTTTTAAGGAAGGATCATCGGCTACCTTTTTGATCATTTTGTCCCCGAAGAAAAGTAAGTCTACGATATTGACCTTCCGGTCGTCGTTAAAATCAGGAGGCCAGGCATCAACAGGTTCATCATTGGCACCTGCAGTGGCAGAACAGGCCCTGTTGGGGTCGGTGCCCATGAGGTTTTCTTGAGTATCCGACCAATAATCCCAATCCGTATCTCGCCCTGATCCATAAAGCGGTTTGAATATAAATTCCCTGGTATGACGTGCATCAAAACCTAACTGTTCCCAGTAAACATATCCCAAACGCCGTATCGGTTGAGGTAACTCCCAAAGATAAAATTTGGATCCAGTGCCATCATTCATTACCCCTGCAATTTCCAGTTTGTCATCACGGTCAAAATCTCCGGCAATCGGCGATGACTCAGCCCAACCGTACTCGCGCTCCCAAACAATCCCTTTATCCGCTTTTACAACATAAAGACCAAAGTTCTGATCGGGATTAGGCCAAAGAGAAGGAGGTAGAGCTCCTCCGATAAAAATCTCGGGCCGGAAATCACCGTCAAAATCGCCAATCGTCGGCGACACCTCATCTTGAGCAATCGGAACTTGCCAACGAGACACTTCATTTCCGTTCGAATCCAATACCTTGAAACGGGGAGCTCCAGATAAAAGAATTTCCAAGCGTCCGTCTTTATCAAGATCCGCAACAACCAGGGGCGAGGAGGTAAAATTCTCCGTTTCTGACTTGGGGAAGCCGGGATAGGCCGAACCGTCCGATAGGAAAACATAAACATAACGCGTCTTAAGACCGACGCTCATATTTTGCATCACTACTTCCAATTTGCCGTCCGAATCAAGATCACCAACTGCCGGACTCATCGCTCCAAGGGAAGGAGGATTGGGAGGAACTTGTGCAGACCAGCGAAGGGAACCATCCTTATTAAAAACCTTGAGTGCGAAATCTCCCGGCGTCGGTCCCTGTGGCACAAGTGTTGCCCAATACACCAAAACCTCCAAACTGCCATCATTATCAAGATCGGCAACCGTTGGAGAATTCATATAATCAGTACAAAAAGATGTTGGGCCTAATCCCTGAACGTACACTGGCCAACCGGGAAGTTCGGAACCATCGATGCGTAACACATGCAGACCGCAGTTTCGGAAGATGATCTCATTTTTTCTATCCCCATTTATATCGGCAATCGCCGGTGTGTTATAGGAACCGTTATTACCAAAGCTCTTTGGCCAACCGAGCATAATCGAACCATCAGACTTCAGCACAAACAACTTGCTACCGCCTCCAAAATTTAAGATATTTACGATAACTTCAGGCTTGCCATCCCCGTCAAGGTCACCTGTTACCGGGGCCATCGCTAGAGCAAAACCCGAACCAAGCTGAGCCGGCCAACCAGGCAACATGGCTCCATTATTCTGCCAGACATAGACAGTCCCATTATATGTTCCAACAGCAATAAATTCAGTCTTACCATCTCCGTTTATATCTGTTACTACCGGATGGCCCGTTGCAAAGAATGGCATAGAGATTCCAAACGGCTGGGGCCAACCTGCAACTAATTCTTTATCAAATTTGAAAACTAACCGGTCCTCGCTGTCACCGTTTTGGCTATGGACAAAGAGACGGACAGTTACAGGTCCGCTTGCAAATTGACTAAGATTAACTTTTCCAAGTTCTCCAGCTACAATTTCACTTGCGCCCTGGGCAATATTTGTCCAAGTGGCAGGCTCTTGTCCAACACCCACCTCCAAGGACCAATTAAGGGGAAGTCCGCGGCTAGAAATCGTGCCGGAAACAGATACTTCACTTCCTCCAACAACACTACTCTGACGTGGGCTAAGAATCTTGGCAACAGGCGGCGGAAGAGTTTTTTCTAAGGATCTTGCAACGTTAAGCCGGCCATAACCAAGGTTAAAACTCCAAGGTGCACCAGTTACATCATCAGCTCCTTGCCGGAGCGCCTGACGCACTTCCTCCGGAGTAAAGTCGGGGTGAGCAGAAAGAAATAGAGCAACAGCACCGGCAACGTGCGGGGATGCCATCGAAGTTCCTCTGGCTCGGTAATAATTTGTGCCCACCACCATTTCTCCTCCACCATACAAATCAGTACCGGAAGCTCTAAGCGAGAGAATATTTCGATAATCATGTTTGGGTGAGGAATTGCTACTGTCCCCGCCTGGTGCGGCAACGTCAATCTTACTCCCAAAGTTAGAAAAATCTGACTTCTGGTCATTATGATCAGAGGACGAAACAGTAATCACGTTTGGTTCATTGGCAGGAGAAAACCCGGATGCGTCTGCGTTGGAATTTCCTGCTGCAGCCACAACAACAATCCTTTTTGCGGTGGCATAATTGACGGCATCGGAAATAGCCTGAAAAGTTCCTGAGGCACCCCAGCTATTGTTAAACACCCTCGCGCCGTTATCGGCCGCATAAATTAATGAACTCACTGATGCGTCAAGCGAGCCACTCCCGCTATCATTTAAAAACTTCACCGCCATAATTTTTACGTTCCAGTTAACCCCGACAATTCCGATACCATTATTTCCTACAGCTCCAACCGTTCCGGCAACATGCGTACCATGGCCGTTATCATCGATTGGGCTATTATCAAAACTGGCAAAATCCCATCCATACACATCATCTACATACCCGTTGCCGTCATCATCAATACCGTTTCCGGGAATTTCATCCGGATTCGTCCAGATGTTTTGGGCAATGTCAGGATGATTGTAGTCAATACCGGTATCAATGACGGCGACTACAACCTCATTTGAACCGGTTGTTTTTTGCCAGGCACCCTCTGCCTGGATTGTCTTCAGCCCCCAAAGATCATCGTATGCTTGTCCCCAGGAACCTGATGAGGAATAGTAGGGATCATTAGGTACATTAGACGGCGGCAGACTTGGTGATGGTGAGGGTGACGGTGAGGTTTCGGGAGTCGGGGTTGGTGTCGTGTCTGGTGATGCCGAAGGTGTTGCAACGGGACTTTCGGATGGGCTCGGGCTAGAGTCTTGAAATGTCCTCAGAATGTAGTTAAACTCAACAGCCTCAACATTTGGGTCCTTCTTATATTTTTCAAAAGCCACCTTAAGCTTCATGGGGTTGGGCACCGCTTGCGGCCCATTTCCCTGAAGTTTCAAAAGAGATTGAATGCTTTGGGGATTTTGCAAATCTTCTGTAATTATTTCACTATTCCAAGGCAGACTAACCTTGTACCATCTGAAGACATCATGGCCCGAATCTTTGGATTTTTTGGAGGCTTTAGCTACTTTTTCAAAGCCTTTGACACCATGCTCTTTATTTATTTTATCCAAGGATGCGAGTCCGGTGTCATCGGGTCTGGCATTATCTTTGATCTTTTTGTCTTTTTTGACTTTGATAAGTATCTCGTTTGAGACGTACTCAATTTGGGTTTTCTTAGTTTCCATATCTTGGTCCGCAGCATATGTACTTTGTTTGTCTTTCCTTAGGGAGAAAAGACCAAGCTTTTCACCGATATAGGGAGCCATTGATGCTAAAAGCAGGAAGAATAAAATTGCTCCAAGGCCGATGTAGACTTCTAAAAAATCGGCGTGGGGATGGTCTT
>Ga0209342_10007958_pt1 | contig 10631 bp, 4 predicted proteins | sample RifCSP16_2_FD_184023 | JGI IMG/M metagenome (GOLD analysis project Ga0209342, IMG submission 184023) | Soil microbial communities from Rifle, Colorado - Rifle CSP2_sed 16_2 (SPAdes) (version 2) | ecosystem: Environmental > Terrestrial > Deep subsurface > Rock core/Sediment | place: Rifle... | reverse complement strand
CGACCGCCGAGGGGAGTCAAGCCGCCGCCGCGAGCGCCACGGCTGGTAAAGCCGGTGGATCCGCTTCGCGGACTTTCCTCGACCGTCGACCTGCCGCCGCCTTCGTCGACCGATCAACCGCTCGTGCTGGGCAAATTGTCGCTGACCGCGGCGGACCAACTTGCGTTGGAACTCCTTGGTGGGGAGTCGGCTATTGACGGGCCGGGCCATTTCGTCCTTCAACCGCGGGCCGAACCGTCGCAGTGGACCGTTCGGTTGATAGGCGGCGACAACGTGGAAACGGACGCGGCGCGGATCGGGCTGAGCGGCGACGAGCTCGCGTTCACCTGGCTTGCGATGACGGACGACGCGGCGGCGGGTCAGCTTCGCAATTGCCTGCTCGAAGTCCGCGTCGGCGGCGCCTCGCGCGTCATGGGGTTGCGGAAGGCACTGAGCGAGCCGGATTGGGCGCTGGATTTGAGCAGAGGCACGGCGCAGAAACGGTGGACTTTTTCCGATCGGCCCGACAACGCCGCCCTGCGACTGACGATCAGGGGAATCGCCGGTTTTCCTGGTCGAAGCAGCCTGAAACCGGCCGTCGTGTTCAAGCCGGGCGAGAAGAAGGAGATAGCGTTGTTCCAGCGGAACAATTGCAAGATCATTCTGCGTTCGAGGTACATCGTTACGGGCTCGGCGAGTCATCTTGAGATGACGGTGCATTACCGCCTGGCGACGCGAGGGCAGGCGGTCAAATTTTCGGCGAATCGCGCGCCGTTGCTGGCGCAGCAAGTCGCTCTTCTGGAGCAAAACGAGCAAAGGATCACGCTTGGGTTGACGAATCCCCGCCTGTCGGAAGCGAAGAAGAAACAGCGCAAGGACGAACTGCGCAGGACACAAAATGAACTGAAGTGGCTCAGGGCGTTTCTCGAATGGTACCAGGCCTCCCAGGGCATCCTCCACGTTCGATTCGAGGAGTTTGTCGCCGTCGGCGAGCATCGGCTCGTCGTGCTGGCCACGCAAGCGGCGGATTCCGAAGCGTCTCCACCCCCGGCCGCGCCGGAACCGGACGCCGCGCAGCCGGCGGCGACGTCGGTGACGCCCAGTTCCTCGAACCAGGGTCAGGTTTTGAAACTCAACTAAGAGCCTCTCCGGAAACGGGGGCAGGCGCCCTATATCGGACGGCTATTGCACACTTCATCCACTCTATCCGGGAGCAAGTTCCCGTTCTCGGATAGGCTCCATGCTTGTTGTCGAGTTCCGTCGGGTTCGTATTGCGATGAACGACCTGTCCACGTTGCTTGGCGTTCAACGAGAGGCCATTCTGGCCGCGCTGGCGGATCAGATTCCGCGGACGACCGATCGGCCGGCCGACGCCGCGCGCGAGGAAGCGGCCGCCCTGTTCGACGCTGTGTCGGCCTTGCTCGAAAACGGGCCGAACGACAAACGCAGGGCCTGGGTCCAGACGCAGTGCTCGCGGATCGAGCGGAAGCGTCTTGAATACGCCGAGGTGCTCGGGTCGCTCGCCGCGATGGAGAACGTCTTGCGATTCCACGTGGTCAAGGAATCGGCCCATCGGAAGGACATGCTGACGGGACTCAATTACGTGGGCGCCGCGATCGACGCGTTGCGGCGCGACGTGGCGGTCGCGGCGGCGCCGGGCGGCACGGACGCCGCGCGCGTGGCACAATTGGAAGAGTCGCTCGAAGAGAGCGAGACCCGAAAACGGGTCATCCTCGAGTCGTCGCTCGACCCGATCATCACGGTCGATCACCAGGGCGTAATCACGGAGTTCAACCGCGCGGCCGAGAAAATATTCGGACGCAAGCGGGCGGAGGTGCTCGGAACACGGCCGTCGGACGTTCTTTTTCCGCCGTCGAAAACGGCCGGTCACCAGAACCGGATCGACCGCTATCTCAACGCCGGCGAAGGTTCGTTGTTGAGCAAGCGGACGGAGGTGATCGCCATGCGAGCCAGCGGCCTGCCCTTCGAGGCCGAATTGACCATGACGATCAATCAGGACCGGGGCATGCCCGTGCTGACGTTTTTCGTGCGCGACATCAGCTCGCGAAAACAAGCAGAGGAGGAGCAGCGTCGCTACGCGCAGGATCTGGAACGATCGAACCGCGAGTTGGAGCAGTTCGCCTACGTGGCGTCGCACGACCTTCAGGAGCCGTTGCGCAAGATTCGCACGTTCGGCGAGCGGCTCAAGACGCAATGCGGCGGGGCGTTGGACGAGTTGGGACGCGAGTGCCTCGCGCGAATGAACAACGCCGCCGCGCGAATGCAGGCATTGATCGACGGGCTGTTGACGCTGTCGCGTGTGACGACCAAGGGGGCCGATTTCTCGACCGTCAATCTGACGAAAATCGCGAACGAGGTCGCCGCCGATCTCGAGGTGAAGATCGAACAGTCGGGCGGGCGAGTTGACGTCGGACGATTGCCGACGGTCGAGGCCGACCCGCTCCAAATGCGTCAACTCTTGCAAAATCTCATCGGCAACGCGCTGAAATTCCACAAGGAGGGCCAGCCGCCGGTGGTCGAGGTCCGAGGGCGGGCCGTTCCCACCGGCGACCGGCTGTTGGACGGCGAGTTCGCCGATGAGGAAAAGTGCCGGATCACCGTGGCCGACAACGGCATCGGGTTTGACGAGAAATACTTGGACCGAATATTCGACGTCTTCCAGCGGCTCCAGCCGCGCGACGCGCGCGAGGGCACCGGCGTGGGCCTGGCCATTTGCCGCAAAATTGCCGAACGCCACAACGGCACGATCACCGCCCGAAGCCGTCCCGACAATGGAGCCACGTTCATTGTCGAGCTTCCCGTGCGGCAAGAGCGGCAGAAGTCGTAGTGTCGTGTCGCGGCCTCGGGTGGACTTTCAATACGGCGGAGCCAAGCGTCGGAATCCATGAGCCAGCACGACCGCCAAAAAGAAAAGGTTTCGTGGCATGACGCCGAGCCCACACGTGCCGGTCGCGTTTCTTGGTTTTGGAAAGTGCCGACGCGGCAGGCGGTTCGGGCTCCGGGGCGGTCGGAGCTTCCTCGACCCCCTTGCCCAAATCGAACAACAGGCCCTGTAGCGGGTCGTGCTTCTCGCTCGTGCTCCCAGCCGCTTCAAGAGCAAGTGCATGTGGTGCTCTTGCCGCTCCAAGCGGGCATGCGCCTGACGCAGTTCTTCCAAGAGCTGCACGACCAACTGCTTCAGCACCGCCGGGTCGTCGGGCAGCAAGGCGGGATCGGAAAGAGGCAAGGCGTCCATGCTCATGCCCTTATAGATGCGGCGCGATAGCAAAACGTTACAACGTCCGCACAAATTTCGCAAAAGTTTTTCGCCGCGACTCAGCTCGCACGCTGATTCAGTTCGTACCGCTTCTGCCGCTTCACGCTCGCCGGGTCGATGCCCCAGAGCACGAGCGACAACTCCTGGGAGGAGATCTCGATGCTTGTCGCCCGCGGGTCGCCGGTGGTCGGGAATCGGAAGGTTCCTTGCTCCAGCCGCCGGTAGTACAGCGTCAGCCCATCGCGGTCCCACCACAGAAGCTTGAGGCGATCGCCGCGGCGGCTGCGGAACACGAACAGGTGGCCCGAGAGCGGATCGTGGCCCAAGCCCTCGCGCACCAGCGCGGCCAGCGAGTCGAAACTCTTTCGCATGTCCGTCGGCGCCAGGCACACGTAGTTCATTGTCCACGCCCCCAAGACGGAGCGACACGGCAGGGGGACGCGGGTTGTGCCGATCTTCGCGGAGTTGGCCCCGTTCTTCCGCGAGGCGTGGGAGGGAGCCCCGGATGGGCAAGATCGGATATTCCCCGACGTTACCCCGGACAGTAATCTGAGAACTTGGCTGGGCAAGCTGGCGACCCGGGCTGGTGTCGAGCTTTGGGAGAAGCCCTGGGTTAATCTGAGGGCATCAGCCGTGACTGACGCAGCCGACCAGTATCCTAGCCACGTCTGCGAAGCCTGGTTCGGCCATAGCGAGGCAATCGCCAACCGCCACTACCGACAGGTGACGGAAGACCACTTCCAAAAGGCAATCAGAGATGGTTGGCAAAAGGGGGGTGAGGCCAGTGAAAAAGCGGGGCAAAATCCGGCCCACCTGCCATTGGTAGGACGTGGTAAGGCGTCGTCAAAGAAACAGCAAGCCCCCGTATTTCCCGAGGAATACGAGGGCTTACTTTACTGTACATCCATACCAGTACCCCCTAGGGGAGTCGAACCAATCGCAGTTAAACGCTATTCTACCAACTACTTACGAAGAATCAATAGCGCCGGGTGGCGCAAAATCCGGCGCATTTGCAGACGAATTCGGTCTCATTTTGCAGTCGGACGAGATGCAAACCGGAAACTCGCTTCTTGACGCCATTCGCTTGCTCGCCGACATACCGCCAGACGAGCGGGCCGCGCTGATCGAGCTTCTCAAGACGTGGGGATGACCGCGAACACCATTTTGAGACGTTGTGCGCCCAGAATGGAGAGGACAGGCCGCGATCAGATTCGCCAAATGGGGCGAAACCCCAGTTTCTTGCCAAGACGCTACAGAATCCGGTGCAGCGTCCGACGCGGCAAGTCTAGCCGCTCCGGTCATCTCGCCCGGATTGTTGCGGCTTGACCGACGCCCCCACACGCAGAAGAAGGAGTTTGCCAGCAGAACACATCTCCATGCCGGAAGTGCTCTGCTCTGTCCCGCCGTGTTCTGGATCGTCGAGCGGCTGCGGGTAATAGAGGATGCCATGAAGGATGACCAAGGACGATCTTCAACGACTCAGATCGTCACACAGAACGATGCCAGGAGTCTACATGCCCAGGAGTCGAACCGCTGGGCCAATGCAGTTGACCTTCTCCAGAAGAACCAGAAGAAGGAGGATGGTTGAATCATTTCTTGTGCCAGCGGCAACCGCCCTTCCAGAGGGGTGACGACATTCTGTCACAGCCCGTTGTAACCGTTCACAGCCTGGGGGCGTTTTTCTGGGTAAATTGATCTGGACATGAACGCGGTTTTCGAGGACGACATGCACCATGTCGTCCTCGAAGATCGAGTCCATCACGATTCCGCCCGAACTTGAAGCCGAGATGACCCCGGCGGTGCGGGCCTTCGTGAAGACCCTGCTGGATCGGATCAGCCAACTCGAAACTCGCGTGGAGGAACTGGAACGCGGGCGGAAGACGCCCCAGAACTCGTCGCTGCCGCCCAGCAGCCAACATCCGCACGCCCGGCCGCAGCCGCCGAAACGAAAATCCAGGAATCAACGCGGCGGGCAGCCGGGCCACGAGAAGCACGAGCGAGCTTTGATTCCTACCGAGCAGTGCGACGAGGCGGTCCCGCTGAAGCCGAGCGAATGTCGGCGATGCGGAGCGAAGCTGTCGGGCCGCGATCCCGAGCCGCTGCGGCATCAAGTCTGGGAATTGCCCCCGATCAAGCCGCTGGTGACCGAATACCAACGCCATCGGCTGACATGCCCCTGCTGTGGCGAGACGACATGTGCGGAACTGCCCGCAGGCGTGCCGCAGGGGCAATCCGGTCCGCGATTGATGGCGCTGACGGCGATGCTGATGGCCTTCTATCGTCAAAGCAAGCGGCGGACCGCCGATTTTCTCGGCGCGCTGTTGGGCCAGCCGTGTTGTCCGGCGCTCGCGGTAAAAATCCAAAACCAGGTGACGGCGGCGTTGCGGCCGTCCTATGAGGCGTTGGCGGCCGAACTGCCGACGCAAGAACATCTGAACATCGACGAGATATCGACCAAGGAAGCCAACGGGAAGGCATGGCTTTGGACGTTCGTGGCGGGGATGTTCACGGTGTTCGCGGTGCGTGCCACGCGCGAGGCTACGGCGCTGAGTGTCTTTTTGACCGAGAAGTTCCAGGGCATCGTCACCTGTGATCGGGCGAAGATGTACTGGCAGGTGGGACGCCTGCAATGGTGCTGGGCGCATTTGAAACGCGATTTTCAAGCGATGATCGACACGCGCAATCCGCGATCGAAATGGCTTGGCGAGCGCTTGCGAGCGGCCACCTGCGAGTTGTTCGAGCATTGGGCCGACTATCGCGCGGGCAAGATCACGCGCGCCGCGCTGGTGCGTCGGATGGGCCCGGTCCGCCGGAAAGTCGAGCGTTTGCTGCTGCGCGGAATGCACAGCGGCAATCGAGACGTGCAGGGAACGTGCCGAGAATTGTACGAGCATCGCCAGTGGTTGTGGACGTTCCTGCATCACGAAAGGGTTGAGCCGACGAACAACGCGGGCGAGCGCTCGTTGCGTCACGCGGTGATCTGGCGAAAGCTGTCGTTTGGGACGCAGAGCGCCGCCGGCAGCCGCTTCGTCGAGACGATGCTGACGGTCATCGAAACCTGCCGGCAACAGCGCCGCAACGCCTTTGCCTTCATCACCGCCGCCGTCGAATCGCATCTCGCCCATCAATCGGCCCCTTCACTGCTCCCCAGGGTGTGAACGGTTACCAGCCCGTTTGTCAAGATAAAATTTATCTGAACGAGTTTTCACCAAAGTCTGACAAAGAGAGCAGTTCAAAGTCTTGACAGCCCTGTAGAACACCTGTAGGTTGCTCACAGGATCACAGGATGCGCTGCGCTCACGTAAGCGCTGGGCACCTTCAATCGCAGCAGGGACGGTGGTCATGGCCGAGATAGCTTTTCAACGCACGGTCACGCAGGGCACTGCTGATTTCCCGCGTGGTGGTCGCTTTCGACGAAGCTGTTTTCGCCAAGCCTCAAGACACCAGGGGCCTCGCCATGCGGTCTTGTGTTTCTTTCGAGACCGTAGGCCCATCTTGCTGTTTTTCCGTTATTCCGTTGGACACCGCTTTGTGAAATCCTCTTGAAGAAGGGCAACTGTCATAGACAAGCCTCGCTGGTCATCGTGGAGGAAGTCGCTCGCCAGTCTTCGCGGATGGGAACGGAATTATTCACAACGAAAGCGTCGGGCCTTATTGCGGACTCGCAATCCTCACATCGAGCATCTGGAGCAGCGTCAACTGTTGAGTGGCGGTGGCGTCAGCGATGATACGCTGCTGGTTGGCCCGCAGCCGGCAACCGCCGTGCATCGTCAATTGTTGCGAGACAACGGTGTTGGTGAGAGTGCGCCGCCGATTGGCCCACAAGTCGAGTACGGCCCGCAGCGAGCATCGTCCGGGCAAAGGCAGCCGTTGTTAGCTCCCAGTCGCGGCGATGATCCGCCCGTCACGGAGCGCAACGCCGGCGGGCTGGCGATTTCCGGCAGTGGCCAGACCGACGAAGGCGTGCCATACACGGTAACGCTGACCATCCCATCGGCTCCCGGCCCTTCGTCCTGGGTGATTTACTGGGGCGACATTGCTCCCTTCCGGGTCAATGGTCCGGCCTGGGGATCGGGCGTCGTTCAAACCAGCCCGACGACCTGGGAAGCAACGCACACCTACACGGAAGCCGGATCGTACATGCTCAAGGCCACTAACGTGCCGGGCGATGCGGACTTCGACGGTATCGTGAACGCCGCCGACGCAGGCATTCTCGCCGCTCACTGGGGCGAGACGGGCATGACGTGGGCCGAGGGTGATTTCAATTGGGACGGCAGGGTCAGCGCACCGGATGCTTCCATCCTAGCGGCCAACTGGGGAACCGACCAATATGGGGACTCGCACGCGATCCTGGTGAATGATGTCGCCGCTGGGTGGTCCTATATCGCGCCGGGTGATCTGGGTGCCGTTTCGCCGGGCGGCGTTCAGTACGGCAGCGGCGACGTGTTGGTGACGGCCGATGATTTCGGATTTGGCTCGGTGACTCGCAGCTACAGCGCCCTGTTCTCGGGCGTGCAAGACCTCGGCGTGGGCTACGGCTGGCAATTGCAGGACATGCCCTATCTGGCCGAAGGCACCGGGGAGGCAAGAGTCACCTTCGGGCCGCAGGAGGCGTATTGGTACACGATCGTCGGCGAAACTTGCACGGCACAGTTCGGGGCCACGCAAACGATGACCCACGATGCGGTGAACGATCTATTCAAGTTCACCGACCTGGATGGGACGTTGTACGAGTTCGACGATTTCAGCTACGCCAATGCGCGGAGCGGGCAGTTCCGTCGCATGACGACTCCCGGCGGCGCGACGGCCGAGGTTGTTTCCTGGACCGTCGATGGGCGGATCGCGGAAATCCAATACACGCTCTCCGGGGCCGCGCAGCCCTACGAATCGCATGTCTACGCCTGGACCAGCGGACACATCTCCCAAGTGCTCATGCGAACCAACACCCAGAGCGGAAGCCCCTCGTGGGTTGATGTCCGCAGAGCAACGTACAGCTACTACGTGGCGGACGAGGACTACGGGCTGGCAGGGGACTTGAAGACCGTGAACTGCCAAGTCTACAACGGTGGTTGGACGGGTGACGACACCTACTATTACCGTTACTACAAGGACGCGGCCGGTGGTGTGGGATTCGCCCACGGGCTGAAAATGGCGTTCTCCCCCGAGGAGTACGCCACGGCCGTCGCCGGGTTGGGCAGCGACCCGGATTCATGGATCGACTCCAGCGCGGTAGACTATTCCACCGCGTATTACGAATACAACTCCGATCACCGTGCGACCGACGCAATAGCCGGCGGTGAGTACACGTATGGCTACGAGTATTTCGACAGCGGCGCGGCCGAAGGCTACAACACTTGGGCGCGGATGGCGCGGGAGACCCGCTCGGACGGCTCGACCAACACGGTCTACAGCAACTATCTGAGCCAAGTGCTTCTGACTGATCTCAATGATGCAGGAACCCATACGATCACCTACAGCCTCTACGGCACGGCCGGGGATGGCGTGGCCGGCAATGACGGTCGGCTGATCCTGTTCGCAAACCCATCAGCCGTTTCTGGCTATTCTGTGGACGGGAACGGACGGTGGAACCAAAGCGCCCCGACGTTCACCGCCAATGGCCTCGTGTACGAAACCACCTACACGGCTGCCGCCTACGTCGAGTATCAACTGCTCCGCGAGGCGGACGGCGATCCAACGCCGGATTACCAGTCGGGCGTTTCGCTTCCACTGGGCGACTCCGACGCCGCCGTGCTGCAACACTACACCTACACGTCGCGGACGATCGGCACCGAGACGATCTACTACGTCGCCAGCGTGACCGAGTACGAACACCCTGACGGCCACCAGATTTCGGGCGAAGGCTGGAGCACGACCACTTACGGCTACACTTGGCACGACGGCACGTTCCAGGTCAAGCAGCAGACCGTTACGCTGCCCGACGTGTCGCTTGACGAAAATGGTTCGGGCACCAGTGCCGTCGCCAAACAGTGGTTTGACAGCGATGGCAACCTCGTCTGGACCATCGACGAACGTAACCGGGTGACGTACTACGGATATGACGCGATCACCGGCTGGCTCGAACAGGTTGTCGAGGACGTGAACAGCAGTCAGTCATCGGGACTGAACCCGCCCACCGGCTACGAGGGCAACGCCGATGGGTTACATCTGCTCACCGATTACGCCTATGACGCCTCGGGCCGGTTGACCGAAGTGCTCGGCCCGGCGCACGTGGCCGACATCGGCGGCACGGCCACCACCGTCCGCACCGCTTCATGGACAGTGTATCGTGACGACCTCTATGAAACGCGAACCGCGCAAGGCTACAAGGTGGGAAGCACGCCAACCGTGGTCGGGCCAGTCTCGATCACAAAATACGACCGCGACGGCCGCACCACCGAGGAGATCGTGGCGGCCTACAGCGGTACGCTGGCCAACCTGGGCACCGCTACCTTCACACCATCGACAGACTACCGGGCGTGGACCACATACCAATACGATGGCGAGCAGTTGGTCTCGACGCGAGTCTACGACGACATCGCCACTTCAAGCTATGAGCATACCGACTACGGTTATGAAGACTCAGGCATCGCGGGCGCGGCGGGCCTGCTCAATCGCGTCCAGACACCCGACGGTACGATTACCCGAACAGTCTACGACGCTCGCGGAAACGTAGTTGAAACCTGGATCGGCACCAATGATACCAGCCCCAACAATATGGTGCAGGTGGCCGGCTACACCTACATCGCCGATGGAAATCTGTTGACCTCCACCGAATATCCCAACGCCGTTGATTCCCTGACCACGACGTATCAATACGACTCGCGGAACCGGCTCACCGAAGTATTCGCGCCGGGCGACGTGGTGACGCAGTATGAATACGACAACCTTGGACAAACCTTGTGGACGCGGACTTACGCCAGCGATGACACCACGCTCGACCCCGGCGAACTGCGTGCCCAGACCCAGAATCTCTATGATGACCTGGGCCGGGGTTTCGAGTCGCGGGTGTACGAGGTCGCGCCGGACGACGGCACCATCTACACCTACCTGCCGACCAGCTATTGGTACGATGCGGCCGGCAACCTGCTGAAAAGCGCCAATGGCAAGCTCAGCGCGGACTACTCAACGGTCACGGGCTACTGGCTGGCGAATAAGTATGCGTATGACAGCCTGGGCCGTCTGGTGATGTCCTACACCTGCTACGACCTGGACGAGATTGCCTATGGCGAGGCCGACGACGTGGCGGGTGACACGGTGGTCGAGCAGACCCAGACGTGGTACAACGAGGCCGGTCTGGTCGTGGCCGCAGCCACCTACCGACGGCTACCGGACGACGATCCTGACACGGGCACCGATGTCGCTCTCGACGCCACCA
>Ga0209342_10007956_pt1 | contig 10632 bp, 9 predicted proteins | sample RifCSP16_2_FD_184023 | JGI IMG/M metagenome (GOLD analysis project Ga0209342, IMG submission 184023) | Soil microbial communities from Rifle, Colorado - Rifle CSP2_sed 16_2 (SPAdes) (version 2) | ecosystem: Environmental > Terrestrial > Deep subsurface > Rock core/Sediment | place: Rifle... | reverse complement strand
GTATTCCTGGCTTCACGCCATCAACATGATGCGCAATTATGGGCAGCATAACGCTTTATTAGCCGGCGTCCGTGCGGCGCAGTATGAGTTCATCATCACCATGGATGACGACCTGCAGCACCCCCCGGAGGAGCTACACCTGCTGTTGGAGAAGCTGGATGAAGGTCACGATGTGGTCTACGGCACGCCACAGCATGAGCAGCACGGCCTGTGGCGCGACATCGCCTCGCAGGTGACCAAGCTAGCTTTGCAGAGCGCCATGGGCGCGGAAACCGCCCGCAAAGTGAGCGCCTTACGCGCTTTTCGCACCCGCCTGAGGGATGCCTTCGAAAACTATCAGGGCCCATTTGTTTCCATCGACGTGCTGCTGACCTGGGCTACCACTCGCTTCGCCTCGGTACCGGTGAGGCACGATCTGCGTCTGGCGGGTAAATCGAATTACACATTCCGCAAGCTGGTGATCCATGCCCTCAATATGATGACCGGATTCAGCGTGCTGCCATTGCAGCTCGCCAGCATGCTGGGCTTCCTTTTCGCCTTGTTCGGCGGAATTGTGCTGATCTATGTGCTCGGGCGCTACATTATCCAGGGAGGCAGCGTCCCAGGCTTCCCGTTTCTGGCTTCTACCATCGCTATCTTCTCGGGCGTGCAATTATTCGCCCTGGGGATCATCGGCGAATACCTGGCGCGGATGCACTTCCGAATGATGGACAAGCCCTCCTATGTCATCCGCGAAGAGATCATCCCCGGGGGCGAACCATCCCATGAATCCATCTGAACCCTGCCAGTTCCTGACCTGGGATTCGGACTTTTTCGGTTGCCGGATCGCTCGCTACCTGGATAGCCGGATGAATCCCCAATCCTGGCAGTCTGCTCGCACCTGGTGCCAAACCATGCAGATCGACTGCCTCTACCTGCTGGCGGATGCCCATGATAACCACACCATCCGCACGGCGGAGGACGCGGGGTTCCGATTCGTGGATATGCGCTTGACCCTGGGCAGGAGCCTGGATTCTTGGGGAGGCAGTTCTGTCCCACCTGACGGCGTGATCATCCGTAGCTGGGATGAAAATGACCTGGCAGAGCTGGAGAGGATTGCACGCCTCAGCTTTACCCAAACGCGTTTTTTCTTCGACCCCTTCTTTTCGCCCGAAAAGAGCGCCGAGATGTACGCGGTATGGATTGCGAAGAGCTGCCACGGCAGGGCGCAAGCCGTGCTCGTGGCAGAAATTGACCGCAGTGCAGCAGGTTTTATCACCTGTCGATTAGAATCCGGTAGAACTCTGGGAGAGATCGAGCTGGTCGGGGTAAGTGAGCATGCCCGCGGGCGCGGCCTGGGAGGTTTATTGGTGCAGGCTTCTTTGAACTGGTTCAGCAATCAGCGCGCCTCTGCAGTAGAGGTTGTAACCCAGGGGCGCAATCTGGAGGCGCAACGCCTGTACCAGCGCAATGGATTCACCAGCAAAACCATGCAGTTGTGGTATCACAAGTGGTTTAGGTAATAAGGAACCGAAACATACAAGGAATTAGACATAATATATCTTATAATACACACTTAATTCGAGCCCAGGTCGTTGGCGGCATTACAAAGCGGCTCATCTTATTTTGGAGGTCCAATGAGTGATCATAAATCTCGCCTAAAGCTGGTTGACTGGGTAAATGGATTGCTGGCAACTGGAGATATCGACTCGCAAGTGTGCTCTCATATGGACCAGGTGCAGAACGTGATCCCCAGCGCCGATGGCTGCGAGGAATGCCTTCAGTTAGGCGATGAATGGGTGCATCTGCGCCTGTGCATGATCTGTGGGCATGTGGGCTGCTGTGATAATTCCAAGAACAAGCATGCCACCAAGCATTTCCACGCTACCGGGCACCCATTGATCAAGTCATTCGAGCCGGGCGAAGATTGGATTTGGTGCTATCCTGATGCAGAATTATTCACCCCATGAGGCCAGGCTGTAGATGTATGAATTCCTGAAAAAAATACCCTTGTTTGCCGACCTGCCAGATGAAGATCTGGAACGCCTGTGTGAGATGGTAGCCGAGGTCAGCTTGAAAGCCGGCGAAGAGCTTTTTACAGAGGGCAGCCCCGGCGACAGCGCCTTTGTAATCCAACAAGGCGAAATCGAAATCCTGAAAACATCCGGGGGGCGTAACGTGCTTCTTGCTGTGCGCAAACCGGGCGAAGTGATTGGTGAGATGTCGCTGCTGGAGTCCGCGCCGCGCTTTGCCACGGTGCGGGCGCGCTCAGACAGCTTATTATTAGCGATTGGGCACGAGCAGCTTAATAACTTACTAAACACCAGCCCATCTGCGGCGCGCGCCTTGCTGCACACCATCACTGCCCGTCTGCGCTCCACTGAATTAGTTCTGCGCCAGAGTGAGAAGATGGCGCAGCTTGGCACCCTAACCGCAGGCATTGCCCATGAGCTCAATAATCCAGCTTCAGCCGCTGGACGAGGCGCAGAGCAATTGAAATCTATATTCTCCGCCCTCCAGCAAGCCAGCCAGCGCCTGTATCGGATATCCCTCATTCCAGCGCAGTTAGATAATCTCTTAGAGTTGAACAGCCTTGCCCAAACTGCCGCCGCAAGGCCTACAGACATCGACAGCCTGACCCGCAGCGATAGAGAAGATGAAGCCGAAAGCTGGCTGGAAAAAGCTGGCATTCAACAGCCCTGGAATTACGCTCCTGTTCTGGTAACCCTGGGGTATCCTGACAGACGAATCCGGTCTTTGTTGGAGGCATTTCAGGGCGAAAGTCTGGAAACCTTGCTCGCCTGGCTGGAACCAACCGTGGGTACTTATACCTTGCTGGAAGAGATCGGTCAAGGAGCCAGCCGGATTAGCGAGATTGTCAAATCCTTGAAGAGTTACGTATATCTTGACCAGGCTCCGGTTCAGGCGGTTGACCTGCACGAGGGATTGGATAACACCCTGGTAATGCTGCGCGGCAAATTGAAAACCGGTGTCAACGTGCGCCGCGAGTACGCAACAGATTTACCTCGCATCCAGGTTTATGGCAGCGAGCTGAACCAGGTGTGGACCAACCTGATCGACAACGCCATCGATGCAATGGATGGGCGGGGTGATCTGACTTTGCGCACGTGGCAGGATGGCGATTGGGTGGTCGTTGAAATCCAGGACACCGGCGCGGGAATCCCGGAGGATATACAGAACAAGCTGTTCAGCCCGTTCTTCACCACCAAGCCCGTCGGCAAAGGCGCAGGATTGGGCTTGAACATCAGTTATAACATCATTCTGAAACACGGCGGCGAAATAAAAGTATATTCCAAACCCGGCAAAACTTGCTTCACGGTCTATCTGCCGATCAATTTCGAAAAAGTTGACCAAAATCCTCTTGCTACATTCAACAACCGGGAATCTGACGACGAAAAACTGAAGCGCATTCTCCTCGAAACCCGGAACATCGCTGTTGTCGGTCTCTCGGAACGACCCGAGGTGCCGGCGCATAGTGTGCCAGCCTATTTGCAAAAAGCCGGCTACCGCATTTTCCCGGTAAACCCATACCTGACTGAGGCGTTAGGAGAAAAGGCATACCCAGATTTGCTGGCGCTCCCTGAAACCGTCGATGTCGTCTTGATTTTCCGGCGCAGCGAGGCCGTGCCCCCGATTGTGGAGCAGGCGATCAAAATCGGGGCGAAGGTGGTCTGGATGCAGGAAGGGATCGTCAACGAAGCAGCAGCCCAAAGCGCCCAAGATGCAGGATTAATGGTGGTCATGGATACCTGTATGCGCGCCACACACAAACGCCTGCTGGCAAGTGGGTAGATATCATGGTTTGGCATATCTTGCTTGCCCACTTCTTGGCCGACTACCCGCTGCAATTTTCATGGATCCTGCGCAATAAACGCCGCACCCTGTTTGTCGCCATCCATGCCGGAGTTCACCTGGTTATGACGCTCCTCCTGGTAGGCGCAGAGCGAGGGCGCCTGTGGCCTTACCTTGCAGTTCTGGCTGGTCTGCATTTCATAATCGATGTGGCTAAAAACGTGATCTACAAACTCCGCCCAAAATGGGTGGTCGCACCTTACATTGTGGATCAATGTATTCATTACCTGACGATCTGGATACTCGCAGCCCGGATTCAAGCTGCTCTGGGTGATATCGCTCCGCCTTTTGACCCTCAGTGGGCTATTCTCGGAACCAGCTACCTGTTGGCGATGTATGTATGGTATATCAGCGAGCGCATCATGGTTTATGCCTCACCAACCTACCAGGCAGAGGTGCAGGCCCAATATTTGCCGCGCATGCTCACTCGCGGCGCACTGCTCACCCTGCTCCTGACAGCCACCAGCGTTCCCAGGACCACAGCGCTTGCAGCCAGCGCCATAGCAATACTGCCGTATGTTGGCAAACATCGTTGGAGAGCGCTCTTGACCGATATCGGTGTTGTTTGCGCAATCTGGATTTTTTTCCGCCTCGCGACCGGTTAACAGAACCCAAGGATGATCTGTCCCACCTGCTCATTCGAAAACCCATCCGACGCGAAATTTTGTCAGAACTGCGGCAGCATGCTGGAGCGCAAATGCCTGAACTGCGGAACAATCAACGCTGCTTCGGCTAAATTCTGCAAACAGTGTGGCAACCGCCTGGACACAAAACCAGGCGTGGATTCGCTTACACGAGAACAAGAGAGGCGTCCTGCCCCGCCTTCTGCAGACCCACGCCTGGCTCGCCTGGTGGCAAACACGCCAACTGCGCTGGCGGAAAAAATCCGCTCCGTCGCCCATCTATCCGGCGAGCGCCGTGTTGTCACTGCGTTGTTCGCCGACGTGGTCGGTTCCACTGAGCTTGCGGCTCACATGGATCCAGAAGATTGGACAGAGGTCATGAATCAGGCCTTCGATCTCTTGGTCCCTGCTGTCTATATGTATGAGGGCACAATTGCCCGCTTGATGGGAGACGGACTGCTGGCGTTCTTTGGGGCGCCTGTCGCCCACGAGGATGATCCAATAAGGGCAGCCCATGCCGCGCTCGAAATCGTTTCAACCACACGTCGCTATGCTGAGGAAGTGCGCCGGATACATGGAATTGACTTCGCTATTCGGGTCGGGTTGAGCACTGGACCTGTAGTGGTCGGAGATGTAGGCAGCAATCTGGTATACGAGTACACTGCCATGGGGGACGCAATCAATCTGGCGGCGCGGCTGCAATCCGCTGCCCGCCCGATGACTGTGTTAATCGCTGAAAACACGTACCGCTTTATTACCCCCGTTTTCGAGTGTCGGGATCTCGGGAAGATCAGTATAAAAGGAAAATCCGATCTCATCCAAATCTACGAGGTAGTGAAACCCAAAAGCAAACCTGGCAAGATGCGGGGCATACAGGGCCTGGAAAGCCCAATGGTCGGACGTCATGCGGAGCTGAACGCACTGCTCCACCTGGCAGATGTGGTCCGGGCTGGTCTGGGACGAGCCGCGCTGATCCTCGGAGAAGCGGGGTTGGGAAAATCGCGTCTAATTGCCGAGTGGAAAGCCCTATTACTAAAAAAAGAAACAGAAATTGCACCACTGGAATGGATCGAAGGTCACTGCCTTTCTTATGGTCAAGGTCTGGCATATCATCTATTGATTGATCTGTTGCGCTCGACGTTGGGATTGATTGGCAAACCCAGCGGCGACGAGAGCTACACTCGCTTGCTCCAAATGATCAAAGACCTGGTCGGTGGACAGGCGGAAGAGATCACTCCTTTCATCGGGCATCTCCTCTCCTTGCCTTTAGAGCCCGCTGTTCTAGAGCGAATTCGCCTGTTCGACCCGCAAAGCCTGCAAAATAAGTATCTGTCTGCGATCCGGCGTATCTTGCTCGCCAATGCTGCTCAACAGCCGCTGATCCTGGTGTGTGAAGATTTGCATTGGGCTGACCCATCTTCGGTTGAATTGCTGACGAAATTGCTCCCTTTAGCCAACGAGGTGCCAATTCTATTTTGTTTTCTGACCCGCCCCGACATGGATGCGCCCGGTTGGCGATTGATAAATGCAACTCGAGAGCAGATGGGTAACAGCCTGGTAGAGGTGCAGCTCCACTCTCTATCTGAAGAAGATAGCCGCCAGCTGGTCGCGAATTTATTGGAAATTGAAGCCCTTCCTGAAAATATCCGCACAATCATCCTTAAGAAAGCCGAGGGCAACCCGTTTTTTGTTGAGGAAATCATCCGCATGTTGATTGACCGCGAGATCGTCGTGCAAAGGGATGGGGGCTGGATGGCTGAGGGATCGATTGACATGATGGATATCCCGGATAATCTCCAAAGCTTACTTTTAGCCCGGATCGACCGCCTGCCCGATGAGGTGAAGCGCACTTTACGTGTCGCTTCCGTGATTGGGCGGCGCTTCTCACTGCAGGTGCTAGAGCAAGTCTTGGCAAGGCAGGGGCGTCAATGAGCCATAGCACCCACCTGCGCATCCTGGAAGCCTCCGGGTTGGTGTCACTGGTTAATGTGCTGCCTGAAGTAGAGTATCTCTTCCGGCACACGCTTATCCAGGAAGCCGCTTACGGCTCGCTCCTCAAATCCGACCGGCAGGCATTGCATCGAATTACGGGTTCAGTGCTGGAGGATATTTACAGGGAGCGCGAAGAGGAAATTGCTCCAATTCTGGCCGGACATTTCTATGCCGCCAGTGATTATGAGCGCGCCTTGCGCTATTTCACCATTTCCGGGGATAAGGCAATGGAGATATACGCCATTCCAGAGGCGATTGAGCATTACAAATATGCATTGGATATTGCCAAGCGGGACCGCTCTTGGCAAAACAAAATAAATCGCCTGTTCTCCCAGCTCGGCATAGCCTACGAATTAAATGCCCAATATAACCAGGCTCTGGAGTGCTACAGAGATATGGAATCCTTAGCCAACGAAAACAGGGATGAAGCCATGCGGTTGGCTGGGATCATCGCCCGGGCAAAGGTATATGCCACACCCAGCGCAGTACACGATGCGGATAGGGCACAAAAACTAAGCAACATGGCGCTTGAACTGGCGGAAAAAATCGGCGATCGTACATCACAGGCGCGCATCCATTGGATACTTGGTCTGCTATATGCGCGTACAGGAAAATTCATCGATTCAATCGTACACCACGAACAGGCACTGGCTCTGGCGCGCAAGCTCGACCATAAAGAACTGATGGCTTACACACTCAACGATGTGAGCCAGCCTTATGTCAGCACCTACCAGTTTGAGAAAGGTTATCAGGCACTCAAAGAAGCGCAGAGTCTATGGCGCTCGCTGGGCAATTTGCCAATGCTGGTCGATAACTTATCGACCTTGATCGCATATGATTATTTCAATGGAGAGTACGATCCGGCGTTGGCTAAATACCAGGAAGCTGCGGCGCTCAGCGAGTCAATTGGAAATCTTTGGGGACAGGCTTACTGCCGCATGTACGTAGGGGATATCTACTTTGATCGTGGCCATCCAGAAGAAGCCATCCAGCTCATGAAACAGTGTATCCAGTTGGCAGAGGAGGCCGGCTTCATCGTGCCATTATTGCAAACTCAAGCGGAATTAGGATACATATACGCGTACCTGGGAGACATCGAACGCGGTCTCGCTACCATCGATAAGGCGCTGATAAACAGGAGTCAGGAGATCGTTGGATGGGGCGCCTGGGCGCTTGCGATTAAAGCCCGAGTCCACGCTCAACGCAATGAATTCGAAGAAGCTCGAAAATTGATGCAAAACGCTGAAAAGGCCTTGCAACAAGGTGATCCGTTGGGGTTTGCACGGATCGTTTTTCAAGGTTTGTATTGCGAGCTTGCACTGGCAGAAAAAGATTATCCCCGTGCTCTCGAGATCTCCCAATTGTTCGAAACAGAGGTCATCACCGACATCCGTCTATTTACGCCCTGGTTGTACTACATGCGCGGGGTAACTCTTCTTGAAACAGGACAACACGCTGATGCACATGACGCACTTACTAAAGCCCTAGAGCACGCAGAAAATATGCACTCAAGGATTATCATTTGGCAGGTCCAAGCTGCCCTGGCTGAATTGGCGGATCGGCAAGGTAAATCCGATCAATCCAGACAGCATCGGGCCCTCGCCAGGGAGATCATTAACTATATTGCCGCCCGTACCGGAAGCGAGGAATTGCGTGAATCCTTTTTGAATCGAAAGGATGTAATCGCGTTACGGGAGTCACAATGAGTCTGGATTTGATTTTAGGGGCATTGATTGTGGCGTGTCCTGGCAAAATTAGCCATGGTTTATGAGCTGAAAGGCGATCGTGTTGAAGCAGCGCAATTACGCGGCAGGACACGTGAGGTGTTACAATACATCTTCGATCATATTAGCAATGAAGAACTGCGCAATTCATTTTTAAACCGTCGAGAGGTGCGTGAGCACCTGCAAATATAACGGTCAGCACGGTGGGGAAGATCACCCACGTTAGAAAAGGGTGTGAGAACTGATGGCAAAGCCAATCATAATGTCGGTCGATGATGAGCCGCAAGTATTGAATGCTATCGAACGCGACCTGCGCCAGTATTACCGCAGCGATTACCGGATTGTAAAAGCCGGCTCTGGCGCTGAGGCGCTAAAAGCCGTGGAAGAATTCAAAAAACGGAACACTCCGATAGCTCTTTTTCTGGTTGACCAGCGTATGCCAGAGATGAGCGGGACGGAATTCCTATCCCAGGCGCTAAAGTATTATCCCGAGGCGCGCAAGGTACTGTTGACGGCTTATGCAGACACAGAGGCCGCCATCACCAGTATCAACGTCATTGGCTTGGATCACTACCTGATGAAACCCTGGGATCCCCCAGACCAACACCTGTATCCCATCCTGGATGAATTGCTGAGCGACTGGATGGCGACAGTCCCGCTGCCATATGAGGGCATTCGGGTGGCGGGAACACTCTGGTCGCCTCACTCGCATCTGGTAAAGGACTTCCTGGCGCGCAACCGCATCCCGTACCAGTGGTTGGATATCGAGCAGGATAGCGTTGCCAAGGAACTGGTGGATTCGGTGTTGCAGGGAGAACATCGTTTGCCAGTAGTCTTTTTCCCCGATGGGACAACCCTGGTGGAACCTGACTTCCGCACGCTGGCAGAGAAAGCCGGTATGCAGACCCAGGCAACCCAGCCTTTTTACGATCTGGTCATCATTGGGGCTGGGCCAGCCGGGCTGGGGGCTGCGGTATACGGGGCCTCTGAGGGTTTGCGCACCGCACTGATCGAACGCGAGGCTACCGGCGGACAGGCCGGAACCAGCTCCCGCATCGAGAATTATCTGGGTTTCCCCAAAGGCATCAGCGGCGCTGACTTGTCGCGACGGGCAACCGATCAGGCCAGACGGCTTGGAGCTGAGATTCTGACCGCCCAGGAGGTCGTTAAGGTCCGGGTAGATGGACCATATCGCATCGTTATCCTGGATGATGGCTCCGAATTAAGCGCCCGGGCGCTTATGATCGCGACGGGTGTAACCGTTCGCCAGCTGGACGCGCCGGGCATCAAGGATCTCACCGGGGCGGGGGTATATTATGGCGCCGCCCTTACCGAAGCCGCCTACTACACAGGTCAGCATGTCTATGTTGTCGGAGGCGCCAACTCCGCCGGACAGGCTGCCATGTTCTTCTCCCGCTATGCCAGCCAGGTGAGCATGTTGGTGCGTGGCAGCGGTCTGCAGGCTACCATGTCCCAATACCTGATCGACCAGATCAGCGCGACGGAAAACATCGACATTCAGGTGCACACAGAAGTGGTCGAAGCATTTGGGAAAAACAAGTTGGAGGCGCTCACCCTGAAAAACAACCAGACCCAGGAGACCTTGCGAGTGGAGACGCCAGCCCTGTTTCTCTTCATCGGCGCAGTGCCCCATACTGAAATGGTGAATGGGGTTGTGGCAACCAATCGTGCCGGGTTTGTGCTGACTGGCCCAGATCTGTACCAGGACGGTAAGCGTCCGAAAAACTGGACGTTGCAGCGCGACCCGTATCTGCTGGAGACCAGCGTACCGGGTATCTTCGCCGCTGGCGATGTGCGCCAGGGGGCGGTGCGGCGCGTGGCCTCCGCCGTGGGTGAGGGCGCTATCGCGGTCAGCCTCATCCACCAGTACCTGAAGACAGTATGACGAGGAGGAGAGATTAGATGAATGTAATCAGCCGGGAGGAATTGAAAGCCAAGCTCGACCGTGGTGAAAAATTTAAACTCGTGATGACCCTGAACGAATGGGCGTTCAACGCCAAACACATCCCTGGCTCGATCAGCATCAGCCGCATGGAAGACGCCGCCCGATTGCTCGACCCCGAGGAAGAGATCGTGGTTTATTGCTCTGATCCAGCCTGTATCGCCAGCCAGGCGGCTTATCAATATCTGGTCAAGCGCGGTTTTAAGAATGTGCGCCGCTACTCCGGCGGATTGGCGGAATGGGATGCGGCGGGATACCCTCTGGAGGGGGAAGCTGTTTAACTGCGGGTGTACTATTGCCAAACAACACGGGGCTGTCCATGATAGAGGGACAGCCCCGTGTTTATTCCCAATGAGTTGGCGTGATGTTATTTTGTGAAAATTATTGACCAGCGATCCAAACGCCTTACTTCACTGGCAGCATCGGGCATTCGAAGAAGGCTGGCGGGCCACCGGCGGGCGAACCCGGCGTGATCGAG
>Ga0209342_10007955_pt1 | contig 10634 bp, 24 predicted proteins | sample RifCSP16_2_FD_184023 | JGI IMG/M metagenome (GOLD analysis project Ga0209342, IMG submission 184023) | Soil microbial communities from Rifle, Colorado - Rifle CSP2_sed 16_2 (SPAdes) (version 2) | ecosystem: Environmental > Terrestrial > Deep subsurface > Rock core/Sediment | place: Rifle... | reverse complement strand
GTGATGCGAGGGACGACGGACTGCTCGGCGCGCTTGGGGAAGGCGCGGTCGAGGGCGGGCTCGGCGGCGCGCATGACCGCCTCCACCGGAGGCGGCGTCGCCGGGGTGCGGTCGAATGAGCGATGCAAGTTCTGGACGGTCTTCGCCCACAGCTCGATGGCGTCGGGGACGATCTCTTCGATGCGCTGCTTCGCGGCGTCGAAGCCACCCGCCTTGTAGAAGGTGAGGGCGGTCTGAAAGTCGGGACGACGTTCGAGGGCACGCAGGGCGCTCTGCGAGACGGGTGCCTTCGCCTCTTGGGCGGCGAGTTTCACACGCTCCCGAATGGGGAGCGTGAAGGGGAAGACCGCGATGTTTTGTGCGTAGCGCCGCATCCAGGGCGCCAGCTTTTCGAGCTGGCGCAGCGCGTCGGGGCGAATGCCGCGCGCTCGCTGGAGGGCACCGACACGCCCCGCGAAGGAGCGACGTGCAGTGTCGTCGCGACCGGGGGCTCGTACTACGGTAGGCATCCCCTGAAAGATAGCGGCGTTGCGAAACTGTCGCAATGGTGGTGCGACACTTGGATGGCGTCCAAGTTTTGCACGAATGCAGCGTGGTCGTTATTTTCAGCGGACCTATGCGAGTCCTAGTGTGTGGGGATCGGGGCTGGACCGACACCACGATGATTTATGACGTTCTCAACTTCCTGCATCCCCAAGTCGTCATTGAGGGACACGCGAGGGGCGCGGATAGCGCCGCACACCGATGGGCGATAGAGAGCAGAGTGACGCTTGTTTGCCGCCCCGCAGAATGGAGCAGGTTTGGCAGAGCCGCTGGTTCCCTACGAAACAGAAGAATGCTCGCCGATCAGCCAGACTTGGTGATCGCTTTCCACGACCGCATTGAGTTTAGCAAAGGGACCGCCGACATGTTGATGCTGGCCGATAAAGCCAATATTCACTATACATTGCTCACACACTAGGAGCTGTGGCCCGTCTCCTGACATTGGTCGCGCCCAGCGCCCTCCTTGAAGGCGCTCCGCGCGATCCCGCCTGGCTCCTCGAACCCTTCGCCGTTCGGGGCAGCGCGATCATGCTCTACGGGCGACAGGGCGCGGGCAAAAGCACGCTGCTTCTGCAACTCGCGCACGCGCTCGCAGCTGGGATGCCGTGGCTCGGCTTCGCCACCGCCGCGCCAAGCGGGGCGGTCGCCTATGTCAATCTTGACATGCCCTCGGAGGAATTTCGCGCGCTGATGTCCCGCGCCGTCGCGTCAGGCGTCTTGGACGACAATCTCCTCGTGACGGCTGAGCAAGCCGAGTTCAACGTGATGCGGCGTGCCGACCGCGAGGAACTCGCCAGTGTCTTGACGGTGGCGGACGTGCGGCACGTCGTGGTGGATACAGCACCGCGCACCTTCGAGCCCGCTGGGGGCGATGTGAACGCGGAGGTCCGGCGCGCCGTGACGCTGCTGCAAGGACTTGCACCAGAGGGCCTGCTGGCCTTCGCGCAGCATGATCGGAAGCGAGGTGTCTATCAGAAGGCGGACGACTTTGAGGCTGATCCTGATGCCTTCAGCGGGCCTGCAGCGTGGGAGGCGACCGTCACGACCAGCTTTCGGCTGACAGACCGCGAAGGAAAGCCGAAGCTGTGGCTGCAGAAGCATCGTCTCGCCGATCCAGGCTTTCGCTACTTGGAACTGGCGCGCGACGAGTTTGGCTTCTTCCACGCCAAGCCTCATTATGCCATCGCGTTACGCTCGTGGCCTCGTATGGTGCCACCGAAGGAGCGCTTCACGCCATCCTCGCTCAAGGACGTCTTTGAGGATGTGGCGCGGCGCGCCAATATTGACTGGAAAACCGTCGAACGCTGTTTCTACAGGACGCGAAAAGATGGCGTCTACTACGGCTGGGCTGAGGAGCTTGTGAAAAAAGGTGCAAGCAACGAGAATGAGCCCGCGACGGCGACTGACACCGACTGACTGACATGCCCATTTTCGCGTTTCGCGTGTCAGTCGATCAAGTGGGCCAACGACAACGAGTTAGCATGGCTGACAGATACCGACTGACAACCTAATATACGAGAGTATGTAGGCTGACGGCACAAGCCGTCAGCCGGGAGATGACGACGATGGCTCGACTGTTCACGAAGACGGACCTGGAGCGGGCGGCGAGGCTCGCGGCCCATCGAACCTGTGGTGGGATGGATGTCGAACGCGCTGTCGAGGAGGCTGTCGAGGACGTGGCACGCGACCCACTTGACATCTTGGGGATGCTTGTGGCGGCCTATTGTCGAGGAGAGTATGACGCGCTGTCCGCAAAGCAGGGCTCTCGGGTGCCCGAGGAGGCCGTGCGTGACCTCCTTCCCTAACGCGGCCCCCGAGAGGCCGCGCTGCCCGAGCGCGTTGGCGTCGCGCGCACACCATTGCTGGACGGCTTGGACGAGTGAGGCCCGCGACCTCCCGACTGCGAACGGGCCGCTCACCATCATGCAGCTTGTGCGGCGCTGCACGTTGTGCGGCGCGGAGGAGGAGGTATGAAAGGGTGTGAGTACAAAATGACTCGTGGCCCGCGAGCGGGTCGCCTCTGCGACAGAACGCCCGCAATCTTCGTTCATGTGGAAGGGAACGACGGGGCAGAGTTGCGCTGCAAAGAACACGATCCGACAAGGTCCAGCGAATATATTGTTCTTTGTCCCCATTGTAGTGCCTTCATGAGTTGCGGATGATTGCCGCCATCCTTGTGAGCGCGCTTGCGGGTGCCCTCTCCGCACTCTTTTGGGTCGGCTATTTGTACGCGGTGCGAGATCGTCGCGCCGTGGGGGCGGCCGCGTGGGACGCCCTCATCTTGGCGAGTAGCCTCGTCACGATCCAGGCATGGGGCGACGCAGGACAAGCTCCGCTTGTCCTGCTGGCACGGGTTGTGGGCAGCGCCCTCGCGACGTATCTTGTCGTCATGTCGGGCATCGCGGTGGGATCGCGACGGGAGGGGGCATGAGCGACCAGCAATGTTTGTATGTTGGGACCGCTGGAGAATATTCCGACTATCGTGTGGTCGGCGTTTTCTCGTCGTACGAGAATGCTCGAAAGAATTCAGAAGTGGAGAGCATTTTCGTCACGACGCTCGATGAGCCTCACAAAGAGGTCGGTGCGTGGAAATGTGTTATGTGTGAGGCGCCCACCACAGCGTATTTCTCCGCGCCCGCCGGGAAATATCCAAAAGATCGCCTTTTTCAGCCTGGAGACATCATCGATACATCGTTCGAGATTGGTGTGCCTGTTGAAGAAGGGCCTAGAACCGCGTATTCCAAGACGATCCAAGCATATGGGCATTCTGAGGAGGCTGCTATCCGCGCCGCCCGCGAATACTTGAGCGTGCGAAGCACGCTTCCTTGGGTCGCGAATGCGTGGTGGCCGAGACAGCAATATCGCACAGCTCCAATCGAGCCCCTCGTTGAAACGGCGTGGGCGCACTTGGCGCCGCAAGAAGGAGCCGTGCAGGCGTATGGGGCAACCGAGGAAGAAGCACGCCGTAATGCTGTAAAGCGAGCTGGAGTAGCTCGATACACAGGAGGCGTTTCCTCTGAGACAACGGTGGGACTGCTAAAAGTTTGGACATTTGCTGGAATCGTGAGTCACGGCAGGAGGGAGCGATGACCCTCGTCCTCATCTACGGGACGCGTCCCGAATACATCAAGTTGGCCCCGCTCGCGCGGGGCCTGCGCTCGCGCGGAGTCGAGTATCGCGTCGTCTGCACCGGACAGCATACGAGCTTGCTCCTCGGGGTGCCTGAGGAGCCTGCAATGAACGAGGCCCCGTGGCCTGCTTTCTCGCTCGGATTCGCGAGCGACGGCGACGTGGACTCGTGGCTCCAACGGGCGCGGTGGCCGCTGAAGGACGCTCTCCGACGCTTGAAAGCGACGGCCGTTGTCGTACAAGGTGACACCATGAGCGCGCGCGCAGGCGCACAGGCAGCATTCGATTTTGGTGTGCCGTACGCGCACGTCGAGGCGGGCGTCCGCAGTGGCAACGTGGAAGAACCCTGGCCCGAGGAGTGGCTGCGACGCGATATCTCTAGGCTCGCATCCACGAGGTGCCTGCACCTCGCGCCGACGCCGCACGCCGCCGACAACCTACGCGCTGAGGATGTGCGCGGCGAGATCGTGCTGACGGGCAACACGGTGGTGAGCGCCCTCGATCAGTATGCGGCGCTGCGGGAGTCGCGGCCCGTGAGGCCGCAGATGCTCATCACGATGCATCGCCGTGAGTGGCATGAGCAGTCGGACGCGGTGGAGAACGTTGCGGCGGCGCTGGACGATGTGGCACGCAGACACGCGCAGCACACCCTCTTGTGGCCCGTTCACCCCGCAATTGCTCATCGAGTGAAGACGAAGAACGTTCTGGTGTATAATCCCCTCAACTATCTGACGTTCGTGACGGCCCTCTCGACGAGTGCTGCCGTCCTGACGGATAGCGGCGGCGTCGTCGAGGAGGCCGTGACCCTCGGCATTCCCGTTGGCATTATGCGGCGCTTCAATGACCGCCCTGAGGCGGTCAGCGCTCGACGGGCGCTGATGGAGCCACCCACGGGCGCAGGTGCGGAATGCGCCGCCCTGCGGCTGCTGCGCGGCGAAATCCCGAGATGGCGCAGCAGCGCCATCTTCGGGACGCCCTCAGCGGCGGCAAACGCCGCTGACGTAATAGTGGCGTGGCTCGCGACGATTCGCTAACTTTCGAGATATGACGTGGCCCCAAGTTGCCGCTGCCATGATGGCATATAACGCTGCACGGAGTCCCTTGTGAGCCTTCTCGCTGACCTCCTCGCTGGCCTCATCAAGCCCGTCACGGGCTTGATCGACGAACTCACAACGAGCGAGGAGGAGAAGCTGCGCGCCAAGGCGACCCTCCTCGCGATCCAGGCCGACTTGGCCGCCAAGCTCGCCGAATACGAGCGCGACGTGGTCCGCGAGGCGTCGGCGACGATTCGCGCGGAGGCGCAGAGCGCCTCCTGGCTCGCGCGGAACTGGCGTCCGCTCACGATGCTCCTCTTCGCGTACGTGATCGCGCACAACTATGTGCTCGTGCCCATTTTCTCGCTGCCCTCGACCCTGATCGTGCCGGACATGTGGGAGTTGCTCAAGATCGGGATGGGCGGATACGTCATCGGCCGCAGCTTGGAGAAGGTCGTGCCCGCGACCGTCGCGGCGCTGAAGGCGCGCGAGCAATGACGGTGGTGGCGCCGCCGACCATCGTGACGGCGCTGCTGCGTCGCGTGCTGCGCGAGGAGTACAAATGGACGACCGAGATGTGGCAGGATTTGCTGCGGGCGCTCGCGCGAGCCGCTCCATGAGAACGGTCCTGCGCGACATGTTCGTGACACTCGCCCTCACGGGTGCCCTGCTTACACTCGTCGTGCGCGAGTTGCGTGCGCCTCAGCAGGCCGCCCCCGACTACGTATACTTCCGACTGCCTGCGAGCAAATACGGCGAACCCGTGCAGGGCACGCTCGTGCCCTGGGGCGGGGGGCTCGCCATCGTGACGCCGCGCGGCGACACGCTCCAGCTGCGAAACGCTTCGTGGCCGGGGCACACGCCGTTCGTTCCTGAGAGTGCGTGCATCGTGCATCAGGATGGCAACGTCGCCGACAGTCTCGCCCTGCTCGTGGGCGTCAATGGGGCCCTGCTGACGAGTGTCACCTTCGTGCGCTTCGGGCAGGTGCAGGAGATGGCAGCCCCGTTGGAGCTGCCTCAGGGAGAGCGCTTTCAGGTGCGACAAGCGATGCGGCTGCGCACGCCCTGCATGTTCGACATTCTCGATGTGGTGCTCATCGTGCGGCCTGGAGGCGGGCCACGCGGCCGTTCCTGAGTGCCGCCTTGGCGGCCCTCATGACGTGTGCGCCCGCGTTGCAGCCGTGGCAGCCGCCCGCCAGTTATCGTGCCGTCTTCGACTCGCTGCTCGCGTGCCTCGGGGACGACGCGAAGCTTCGTCCCGAGGACTTCGCGAAACTTCGTTTCGCGCGCACCGATCATGCGACCGTCCCTTGTGGGTGCTTCACGAACGCGGTCGGCTGTTGGAGCGGTCGCTATCGTGTCGCGCTGACGCGCTGGGCCATCGACAGCTCGGGCGGCACCGTTCCGAGGCACGAGATGCTGCACGCCGCCCGGCAGGGCGGCCATGACGAGGAGTTTCATAGATGCGAAATCACGAGGTAAAGTTTTGGAAGGAGCACTGTCTGCTTGCGACATTGCTCGCACTCGCCGCTGTCAGCGTCGCCCTCTGGCTCGCCGCGTGCAGCGACACGACGGCCCCACACGAGGAAGCGCTCCTCACGCTCACGACCTTCTCGTATGGTGCGAGTGGCACGCTCCTCCCGGACGGCACCGTCGTGGCCGCCGACAGCGTCACGCTCGCCGACACCGCCCGTGGGGCGGGGCACGCGGCGTGGCGCTTTGACCTTGCGCGCGAACGCATCGTGGGCGACACGAGCAAGGTCGGCTTCACGCGGTGGGCCTTCGAGCTGCATCCTGAGATGCTGGCGCGGTCGAACACACTCTTCCGCGAGGCGTTCGGCCGAGAGGTGCTGGCGTCACCTGCGGTGACGCCGTCGCACACGATCTACTGGCTCTTCGTCGATCTCCTGTTCGGCATCTTCCCCAATTGTCAGAACTTCGTCGAGCCCGTGACGTGCGAACCGCAGGACTGGCAGGGGGCCTATCGGCTGTATCCGGTCGGTGCGGTGCTTGACGACTGTGCTGAGTGTGTGATCGAGTTTGCCTACTTCAATGGTGATGGCGCCCAAACGTTCGTGCCCAATACTCGTTTCGTCTGGCACGCGTCGCGCGACAGCGTGTGGCTCGACTTCACGCAGCGTTTCGGCGCACGGCAGGAGTTTGAGGAGTGGCTGCGCTTGACGTGGACGCGCCGGTGACGCGCGTCCGCGCCGCCCGCCCCGGTCGCATCTTCGCGTTCGACAGCGCGCACGAGTTCTCCCTGTATGTCGCGTTCGCGGTCGAGGGCGTCCTCAACCTCGCGTGCGCGTGCATCGGGCACGCCTTCGGCTGCTGGCTGCTCCTGGGAACGTTTTCGCCCGCACGTCCGCTCTACGCGTGGGCCGTCACGGTGCTCGCCGTGGAGGCGTACCGAGAGCGCCAGAAGCAATTGGACCAGGTGGCGCGCGACATCGGGCAGATTGCGGCCTTCACGAAGTCGCCCCGGCAATGGGACGCCTGACGGCGCTTCGCGCCGCCCTGGCGGCGCTCCTTCTCGTGGCTGCGTGCCTTCCACGCGGCAGCGCGCGTCTGCCTGTCGCCGCCCACACGATCTCGGAGGCGCTCCTCCTGACGGCGCGCCAGTGGCAGGCGAGTCCGTGGGCGCGGCCGAGTGACATGTTGGTGCCGAGCGACTACATCTATGTGCTGGTGGACACGAACGGGAGCGCGTGCCTCGTGCCGCCCAGCGTGTGGGCGCAAGCGCCGCGCGAGTGGGCCTGCGAGACGGCCTGGCGGCTCCCTCGGCCATGACGATGAGAATCGTTGTGCGCGAACGTTTGGACGCCGACGAAGGTGAAGACGTGTTGGTCCAATGGAGCGCGCCACACAGGAGCGTCTTTCACGGGCAAATTCCTCCAAGTAGGGGCGGCCAAGAATTGGCGGAATCGCTGGCGCGTGCCGCTGCACACGCCCTCTATACTGACTTGTTACGAGCGTATTATGGTCATTGGGTGAAGGGATGAAGCTCCTCACCTGGACCGGCCAGCTCAAGCTCACTGGAACGGGCGATGCGCGGCTCGCGACGCTCGACGATGTCCGCCGCTGGGCCGCCGAACGCGGCTATCGGCTCGTGCTGGCCGATCCTGCCACGCTGGCAGACGACTAACCTGCCATTTTGGCAGCACTTTCCCTCCGGCGCCTCCTCCTCACCGACTTTCTCGTCGCCAGCGACGCAAAACGTCGTCATTTCCGCACTTTTGCCGACAAATTGTCGGCAAAATTAGCACTCTCGGGCCTGCAGCGAGCAAAAGGTCCCAAAATTATGTCGCGAATAGTGATATAGGTCACCTCCCTTGCCCTCACGCGCCCCCTTGGGGGGTCGGGCCGGGTGGACCGGCATCGGATGCGCCGCTGGCGAATGGGCACCGAGGACGGCTCAGTGGCACTCTTCCTCGCCGCGCGTCACCGCGGGCCCGGGGGTGGTGCATCCGGGTGCATGCGCCAAAGCGCCTCGGCAGGCCACGGTCCGCTCGACAACAGAGCTGGCTGCCAGTTTGGCAGCCTTGCGCCCCGCCAAGCTGCGGGTTGCGTGCGCCCGAGTGACTCGTTACCTTGGCCCCATGAAGCAAGATAGACCCGAAGCCGTCGTGTGTGCGCGCTGCGGTGCCTTCCGGCCGCTCGCGGCCTACGGACCGGTGCCGCGCTACTGTGACAGCGTGTGCCGAGTCGCGGCCTGGCGCGCACGACGGCACGAAACGTGCAGGGCTACACTCGTTACAGAGCATGGCGTTTCTTCGGCTTGTCGCGCTGAGTGAGACTCGTTACATTCGAGTAGGCGCTAACATGGAGACGATAATGAAAGACTGGACCCCCAACGAGATTGAACGCTTTGCGGCGTTCATCGGCCGACCCGTTGCGGAAGCAGCTGCGATTCTGGTACGCGAAGCTCAGGACGAAGCGACCTACGGCCGCCAGGATGTGCATGACGGCTACGACTATGCGGCGCAGGCGTGGGCATGAACACAGCGGCCCTGCATCAATACGTAGCATACTGCTGGCAATGCGCTGGTGGCGGCAAGCAGCTCGGCGCGCCAGGCACCAAGAAGCGCGCGGAGCGTGAGGCGACGTCCCATGTCATGTTGTATGGACACCATGTGTCGATCCTCAACAGCAAGGAGGGCGGCAAGTGAACAACGCAGCCTTACACCATCTGAGCGCCGCGATCGCGTGCATCCCCGTGGTGATCCTGCTGGTGATGCTGGCGGCGCACTACGTGCGGGAGAACCGGAGGCGCGGCATATGACAACGACCTGGCAAGAGCGGCACGAAGCGGCGCTAGCGGCGCCGGAAGGCCCGGAACGGCCACTAGTTGCGCTGTGGCAAGCGGTGGGGCAGTATGCAGAAGCCTATGAAGCGCGCTACGGCTCCCCCATCGGCAAGGATGGCGTACTCGGCCCGAACTGGCTCGCCATCCTTGATGGCTTCGTCGGCCTGCTGAATGGTGAGAGCGGGCGGCTGGATTGCGGCAGTTTGGATCATGAGGCGCGCGAGCTGGCGCGCCGACACGGCTTCAGTGAGAGTGAGGTAGACGAGCTATGACCTACGCAACGGAATTTGCGGCCTTTCGCGTCGTGCGATTCTATCGAGAGCATCCAAGCGGTATCCGGCGACGCGTGGTGCTTCCCCGCTGTACGCTGGCAGAGGCGCAGCGGCATTGTGGCAACCCCGAGACATCTAGCTCCACCGCGACCAGCGCGAGCGCTCGGAGGCGCACGCGACGCGTGGGGGCATGGTTCGACGGATATGAGGAAAGGTAGGCACCCTCATGACAAACGAGAAACCTTGCCGCTATTGTGGCTTCGTCGCGGCGCGGCAAAGCGATGATGATTGTGCAATGCGCCCATTAGACCTAGCGACCTACATGCATGTGCTGGCGCGTGACGGTCTCGCATGGCGCATCGCCAAGGATGCGGCTGAGGTGTTGGCCGTGTGCGGGTACGCCGCACACGACCGGATGCACGCGGCGGCGTGCGCCATGCGGGCGAAGGTGCTCGCGGAGGTAAGCTGATATGGGCAGTCTCAGGCAATTGCCGTTGCGCGCCGGTGTGCCCGTTGACGAGATTACGGGCACCATCCCCGAAGGCCAGCATCTTGGCAAGTACTTTCGGTTGCGGCGCTACGTCGTGCCGCTTCCGTGGGCGGATGCGGGCACCGAGTTTGTCACGTTGGAGATGGGCGAGCTGCGGAGGTGCTGGCGCTACAGCGGGCGACACATTGACGGCGCGGCTCAGCAACTCAGATTGATGCGCGAAGCACTGGAGCGAGCGCGAGTGCTCGCGGAGGTGAGCTAATGAGCTGCACTCACACAAGCGACAGAGCAACGTTTGTGCCATCCTTCAATCCATCCTTCAAGCTGCGGCGCTGCCCGAACATGGACAGTCCCGCCTTCCGGCGGCTGTGCGACGACGCCGGCGAGCCGTTTGACTGGCGTGCTGACTGCCGCGAAACTGTGTTTGAAAAGGCGCGGCGCGAGTTGGCGCGCTTCGATGCGAAGCGGGCGAAGCAAGGCGGCATGGTGGATGGTGGCCTCACGTTTCGAGATGATGCGGAGGTTTCCCTATGAGGCACGAAAACGAATTGCCTATGTTCTCGCGCTGCCCGCTGTGCAATTGCACTGTCGCAATTCACCTGGGATGCTTGGGAAGGCGCTACTGGTATCGGTGTCGAGATTGCGGCATGGAATGGTCGGAGCGGGTTACCGGACCCGTAGCGGCAACGGCATGGCCGGACGACTTTGCGGCCGAGCCACAGAGTGACGAGCTGGCGCCGTAAAGGGCGCTGGCGGCATGGGCGCCAGTGAGAGCGGGACCCCTGGCGCTTGTGCTGTTGACCACAATGGGGGAGGAAGTATGGACTACGATAGCATCGACCGCGAGATGTCAACCTGGG
>Ga0209342_10007953_pt1 | contig 10634 bp, 11 predicted proteins | sample RifCSP16_2_FD_184023 | JGI IMG/M metagenome (GOLD analysis project Ga0209342, IMG submission 184023) | Soil microbial communities from Rifle, Colorado - Rifle CSP2_sed 16_2 (SPAdes) (version 2) | ecosystem: Environmental > Terrestrial > Deep subsurface > Rock core/Sediment | place: Rifle... | reverse complement strand
CCTCGCCCTTCGCGTCCTTGAGCAAGGTCTTCAACACGACCCAGGGGCGGACCTGGTCGTCGCCGATGAAGTTCACGACGAGGTAGGGAACAATCTCGAGCGAGCCGTCGCCGGCGGTCCCTGCGGGCGCAAACCGGTTCACCTCGCCACGCCGGGCCAGCTCCTGGGTGAGGACCTGCTCCGCGAGCCTCGGCATGTCCAGGCGAAGGTGCGCCTGAGCGTCCTGCGTCTTCCTCTCGCCCGTGCTCTGGGCGGCCGCGTGCGCCGCGGCCACGCCGATGAGACCGAAGAGCACCCCGACGCCCGCAGCGCCCTGGTGGCCGGAGACGTACACCGAGGTATCCGGGATCTGATGGACGCCCAGGGGCATCTCGGTCCACTTCGACGGCTGCTCGTTCAAGACTTTCAGCGCGAGTTTCCCCTCGAGACGTGGCATCGGCTGGCTCAGCGCGTGAGCGCAGCCCGTGGCTGCGATGACGCCCAGGCCGAGGACCACTCGCCCGATCACGAGTCTTGCGCCCATAGCCTCCTCCGTCGTCGCCTAGAATACGTTGGCAGCCCAGCCCGGCACGAGCGGCGCCACGGCGCCGGCCGCGGCCCCCTCCATCGCGCCCGCTGCCGCGCCCACGGCACCCGGACGCTGGAACTGCCCCGTCGGCGCCGTGGGCGACACCACGAGCGCGACAGCCCCGGCCGCCGCCTTCTCCACGCGTGCGACGACAGGTTCGGGACGCGGGCGCGCGCAGCCGAGCGGCCCGAGCGCGACCTGGCCCGCGAGAGCGATCGCGACGGGCGCGCGGTCACTCGAGGCTCGAGAACCACAGATAGCCGTCGTATCGCTCCCCTTCGAAAAAGACGAACAGGTTCAGCGTGCGCGGATCCGCTCGCCGCTCACCGGGGATCACCGTTCCTCGATCTTCTCGCCGCGGGCCCACTTCCGCGTGGTCTCGGCCACGGTCTCGGCGAAACGGCGGAAGAGATCGTCCATGTCGAGGAAGCCGGCGCCGCCGATCCCCGCACCCCCCAGGTACGACTCCTGCGCCGAGAACCTGGCGAGGGTCGTGCCGCCGGGATCCTGGATCTCGAAGTCACCCTTCACCTTCGCCTGGCCCGCCCCCATCCCGATGATCCAGCGGAGCGCGGCGCTGCCCTTGTCGACCTCCGTGATGCTGCTCAAGAGCACGACGCTGTCGGCGGGCACCTGCGCGGGCCGCTTCGCCAGGACCGACTCGAAGCCGCCGTTGCGCTTGTACCATTCCTCGATGCTCCGGCGGAACTGAGGCCGGTGCTGCTCCCACAGCGAGTCGGCCACCTTCACGTCGCCGATGACGAGCGCGGCATCGAAGGGCACGCTGGCGAAGTAAAGGTCGGGGAACAGCGTCGACGGCCGGAAGTTCAGGGTGGCGGCGACCGCTCCCTGGGTGGCGGTGACCGCGGTGGGCGATCCGGAGGGCTGGACGGTGACAACACCGAAGATCAGCCAGTCGCCGGGGGTCGAGCCGATGGTATTGGGCCCAAGGTGCTCACGGAAGTTGAACGGGGTCGCGATGGTGACGGCTGCGGCCGCGGGCGCGGCCCAGGCGAGGACGACGAGGACCACGAGCATCTTCACGAAAGGTCCCATGGCGATTCCCTCCTGATGTCGCCCGCGATTCTCAAGGCCGGGCGTCAGGCCGCCGTCAGGATCCCGTCAAGAAATGAGCAGGAAAGCCCCCTTCTGCACCAGGCATGGCAGAGTTATAGTGTCGGAAACTTCGATGGGCAGCGGGCGCTCGGCTTTCCATCGAGGCCTGAAGCCTCTGGCGATGCCGACCGTGTCAACCACGGAACTCGTTGACGGCGCTGTCCAGCGCCCCGAGCAGGTCGCGCCCGCGATGAAACCCGCGCCGCGTGACGAGTGCGAGCGAGTCGCGCGCCTCGCCCACTACCGCGGCGTCGGCGCGGGCCAGCAGGGCGGCGAGGTCCACGCGGTCCTGCGGCCGCGTGCGGTCATCGCGCGCGAGCACCTTCAGGGCGATGAGATGGCCCAGCCGGGCGACCGGTATCGTGAAGCCCGGAATGACCTCGATCGGGTCCGCCGCGGCCACGATCTCGGGTTCGATGCCGGACGAGGCGAAGAGCAGGTCGACGACCGCGCCGCGGACATCCGCCCCGGCGAGCGCGAGCCGGACGGTCGCCAGGCGTCCGGCGACGTCCTGTTCGATCGCGGTGGTGACCCGCCAGCCGCGCCCCTGGAGATCACGGACGAGCGCCTCGGCGTCCCGATCGCCGGTGACGAGCACGACGAGGTCGGCGTCGCGCGTGAGTCGGGGCTCCGTACGTGCCGACACCGCCAGGCCGCCGACCAGCGCGAACCGACGGGCGAGATCCCGGAGGTCTCCCACGATGCGCCGGAGCGAGGCTTCGGCCCGGCTCAGGAGCGTGACGGTGGCCAGGAGATGGCGCGGCCCCAGGCGTCGCCGTGCTCGGCGCCCGGGCGAGTCTCGAGCCAGGCGATGAGCAGGGCCTCGATCTCCTCGTCGGTGGCATGGGGATGCTCGCGGCGGAGCTGCGCGCGGCGCATCGACTCACCCAGCGCGCACAGATCGAGGGCCGTCTGCAGTCGGACTGCCAGCGCGTCCGGAGAGTCGTCGCCGGCCACGGCGGCATTGTACGCCAACGGCGAGGTTCCAGGCACTATACTGGCGCCCGATCCCGGGGACAGGAGGCACTCATGAAGATCGCGCGCGTGGAGGCGCTCCACTGCGACGGCGGCTGGCGGCCCTGGACGTTCGTGCGCGTCGAGACCGACGGCGGCCTCGTCGGCTGGGGCGAGTGTAGCGACAACCGGAGCCCGCACGGCATCGCCGGGTGCGTCCGCGACCTCGCCGACCTGCTGATCGGCCAGGATCCGCGGCCGGTCGAGCGCCTGTACTGGGACATGCTGCGCCGCGTGCGGCAGAACCTCGGCGGCGTCTCCCACAAGGCGATCGCCGGCATCGAGCTGGCGCTCTGGGACCTCAAGGCCAAGGCGCTCGGGGTGCCGGTGTACGAGCTGTTCGGCGGCCCGCTCCGCGACCGCGTGCGACTCTACTGGTCGCACTGCGGGACGACCCGGGCGCGGATGGGCACGCTGCTCGGCACGCCGCCGCTCCGGACGTACGACGACATCGCGGCGCTCGGCCGCGAGGTGGTCGCGCGCGGCTTCACCGCGCTCAAGACCAACATGGTCATCCCCGGCGAGCCGGCGACGGTGTACTTCCCCGGCTTTGCGAGCGGCATCAACACGACCGACGGCGCGCCGACGGTGGAGATCCTGGACGCGATCGACCGCCTGATCGGCACCCTCCGCGACGCGGTCGGCCCGCGGGTCGGCCTCTGCCTCGACCTGAACTACAACTTCCGCACCGAGGGCGTGCTGCGGATCGCCAGGCTGCTCGAGAAGTACGACATGCAGTGGCTCGAGTACGACAACTGGGACCCGGACGCGCTCCTCCAGATCAAGCAGTCGACCTCGACGCGGCTGGCGTCGCTCGAGAGCCTGGTGACGCTCCGGCAGTTCCGGCCGTTCCTCGAGCGCCACGCGGTGGACGTGGCGATCATCGACGTGCCGTGGAACGGTTTCTCGCAGGCCGTGCAGATCGGGCGGCTGGCCGAGGCGTGCGAGATCAACGTCGCGCCGCACAACTACTACAGCCACCTGGCCGACCTCCACTCGCTGCACCTCTGCGCGGTGCTGCCCAACGTGCGCATCATGGAGATCGACGTCGACGACGTGCCGTGGAAGGGGGCGCTCGTCACCCGGCCGCCGGTCGTCCGCGACGGCCACGTCTGGCTCACGGACGCGCCCGGCTGGGGCGCCGACATCGACGAGCGCGTGCTGCGCGAGCATCCCTGGCCGCGGCCCGGCGAGACGGGCGCCCGCCTCTTCTACGGCATGGACCCGGGGCAGATGACCGGCCTCAGATGACGCCGTCCCGGCGGAGGGCGTCGAGCTCCGCGGCCCCGTAGCCGAGCAGCCGGCCGTAGACCTCCGCGTTGTGCTCGCCGAGCAGCGGCGCGCGCACGACTTCCGTGGGCGAGGCCGACAGCCGCACCGGATTCGCGGGCATCGGGTACGCGCCGCGCGACGGGTGCTCGAGCGGGACGATCATGCCGCTCGCTCTCAGATGCGGGTCCGTCAGGACCTCGCTCGAGTCGAGCACGGTCCCGCACGGCACGCCCGCGCCGGCCAGGATCTCCGTGACCTCGTGCTTCGTCCGCTTCTCGGTCCACGCCTCGATCATCGCGTCGATCTCGTCCACGAACTGGACGCGGTCGCGCCGGTCGGCGTAGCGCGGGTCGTCGCCCAGCTCGGGGCGCCCGACGATCCGCGTGAGCGTCTTCCACATCTCCACGGTGGCGCAGTGGATGAAGACGTAGTCGTTCGGCCCCCCGGGACGGCAGCGGTAGAGGTTCGAGGGCGCCGCGTTCACGGAGCGGTTGCCCTGCCGGGGCACGGCCTTGCCGTCCGCGTAGGTGTCGCGCAGGTGGATGCGGAGCAGGTTCACCACGGCGTCCTGCTGCGCGACCTCGAGCTGCTGGCCCACGCCCGTCGTCTGGCGCTGGATGATCGCCGCCAGGACGCCGATCGCGCAGTGCAGCCCGGCGCCCGTGTCGGCCAGGCCGCCGATGGCCTTCGTGGGCGGGCCGTCCGGCCAGCCCGTCATGCTCAGCGCGCCCGCCATCGCCTGGGCGATCCACTCGAAGCTCTTGTACTCCGCGTACGGCCCGCCGCCCCCGAAACCCTTCACCGAGGCGGCGATGATCCGCGGATTGAGCCGCCGCAGCGCCTCCCAGCCGAGCCCGAGCCGCTCCATCGCGCCCGGCCCCATGTTCTCGACGACGACGTCGGCGCCCTTCGCCAGCTCCTCGAAGATCGCGCGGCCGCGCGGCGCCTTGAGGTTGAGCGTCACGCCCTTCTTGCAGGAGTTCAGCAGGAGGAAGAACCACGCGTCCTCGCCGCGCTTGTCCGAGAGCACCGTGCGGCCGGGCTCGCCGCCCGGCGGCTCGATCTTGATGACGTCGGCCCCGAGCCACGCGAGCATCTGGGTACAGCTCGGCCCAGCCTCGTACTGGGTCAGGTCGAGCACGCGGATGCCCGCGAGCGCCTTCGCCATCGCGTCCTAAGTCTGGTATGCGGAGAAACGCACGGTCTGGGCGCGCGCCTTGCCGTCCGTGATGACGTTGACGACCGCCGGCCTGCCGGAGGCCCACGCGCGCTCGAGCGCCGGCCGGATCTCGTGCGGCTTCTCGACGTACTCGCCGTGCGCGCCCAGCTCCTGCGCGACCTTGTCGTAGCGCGTGTGGCCGAGGTTGCGCCCGGGCTTCGGGAGCGGGCGCGTCCAGGGCGCGTCGGCCGTCCAGCCGCCGTTGTTGCTGATCACCACGAGGACCGGGATCCCGTGGCGCACGGCCGTGTCGATCTCCATCGCGTTGAGGCCGTAGGAGCCGTCGCCGTGCAGGACGACCACCTGCGCGTCGGGCCGCGCCACCTTCGCGCCGACGCCGAAGGGCAGGCCGACGCCCATGCAGCCGAACGCTCCCGAGTTGAGCCGGTGGCCGGCGACGAACGTCGGGATCGCCTGGCGGCCGTAGTTCAGGATCTCCTGACCGTCCACGACGAGGATCGCGTCGCGCCGCAGGAAGTCGCGCACCTCCTTGCAGAGCCGGAGCGGATGGATGGGTGTCGCGTCGCTGCTCATCGCCCTGTCCACCTCGGCCGACTTCTCGGCGTCCAGCGCGCGCAGCTTTCCGGTCCAGGCCGCCCAGCGGCGCGGGTCGAGCTTCCCTTCCGCCTCGGCGTGGAGCTGCTCCAGGACCGCGCGGGCGTCGCCGGCGATCGGCACGTCCACCGCGCGGTTGTGGCCGAGCTGCGTCGGGTCGATGTCGACGTGGATCACCTTCAGGTCGGCGGCGAACCGCGGCGGCCGCCCGAACTGCACCATCCAGTTGAAGCGCGTGCCGACGGCCACGACCACGTCGGCCTCGGCGAAGGCCTTGCTCCGGGCGTTGAGGAAGGCGAGCGCGTGGTCCTCGGGGATCAGCCCGCGCGAGATCGGCGTCGTGTAGAACGGGATTCCCGTCGCCTCGACGAGCGCCCGGAACGCGGCCGCGCCGTCCGACCACCAGACGCCGCTGCCGCCGAGGATCACCGGGCGCTCGGCGCGCGCGAGCAGCGCGACGGCCTCGCGCACCGCGCCCGGGTCGCCGAGCGTGCGCGGCGCCGGGCGCCACGCCGGCGGCTGGACGACGCTCTCCGCCTCCACCTTCTCGCCGAGCGTGTCGCCCGGCAGGTCGAGGTAGACGGGGCCGGGGCGGCCCGTCGTCGCCTGGCGGAACGCCGTCGCGACGAGCTCGGGGATGCGCCGGGCGTCGTAGATCCGCTCCGCCCACTTCGTGACCGGCCGCATGATGGCGACCTGGTCGATCTCCTGGAACGCCTCCATCCCGAGGAAGACGCGCGGGCTCGAGCCGCCGATCGCCACGACGGGTGCCGCGTCGGCGAAGGCGTTGGCGACCCCCGTCACGAGGTTCGTCGTCCCCGGGCCCGAGCAGCCCATGCAGACGCCGGGCCGCCGCGTCACGCGCGTCCAGGCGTGCGCCGCGAGCGCCGCCGCCTGCTCGTGCCGCGTGTCGATCGCGCGGATGCCGAGCTGGATGCAGGCCGCCTCCGTCTCGAGCATCGGCCCGCCCATCAGGTAGAAGAGCGTGTCCACGCCCTGCGCCCCGAGCGCCTGCGCCAGCACCTCCGAGCCCGTGATCGTGGCCATGGCTGATCCTTTCGGGGAGAGAATGTAGCAGGCAACGCCGGCCTACGCCAACCCGCGGGCCGGGTCGGCGCCCGTGTGTATCGAGGCGACGACGTTGACGGTCCTGCGCCATCCCGCTAGCGTAGTGTCCATGGCCGCGCTGATCGAGCACCGTTGAGGAGCAAGCCCATGGCGCAAGCCCCGCTCACGCTCAGACGCTGGAAGCGGATCGAGTACGACCGACTCGTCGCGCTGGGGGTGTTCCACGGCGAGCCGATCGAGCTCATCGGCGGCCAGCTCGTCGTCGCCGAGCCGCAGTACCCGTATCACGCCTCTGCCATCAGCGCCGCCGACTACGCGCTGAGAGCGGTCCTGCCGCCGGGCTGGATCGTGAGAGTGCAGGCGCCCGTGTCGCTCGACGACGAGTCCGAACCCGAGCCCGACCTGGCCGTGGTGGCTGGACGTCCGGCCGACTATCGCGAGGCGCACCCGGCGCGTCCCGTGCTCGCCGTCGAGGTGGCGGAATCGAGCCTGGACTTCGACCGCCAGCAGAAGAGCAGCCTCTACGCGCGGGCCGGGGTTGCGGACTACTGGATCGTGAACCTCGTCGATCGTGTCCTCGAAGTCTACCGCGACCCGGAGCCGGACCCGTCGGCGCCCTACGGCTGGCGGTACCGGTCCATCACCGCGCTGGCCCCACCGGCCGTCGTCGCTCCCCTGGCCTTTACGTCGCGCCGGATCGCCGTGGCGGATCTGCTGCCGTAGGGACGCCGGCAGGCGCAGGCTATAATGGCGCCGTGCAGATCCGGCTCGGTCGCGATCTCGATGCCGGCACGCGGTCGGCCCAGGCGCCGATGACCGTGGCCGAGTTCATCGCGCACTTCCCCGAGGTGCCCCGCGATCTCGCCGGCGAGCCCGTGCTCGCGGCGTACGTCGCCGCGTTCGGCCCCCAGCTCCGCCACGCCCAGAAGCCCACACCCTGCATGCGCGAAGGGGGCGACGCCCCGCACGCGTTCTACACGCGGCTGGTCAACGATCTCGCGATCTACGGGATCGGCCTGGCCAGGCGCGACCGGACACTGGCACGGCTCCAGGCGCTCCTCGACGAGTACCGGAAGCAGCCCGCGACGTTCGCCTGCACGCTCGTGCCCGCGAAGCCGCGTGGCACGCCGCGCGCAGGCTGCCCCTCCTAGACCGGGGACGGCCCCAGCCTCCGGAGAGGCGTCAGCCACAGGGTTGGCCTTGACACGGAGCTCGTGCCCAAGCGCCTCGAAACCCTCAAGGCCGTCGCGCCGGGCCTCCGCCGCGTCTGGTTCATCTATCCGACGGACGACCCCGCGTCCGTCGCCGTCCTGGAGCAGGCGCGCCGCGCGGCACCGGCCCTCGATCTCGAGGTGATGGCTCGGGCGGTCCGCACGCCGGACGAGCTGGCCCGCGCCCTCAAGGCCGTGCGGTCCGGCGACGGGCTCCTGGCGCCCGATCGCACGCCCGCGCTGGACATCCCCGATCGGGTCTTGCAGACGTCGCTTGCCGCGGCACACCGGCCGCGTTGGCCCAGGTGCCGCGGGTCTACCGGGTCGGGATTCTGACAGATGCCATGGTGCCGTGGCACTCCTCCACTGAAGGATTTCGTGACGGCCTCGCGGAGCTGGGCTACATCGACGGCAAGAACGTCATCTTCGAGGCGCGCGCGGCCCAGGCCGATATGACCCGGGTGGGCCGGCTGATGGCGGAGCTCGTCCAGCAGAAACCGGATCTCCTCGTGTGCGTTTCGGATGCCTGCGGGCGGGAAACCGGAGGTATCCCCATGGTGTTCGTGCAAGTGAGCGATCCGGTGAGGCTCGGCCTCGTGCAGAGCGTACCTCGACCGGGCGGCAACATCACGGGGGTCGCGAACCTGCGAGCCGAGCTGACCGCCAAGCGCCTGGAGCTCTTCGAGGGGGTCGTGCCCTCCCTCCGCCGCGTGCTGGTGACCTACGATCCGCGAGAACCGGAGGAACGGGACTCGGTCGCGGTCGCCAGGAGCACCGCAACCCGCCTCGGGGTGACCGTGCTCGAGCGCTCGATGACGGAACCGCTCCAGATCGAGCCCGGCCTCGCCGAGCTCAAGGTCGGCGGCCACGACGGAATCCTCATCGTCCAGTCCGGGACGAATCTCAACATCCCAGGGCGGAGGGCATGGCCCCCTCGCCGCGCCGATCCTCGATGGCGTCTGTGATCAGCGCAGCTTGAAGAGCATCCGCGCTCGATGGCAGATCTGGGCCCGGACGAAAACCGGCGCGTTCCCGGCGAAGAAGGTGTGTGTCTCGACTGTCGGCTCGCCGGACGCGATCGTGAGAATCTTGCCGTCTCTCGGCATCAGTCCGACGAACCGAACGTTCTCGAGCTTAAAGGTTTGGCCCGTACGGGTTCCGGTGAGGACCGTCCCGAGGGACAGTGGTTGATCGATCGTGAGCGTCCGGTCAGGCGCGACCTCGTAGGTGAAGTCCGCTTCGATGTCGGACGAGCTGGCTCCGCCCGGGTTGAAGTAGGCCGGATTGCTCGGGAGCGCGTAGGGGTGACTGAAGCTGACGGTGCGCCCGACGACCTTTCCGGTCCCGTCACCATTGAAGGTCCGAACCCCCTGGATGCTGTAGGAGAACACGAACGGGAATGGCGGGGTGACGGGCGTGAGATCCTCGTGGAAACCTCCGGGTGGCGATGCCGATAGACTCGACCCCAGGCACGTGGCCTCGCCGCTGAAGGCATAGTCCCCACGCAGCAGGTTGTTCCGGTCGTCCCCGGCAGCGCTTCCCGTGAACAGCACCACCACAATACCGGCCACGACAAGAGACTGAACGCCGGGCTTGCGCATACGGTTGATCCTCCTCTTGGCTGGTCCGTTCTTCACGGCATGCGCCCTACCCGCCGAGGGTCTCATCACACGCATGTCCCACGAAATCAGGCGATGGGTGCAAATTCTCGGTTCATTTGCGCCACGTTCTCCTTTCCGGAATGCGCCCTGGCCGGGCGAGCCGTTGCCCGGGGAGCCTCCGCGATGTACCTTCTGGCGAGTGGCGAAAGCGAGGGACAGGCGATGACGACCCGGACGGTCGAGCCGCGGATGGAGCTGGAGCAGCACCTGCACCTGTACCGCCAGATGGCGAAGATCCGCGCCTTCGAGGAGCAGGTGAACGAGCTGTACAAGAGCGCGAAGATGCCGGGGCTGGCCCACCTCTACGTCGGCGAGGAGGCCGTGGCGGTCGGCGTCTGCGAGGCCCTGACGCGCGAGGACCTCATCACGAGCACGCATCGGGGCCACGGCCACTGCCTGGCCAAGGGCGCCTCGGTCAACCGCATGTTCGCCGAGCTGCTCGGCAAGGAGGCCGGCTACTGCCGCGGCAAGGGCGGCTCGATGCACATCGCCGATCCCGAGACGGGCAACCTCGGCGCCAACGCCATCGTCGGCGGCTCGGCCGGCATCGCCACCGGCGCCGCCCTGTCCGCGAAGATGCGCGGCAGCGGCCAGGTCGCCGTCTGCTTCTTCGGCGACGGCGCGCTCGGCCAGGGCCTGCTCTACGAGGCCATGAACATGGCGGCGCTCTGGAGGCTGCCCGTCATCTACGTGTGCGAGAACAACCTCTACGGCGAGTACACGCCCTGCGGCGACACGATCGCCGGCGAGATCCTGGGGCGCGCCCGCGCCTTCGGCATCCAGGCCGAGAGCGTGGACGGCCAGGACGTCCAGCTCGTCCACGCGACGATGCGCCGGCTCGTCGAGCGCGCGCGCCGCGGCGAGGGGCCGGCCTTCCTCGAGTGCAAGACCTACCGCTACTACGGTCACCACGTCGGCGACGTCAACCGCGAGTACCGCACGCGCGAGGA
>Ga0209342_10007949_pt1 | contig 10637 bp, 10 predicted proteins | sample RifCSP16_2_FD_184023 | JGI IMG/M metagenome (GOLD analysis project Ga0209342, IMG submission 184023) | Soil microbial communities from Rifle, Colorado - Rifle CSP2_sed 16_2 (SPAdes) (version 2) | ecosystem: Environmental > Terrestrial > Deep subsurface > Rock core/Sediment | place: Rifle... | reverse complement strand
CACCGAGATTCCTCCCGTAGCTCGCGGCCGGCGCAGGTCACCGCGTCCTCGCCATCGACATCGAGCAGCCCGGCGGGGATCTCGGTGAGATCGGTTCGGACGGGCGGGCGGAACTGCCGAACCATGATGACGTCACCCTCGGGCGAGACCGGCACCACCGCAACCGCGTGGTGCTTGCGGATCAGCTCGTAGTCGCCAACCGTCGGCCAGTGCTCGATGGTGACCGTGAGGTAGCGGCCGGCCCAGGCCTCTCGCGACGCCGTGGGCTCCGAGACCACCCGTCTCAGCTCGAGACCGTGGCGGCGTGGTGGGCCGGTCGATCGGCCCTGCGCGCCTTGGCGGCGCCGACGAACTCACGGAACAGCGGGTGCGGGCGCGTCGGGCGCGAGCGGAGCTCCGGGTGGAACTGCCCCGCCACGAAGAACGGATGATCCGGTAACTCGATGATCTCCGCGAGCCTGCCCTTCTGCGAGGAGCCGCTGATCACCAACCCTGCGGCGGTGAGCGCCTCGTGGTAGGCGGGGTTGACCTCCCAGCGGTGGCGATGCCGTTCCTCGACCACGTCCACCCCGTACGCCCTCGCGGCGAGCGTGCCGGGTTCCAGGTAGCACGGCTGCGCGCCCAGGCGCATCGTGGCGCCCATCTCCGTCACGTCCTTCTGCTCGGGCAGGAGATCGATGACGGGATGGACCGTGGCCGGGTCGAACTCCGACGAGTTCGCCCCTTCGAGGCCACAGACGTTGCGGGCGAACTCCACGACGGCACACTGCAGGCCCAGGCAGATACCGAGGAACGGGACACCGTGTTCCCGCGCGTAGCGGACCGCGTCGATCTTGCCCTCGACGCCACGAACCCCGAAGCCACCGGGGATCAGCACGCCGTCCATGCTCTCCAGCGCGGTCTCGGTGGCGTCGCCGCCGAGATCGTCGGAGGCGATCCAGTGGACTCGCACGTCGGCGCCATGGTGGAAGCCGCCGTGACACAGCGCCTCCATCACCGACAGGTAGGCGTCGCGCAGGTAGACGTACTTGCCGACCACCGCGATATCGACGGGGTCGGTGGCCTCATGCACGCGATCGACCAGCTGGGTCCACTCGCTGAGGTCGGGCTCGGCGTCGATGCGCAGATGCTCGGCCAGCAGCTCGTCGAGGCCTTCGCGATGCAGGACCAGCGGCACCTCATAGATCGACGGCGCATCGGGCGCGCTGACGACGCCGCCGATCGGCACGTCGCACAACAGCGAGATCTTCTCCTTCAGATTGCGGCCGATCGGACGGTCGGAGCGACACACGATCGCGTCGGGCTGCAGGCCGAGCGAGCGGAGCTCCTTCACCGAGTGCTGGGTCGGCTTGGTCTTGAGCTCGCCGGAGGGTCCGATGTAGGGCATGAGCGACACGTGTACGAATGCGCACCGACCGCGGCCGACCTCGTTGCGCAGTTGCCGGATCGCCTCGAGGAAGGGCAGCGATTCGATGTCGCCGACCGTCCCACCGATCTCGACGATCTGCAGGTCGGCCTGCTCGGTCTCGGCCAGCGCCAGCACGCGCGACTTGATCTCGTCGGTGACATGCGGGATGACCTGCACGGTCTTGCCCAGATAGTCGCCGCGTCGCTCCTTGGCCAGGACCGCCGAGTACACGGCGCCCGTCGTGAAGTTGGAGCCGCGGTGCAGATCGGCATCGAGGAAGCGCTCGTAGTGCCCGAGGTCCAGGTCGGTCTCCGCACCGTCGTCGAGCACGAACACCTCTCCGTGCTCGAAGGGGTTCATCGTGCCGGGGTCGACGTTCACGTACGGGTCGAGCTTCTGCAACACGACCTTGAGACCGCGAGAGGAAAAGAGACGACCCAGCGACGCCGTCGTGATCCCCTTGCCGAGCCCGGAGGCGACGCCGCCCGTGACGAATACGTACTTCGTATGGTCCTTCACCACGGGAGCCGACTGTAGCAGACGCCACCGGCGCGTCGCGACGCATCGCCCGAGAACTTCGGACACGGGGATGAAAAACACGCCACGTCGATCGTCACGACGCTCCCGCGCGAACCCGTGCGGCTTCGTCGAGCAGCTCCTCGGCATGCGAGAGCGCGTGCTCGGAAGCCTCCATCCCGGCAAGCATGCGCGACAGCTCCATCGGCCTCTCTCGATCGTCGAGCACCTCGGCGATCGCCTCGCCATCCTCCTTGCGCACCCGAACATGCAGGTCGGCGAAGCAGGCGATCTGCGGCAGGTGCGTGACCACGAGCACCTGGCGGGCGGTGGCGAGCTGCGCGAGCCGACGGCCGACGGCCAGCCCCGCCTGGCCCCCGATACCGGCGTCGACCTCGTCGAACACCAACGTTGGCACATCGTCGAGATCGGCCAGCACGCTGCGGCACGCGAGCATCACGCGCGACAGTTCTCCCCCGCTGGCCGCCTTCGCGAGCGGGAGCAGCGGCTGCGAGGGACCACCTCGGAAGCGGAGCTCGACGCGATCGATCCCGAGGGGACCGACGTCCTCCGCGCGTTCGACGCCGAGTTCGAGCACGGCCCCAGGCATCCCCAGATCCTCCAGGTGCTGCGTGAGCGCACGGCCGAGCCCGGGTGACGCTTCGGCGCGGGAAGCGTGCGCGGCCTCTGCGAGGGCGGCGACGGCGGTGCTGGCGGCGTCGAGTTCGCCACGCAGCTCCTCGAGCCGATCGTCGGCCGTCTGCAGGGAGTCGAGCTCGTCCCTCGCCTGCTCCAGGAACGCCACGACGTCCGCATCGGTGGCACCGTACTTGCGCTGCAGCGCCTGCAGGGATGAGAGCCGCTCGCGGGCGTGCTGCAGCCGACCCGGATCGATCGCGACACCCTCGCGGTAGGCGCGAACCTCGTGGATCAGATCGGTGACCTCGGCCGCTAGAGCGTTCCCTCGTTCGGCGAGGTCGCTCGCGCCCACGTCGATCGAGGCGGCGGAGTCGAGCCCGCGCGCGGCCGTGGCGAGCAGATCACCCGCCCCGCCGTCTTGGGCGAGCGCCTGCACGGCGGCATCGGCGAGTTCCTGGAGCCGCTCGGCGTGGCCCAGGCGCGTCGCCTCTGCCTGCAGCTCGTCCGTTTCACCCGCCCGCGGTCCGACGGACTCGATCTCGCGCACCTGGTAGGCCAACAGGTCGAGCGCACGCTCCCGTTCGCGTGCGGCGCCCATCAGCCCGTCCAACTCCCGTCGAGCGGTCTGCAGAGTCGCGTACGCGGCGCGGTATGCGGCGACACGCTCGACCTGCTCCGTGCCGGCGAAGCGATCGAGGAACGCGGTCTGCGTCGCCCCGTCGAGCAGGCGGAGCGACTGATGCTGACCGTGGATCTCGACCAGTTTCGACCCCATCTCGGCGAGCGCCGTTGCGGTCGTGAGCTGGCCCCCGATCCGTGCCGACCCGCGGCCCTCGGCGCCGATCGTACGGGCGAGGATGACCTCACCGTCCTCGGCCCATTCCTCGGCACCAGCCGCCGCGTCGAAGCGTGCCTGCACCTTCGCGGACCCATCGCCGTCGCGAACGAGTTGCGCTCCGCCACGGCTTCCGAGCGCGAGCGAGATGCCGACGGTGATCATGGTCTTGCCGGCACCGGTCTCGCCGGTGAGCACCGTGAGACCTGCGGCGGGTTCCATGTCGAGCTCGCGGATCACGCCGAGGCCCGTGATATGGAGCTGTCGAAGCACGACCGCATCCTAGCGTGGGGCACCGACACGGCAGGCGCCGGTCCGGGGCTCAGTCGCGGTCGGCGACGTCGGTCGGATCCCCCGGCAGGTCGAACTTGTCGCGCACGCGGGCCAGGAACGACGATGCATCGAGACGCCGAACGAAGCGAGCCGGCCGATCTGCCGCGCGGATACGTACGGCGGTCCCTATCGGAAGCTCCACAGCCTCCCGCCCGTCCGCGGACAGCAGGCCGGGCTCATCCCCGACGACCCGCACGGTCACGACCTGCGCGGCATGCAGCACGAATGACCGGTCGAACACCATGTGTGGCGCGACGGCGGTCACGACCAGGGCCTCCACGCTCGGGGACACGATGGGGCCGCGCGCCGAGAACGAGTATGCCGTCGACCCGGTGGGCGTCGCGACGATCACGCCGTCGGCTGAGAACGTCGTGACGTAGCCGCCGTCGACCTCGACACGCAGGCGCACCAGCCGATGCCGCGCCCGCTTCTCGACCATGATCTCGTTCATCCCCCACTGCGGTGGGAACGATGGGTCATCCGGCTGCTCCGCAACGACGGCGAGGCGCTCCTCGATCGGCGCGGCGCCCGCGATCGCGGCCCGGATCAGGGGCTCCGCCTCGGCGGGGTTCACCTCGGTGAGGAACCCGAGGCGCCCGACTTTCACGCCGAGCACCGGGGCGTCGACCAGGGCAGCCGCGTGGGCACCACGCAGGAACGTGCCGTCTCCGCCGACCGCCACGACGAGGTCGACCGGGGCGCCGTCGGTCAGAGCGTCACAATCGATGCCGTCTCGTTCCAGGCGACCGCGTAGATCGGCCGCGGCATCCACGGCCGCCATCCGCCCCTCGTGGACCACGAACCCGACCCGCGTCATCGAAGCAACCCCTCGCCCTCGGCAACCGCGGCGTCCAGGTCCGCGGTCGAGGACACGCCCGGCTGCAGCGCCAGCAGGAACTCGACGTTGCCCGCGGGGCCCTTCACGGGCGACGCCATCGCATGGATCGCTCCGAGACCCAGGGCTCCGGCCACCGATACCACCTCGTCGAGGACCCGGGCCCACACGGCGGGATCGCGGACGACCCCGCCCCTGCCGACGTACTCCCTGCCCGCCTCGAACTGCGGCTTGACCAGCACGAGTAGTCGTCCGTCGTCAGACGCGAGCGCACGCAGGGCCCCCAAGACGGTCCGCAACGAGATGAACGACAGGTCGGCCACGACCAGATCGGCGCGATAGGGCAGCTCTGCAGGCGTGAGCGCACGGACGTTGGTGCGTTCCATGACCGTCACCCGCGGGTCGTTTCGGAGCTCCCAGGCGAGTTGTCCGTACCCGACGTCCACGGCGATCACGTGGGCCGCGCCCCGTTGCAGAAGCACATCCGTGAACCCTCCCGTAGATGCACCGGCGTCCAGGCAGCGACGCCCCGCGGGATCGATCGCGAACCGCGTCAACGCGGTGTCGAGCTTGCCGCCCGCCCGGGACACGAACGGTCGCTTCGAGCCGAGCACGTCCACCGGCGCGTCATCGGAAACCATCGCGGCCGGTTTCGTGGCTATGACGCCCGCGACGCGCACCATGCCTGCCTCCACGGTCTCACGCGCCTCTGCCCTACTGCCCGCGAGTCCACGCCGGACCAGCTCCGCATCCAGGCGACGCCGGGTCACGCGTCCTTGGCGGCCGTCCGCTTCCGTGCGGCGCTCTTGGAGGCGGAAGCCTTGGCGCCGGATGACTTCGCGGTGGAGGACTTGCCGGTGGAGCGCTTCGCGGAACCGCGTTTCGAGCCGGAGGGCCGTGAGGCCCGCTCGAGCTCACGGACACGCTTGCGCAGCGCGTTGACCTCCTCCTGCGTCGCCACCCCCATCTGGCGCAACTGGTCTCGCACCTCCGCACGGATGAGCTCCATCAGCCGGGCGCGGTTGCGCTGTGACCACTTCATCAGGTCCGCGGCCGTCTTGGTCACCTGTTCCTTGGCGGCGTCGCGATCGAGCATGCCCTTGGCAAGCTCCTGCGCTCGGGTCGTCGACAGGTTGCCCAGCGACGCCTCGATCGTCTTGCGAACGTCCTGCATCTTGGCCATCGGTAGCTCCTTCACGCTCGCCGTACGCTCAGCATAGTCCGGCCGCCTCACCGGCGGAGCGGCTCGCCTTCGAGCAAGGTGGACAGATCCTCCACCACGTACGTGGCGGTGATCCCGGCCGCGCGGAGATCGTCCCGACCCGAGATCCCCGTGAGCACCAGCATCGAGTCCCAGCGCAGGCGACGGGCGCCTTCGATGTCGGTGCCGACCCGGTCCCCGACCACCAGCGGCCGACCGCCGCCCGCTCGGGCGCGGGCCGCCTCGAGGATCGGCGCGAACGGCTTGCCGAACACCTCGGCGCGCGTCTCGGTGGCAGCCTCGAGCGCCGCCAGGATCGCGCCGGCGCCGGGCCAGGTGCTTCCGTCAGGAGCCGGATACGTGGCGTCGGCATTGGACGCGTACAGCGTGGCACCTCGCTGCACCGCGATCGACGCGGCGAGCAGGGACTCGTAAGTGAACGTTCGATCCCATCCGACGACGACTGCTTCGCAGGGCGCATCGGCCTCGACGAGCTCGATCCCGACGGACGCGAGCGCCGAGCGGAGCCCCACCTCGCCGACCACTAAAGCCGACGTGATACCACGCTCGTGCAGCGCGGCGGCGGTCGTGAGGGCAGAGGTCTCCACCTCCTCGAGCGCAGCCTCGATCCCGACGGACGCGAGATGCGCCACGACCGCCTCCGGCGGCCTGGAGGAGTTGTTGGTGACGAAGGCGACCCCCTTGCCCTTGGCGCGAAGCGCGGCGACGGCCTCGGCTGCGTGCGGCACCGGCTGATCCCCCCGGTACAGGACGCCGTCGAGATCCAGGAGGAACGCATCGTAGGCCTCGGCGATCATACGGATCGGGCCGCCAGGAGGAGGACGCCGCACGGCCGGGAGGCGTGCACGGCGGAGATCGGCGAGGTCAGGCGTCCGTGCCCGCTGCTATACAGGTGGCATGCCACGCGTCGCCCCCTTCCGCGGCCTGCGCTACGACCCCGCGGTCGCGGGCTCGCTGCAGGACCTGACCGCACCTCCCTACGACGTTATCAGCGAGCCGACGCGCGGCGCCTACCTCGGGGCGAGCCCGTACAACGTCGTGCACCTCGATCTGGCACGCGGGCCGGCGGATCCGGCACGCCCCGACAACCGATACGCGGCCGCGGCCTCACTGCTGGCTAGCTGGAAGGAAACCGGCGCCCTCGCGCTGGCTCCCGAGCCATGCTTCTACGCGTATGAGGTGCGATGGCCGGGCACCGTCGACAACCCCGGAGGTTCGATCAGGGGCGTCTTCGTCGCCCTGACCCTGGAGCCGTGGGGAGGGTCGATCGTTCCCCACGAGCACACGATGCCGGGGCCCGTCGCGGACCGCCTCCACCTGCTGCGCGCGACTGCCGTCCACCTCTCGCCGATCTACGGCACCGTGTCGGGCCCGTGCTATCGACTCGCCGATCTCCTCGAACGCACCTGTGCAACACCCGCCCTGGAAGATCTCGTGGACGAGGAGGGGGTCACGCACCGACTGTGGGAGGTTGACGGCATGACGCCGGTCGGCACGTGGCTGGCCGACGAGGAACTGCTGATCGCCGACGGGCACCATCGCTACACCACCGCCCTCGTGTACCGCGACGAGCGACACGCCGCCGACGGTCCTGGGCCATGGGACGCGATCCTGGCACTCGTGGTCGACACGGGAACCCAGCGTGTGCCGGTGCTGCCCTACCATCGCGTGCAGGTGTGGGGGCCGCCTCCCATCGGCGGCGACCCCGCGGCCGATCTTGCCGACCTGACGTCACGCCTAGCAGACGACGACCTTGCGGTCGGCACGATCACCTCCGATCCGGACGGCGCCAGCCTCGCCTACCGCGTACTGCACCTGCACGGGCCGCCACCCGTCGTGCGCGCGCTGCACGACGAGCTGCTCGACGAGCGCGCGCCCGATGAGGCCCTCCGCTTCACGCACAGCGCCACCGACGCGGAGGCCGCGGTGCGCGCCGGCGAGGCGGTGGCCGCCTACATCCTGCCGCCCACCACCCCGGATCGCATCTTGGATGCGATCGACCGCGGCGACAGGCTCCCACGCAAGTCGACCTTCTTCTGGCCGAAGCCGCGTACGGGCATGATCTTCATGCCCGTACGCTGACCGGATCCCCCTCGTTCGGGCTCGATGTGGGATCGAGCCGCTTGATTCCCGTGGCGACCACCTCTGTGAGGCTCCGCGCACCGGCTCCGCTCCGGTAGAAGCGGCGGACGAGCTGCCCGTGCACCAAGACCGAATCGCCCTTGGCGATCGGATCCAGTGCCGCACGGCCGACCGTGGCGTGCCACGCCGCGACCGGGAGGGGGAGGAGGCGCCTGCCTACCTCCGGAATGGAGACACGAAGCTCGGTGACCTCGTCACCCGACGGCATGCGCCGCGTGACGGGATCTGCCGCCACGGTTCCCGCCAGCACCACGACGTTGACCGTGACCATCTCGCTCTCCTTTCGTGGCCCGAACAGTAGCGGGCCGGTCCGACACTGCTGGAGGAGGTCGAGGCGCCGACCCGCGCGGTAACCGGTCGGCGTGGGACACTCGGGCGCGATGGTGACCGACGCGATCGCGCTTGTGGCGCCGGGCATCACCGCGATCGACACGGTGATGGCCGGCGAGCGCGAGCTCAACGCGGTGTATCTGGTGGCCGCCGCCGAACCGTGCCTCGTAGAGACCGGACCGGGCGCGGATCACGAACGCGTCGTCGCTGCCCTCGATCGGCTCGGTGTTTCCGCCGCCGATCTCGCGCATCTCGTCGTCACGCACATCCACATGGATCACGCCGGCGGGGTCGGCGCGCTCCTCGAACGGTACCCGCGGGCGCGCGTGTGGGTGCACGAGGCCGGTGCGCGACACCTCGTGGAACCCGAGCGCCTGGTCGCGAGCACGGCGAGGACGTACGGGCAGGAGCGGATGCACCTGCTGTATGGCGACATGATCGCGTCTCCCGCCGACCGCGTTCGCGCGGTGGCCGACGGCGATGCGATCGAGCTGGGAGACCGTCGTCTCGCCGTCATCCACACGCCGGGACACGCGTCGCATCACATCGCGCTGCACGACGACGCCAGTGGCGCCATGTTCACGGGCGAGGCGATCGGTTCCTACCTCCCATGGGCGACCTGCTTCCGGCCCGCGCTCCCCCCGCCCGAGGTCGACCTCGAAGCGGCATACGGGTCGCTGCGGCGCATGCGCGAGCGACGTCCCGCTTCCTTGCTGACGTCCCACTTCGGAGCGGTACCCGACCCGCCGGCGGCCTTCGATGCCGCCGGCGAAGGGATCCACGCGTGGGCGCAGGACGTACGGACGCACCTCGTGAGCGACGCCGACGCTCCCCTCGATGCGATCGCGTCGATCCTCACCGAACGCGCGCGCCGCGAGTTCGAGCAGGCCAGCGGGCGAGCGTTCGAGCAGGCTCGCTACGACGTCTTGGGCTCGATCCGCATGAACGCCCAGGGCTTGTCGAGGTACTGGCGCAAGCGGTGGGAACGCGAGATGGCCCACCGCGATTAGCCGAGCGCGGCGAGTCGCTCCGCGGTATCGAACGCAGCCTGATCGTGCCGCATGATCTTGCGGAACTCGCCCGCCGCTTCTTCGCGACGCCCGGCTTTCTCCAGGATGTCGCCACGCACGTACCACAGACGCAGGGTGTAATCCTCGGCCACGTCCTCCTTCGTCTTGGCGCGCGCCAGCAGAGCGAGCGCCTCGGGGTAGCGACCCTGATCGGCGAGCGCAGACGCCGCAACGATCACGGCCTCGGCCTTGGCTTCGTTGGAGGCGCCGCGGTCCCGCAGTACCTCGTCGGCCAGCGGGACCGCCTCTTCGGGGCGCCCGAGGCCGCGGAGGCAGTCGGCGATCAGGTGGTTCTGATCCACTCGACCGGAGATGCGTTTGTACGCCTTCAGCTCGGTCAGCGCGTCGGCCCAGCGCTCCAGACCGTAGAACGCCATGCCGAGGACCTCACGCACGGCTGCCGAGCGTGGTGCCATGATCTTGGCCTTCTCGGCCTCCGGGAGCGCCCCGCGAGGATCGCCACGCTCCAGCAACTCGATCGCGCGAGCGACACGCGACAGCACATCGGCCTCCTGCGCCGGACGAGCGGTGCGCCGGATGTCTTCTTCGATGTCGCGAGGCAGCAGCGCCTGCTTCGATGGCGTGCCCTTGGGGCGCGCGCCGGCGCGGGGTTGCAGGGACTTCGGCATGGCAGCTCCCGAGGGTAGTGGATGTGCATACGGAACGGGCCGCCCGAAGGCGGCCCGTTCCGAAGATGTCTCGGCAGCGACCTACTCTCCCACCCAGTCGCCCGGGCAGTACCATCGGCGCTGGAGGGCTTAACTTCCGGGTTCGGGATGGGACCGGGTGTCTCCCCTCCGCCATGGCCACCGAAACGCGGTGTCCGATCAACGGACGATGTCGAGGGTGCGGCCCTCGAGCGATCTCGAGAACCACGATAGCGAGCGCGAGCAGGAAAAACAGTCAAGTCCTCGGGCTATTAGTACGGGTCAGCTCCACGCGTTGCCGCGCTTCCACTTCCCGCCTATCAACCTGGTGGTCTTCCAGGGCCCTTACCTGGTTTTCCCAGTGGGAAACCTCATCTCTGGGCGAGCTTCGCACTTAGATGCTTTCAGCGCTTATCTCTTCCGAACGTAGCCAACCAGCCGTGCCGCTGGCGCGACAACTGGCACACTAGAGGTCCGTCCGCCCCGGTCCTCTCGTACTAGGGGCAGCTCCCATCAAGTTTCCTACGCCCACGGAGGATAGGGACCGAACTGTCTCACGACGTTCTAAACCCAGCTCGCGTGCCTCTTTAACGGGCGAACAGCCCGACCCTTGGGACCTGCTCCAGCCCCAGGATGAGACGAGCCGACATCGAGGTGCCA
>Ga0209342_10007947_pt1 | contig 10638 bp, 10 predicted proteins | sample RifCSP16_2_FD_184023 | JGI IMG/M metagenome (GOLD analysis project Ga0209342, IMG submission 184023) | Soil microbial communities from Rifle, Colorado - Rifle CSP2_sed 16_2 (SPAdes) (version 2) | ecosystem: Environmental > Terrestrial > Deep subsurface > Rock core/Sediment | place: Rifle... | reverse complement strand
TCTAAAAATGGTATTATAATAATACCATAAAAAACTATTTATTAATAGATAATTATAAGTAAAAGTGGTATTACTCTTTTTTCTCCCCCATCTGAAAGGGGTATTTTTCCCTTTTTTATGGTATCCAAAACAATACCAATATAATATATTGTAATATAATTAAAAAATAGGCAAAAAAATCTTATATGGTATCCTAAAATGGTATTACTATAATACCACAAAAAAATATTTATTAATAGATTATTACAGGTAAAAGTGGTATCCTTTTAAAGCAGCGGAACGTTGCATAGGGTGTGAGGGCTTTCTGTGGGGGTTCGGGGGATACCCCCGAAAGCTTCAGTATGTCCTCACTTCTCGTTCCCTTTTTTTACCGCTCACGTTTCCCTGTCCTCTCTTTATACATAATTAAAATCCTTGCTATTGAGAAAAAGGGGCATCATGTTAAACCTCATTTTTTATCCCATTAAAGCGTTCTTTATGCACAGTCAAAAGGGGAACTTTTTGACATGAATGCTTTTAACCTTATGCTCCAATGTCCTAACGTAAATAGTATATATTTTTATATCTAAGTCCCCTCGTTTTAGGGATGTGTAAAAGGAATTATAGGTATTCCTATTTTCACACTTAAGATCTCTGTATGCGGGCATATGACAAAAGACCTTATCCGTGGTTTGACACTGGCTTTTATAGTCAGTTACTGCATAGTCATGGTCAAAATAAAGGGTATCACGAAGATTCGATCGCTCATATACGCTAAACATTTTTGCAAGCTTGAATTATGCTTAAAGATGATGAAATAGGGATATATTTTACTATAAACCATTAAATCTATTTTTTAGTTGATATATGGGATTAACCCAACTATAATAAAAATCAACAGATAACGTAGAATTTAGTAGAATTTAACAAATAGGGACTAATACTCAATTTTGCATATTAGTTCCTGAGAAACTATAATAAAATCAACAGATAACGTCAAGTTTTGTATGTTTACTTTAGTAAAAAGCTTATGATACCGTTATGAGTAGCTGTTTACTTAATAACTGGTTAGGCCGGAACGAACAGGTGATCTTAACAAATTTCTTTAACCACTCTAAAAGGAGTTACGCATGAAGCCATACCTTGTTCTACCTTCTCCTTCTCTGCTGAACTATCTACCCAATTTTGAGCAGCAGTCGAAGATCTATTGAGGAGGCTGGTGTATGTCGTTCAAGAAAATTACCGTGATGCTCTTGTGGCTTAATCTTGCAGGTACGGCATTGGCTGAAAAGCCCAGCATCCCGCTGATGTCTGTCAATTTATTTCCTGGGCGCGATGCTGGAGCGCGGATCGCCGCGTGTATTGCTGCGTTACCTCCTACTGGCGGCACTTGCGATGCACGTATGTTTGGGGGCGACCAGTCGATTAGCCAGAACGTGTTCCAAGGGATTACTAAAGCCGGCGTGTTGCTGCTGGGCAACGCTGTATTCAACACATCTGTAACCCAAACGCCTCCGTCCAACTGGGAAATAGCCGGACCTAGGTCCAGTGGAACCTCGCCTGGAATCGAAATTCCAAGGGCTGGCGCTGTGTTCAAGTGGACGGGGGGCAGCGGCGGTGTTGTTCTGGATTTGTTTGGTGTGCAGAACACCAAAGTTCAAGGCATCGCCGTGGACTGCAACGACGATACAAGCTTCGGCAAGTCGGTGACCGGTGTGCGGATTTCCTCAGTTAACACGCCAAGCACTCAGCGAGTTTCCCTGGAAGATTGGCACATCGGCAATGGGTGCCGAACAGCCATATCTATCGGTCAAAGCGCGGCCCAGATCAATTACCAGAGCGATGCGCTAGCGATCCGGAACGGGTTTTGCTTAAAAGTGGGTGACTGCATCTATTCCGATAGCCAGAACGCTCTTCAGGGCTCTATCATAGCGAATGTGTATGGCTTTATATACTACGGCTCCATGTTCAACTTCAACCGGTGCGGCTTCGTGAAGGTAATGACCAGTCATGCCAGCACGAATCAGCCCAGAGCCAGCTTTGTTCGAGTAAATATTTGTGACGTTTCGCTCGATAGCGTTCAAGTAGAGGGACAGGGAAGTGGCATATCTCTGGTCGGGCCAGGCCAGTTTTTTAGCATAACCAATTCAACCATTAACCTGCCGTCCTCGTCGGCCGACGGCTGGCACATTACCAGCATAAACAACCGATACTCCGAAGACTTTATATTACATAACGATGATTATCTTGTCTCCATACACGATGTATTTTACGATCACACAACGGATTGGGTAATACAAGGCATAAACACTTTTGTATCTACTATTACTGGATATGGTTTGACGCTGCCGAACAAATTTTACTGGGCGATGGGAAACCCGCCGGACGGCACGCTTATCTATTGCTCGGATTGCACCGCCACAAATCCCTGTGCCGCGGGAGGGCAAGGTGCCGTGGCCAAGCGAATCCATGGCGGCTGGGTATGCAACTGACCTGTGGTCCGATCGAGGAGCGATGCTTGGGATATCGAGCCGGCAACAGCCAGGGTGGGCATGAGTACATGCCCACTGCATTGATCGGGGAATGGTGGACAGCTCATAGAAGCCCGGATGAAGCATCACAGAATCCGGGATGATTAAGGCACGGAATACCCATATTCCGCTACGCTGCATACGGGCTACCCCGTCGGGCCTATACCTATGCCTAACTCTGCGCTCCACCTGACCCGCGCCCGCAGGGTTCTTTGGCTATTCAAGTTTCTCCCGTGGGCGCGGGCGGGTGAGCTTGAAGGTTATACCGATTCAGATAATATCTTGCCAAAGATAAGGCTATCGAAGGTAATTTGGCAAGAACAAAGCGATGAAGGCAAACGAAAAAAAAGAAATTGTTATTGAACGATAAGTAGCCAAAAACAAAGCGATGAAGGCAAACGAAAAAAAAGACAAAAAAAGACAAAAAATTTAAACAAAAACAATATAACCAGTCATATAACCAGGCTAAATTGCTGGTTAATTCGGCGTTAGCGCTTAAGGAAAATCTATGTCATCTGTATTTTTAAGCCACAACTCTAAAGACAAACACTGGGTAAGGGAGTTAGCACAGCGTCTCATTTCTGATGGAGTTGTTGTTTGGTTGGATGAAGCTGAATTAAACATTGGTGATTCTTTAATTGAAAAAATTGCTTCAGGAATCAAAGAAATGAAATTTGTGGCCGCAGTTCTTTCGAAAAACTCAATTGGATCAACTTGGGTTCAGAAAGAGATTAGTCTTGCAATGTCAAAGGAGATAATGGGGCGAAAAGTTACAGTTCAAGCCCTTTTTACCCTTTGGACGATAAAATGTCTTGTAAGGGCAATTATGGGCGTTTAAGGGGCATTCTATGAAGTAGCCGCTCGTGGCGTGTGAGCGTCAATGAACTTTCCCCGTAGCCTTGCTACGGGGAATTAAACCCTAAAAGAGATTAAATAACAAGAGCGATCAAAATGGAAACAAAAATTCAAGAAAAAGATATTTTTGAATTAATATTCAATGGTAAACAAGCCGTTCCTGCAATTATTCTTGAACGAGCACTAGAAGGGATGCAACGTGCAATTCATTTACTTGCAATGGATTATGAAAAAGTTGAAGTACGGCAAAAAGAACGAATTTCAAGTGATATTGATCGCAAATATGCTTTATTTTGTATGCCTCCACAAGATGGTAGTATAGTTGTCCCTACAATCATTGGCGATCCTACTATAGATTTATTTGCTTCTGAAGATATTAATCAAGTCAAAAGACTATTTACAGATTGTATCAGTTACATTTCTGAAAAAAATATTTCTAAATTTATTGAGTTAATCCCTGATAGAATTCGAAGATTTAAAATTATTGAAGCAATACGATATATGCTTCCTAAAAAAAGTAGTGGAATACGTTTGAATGTTAAACATGCTGAAAATATATTTTTTGATTCAACTCAAGTTCAAAATGTTATAAAAGAATTTTTGCCTAAATATATAAATGAACAAATAGTTCAAACTGTAACTGGAAGACTATCAAAAATTGATTTTGATGAACATAAAATTACTATCTTATATCCTATTACTAATCGTGAATTGGAATGTTTTTATGACGATTCTATTGAAGATTTATTATTAGAACATCCACGTGATCTTATTCAAGTAACTGGAAATGTAATACTTGACGACAACGACCATCCTAAAAAGATAATAGATGTAGAAGATATACGAGAAGTTGATATTTCTCCTGTACACTTATCAGAGTTTATTTATTCGGATTATAAATTAATTTTTAAAGAACTGAAATTTTTAACGCCAGAATTAGACGAAACACAACAGATGATTTGTCTTGAAGATATTTCACTTGGAATTGATATTGTTGCATTTACACGAGACGAATTAGAAGAAGCATTATATTCCGAACTTGATGTATTATGGAGAAATTATGCTTTATGTAAAGATGATTTATTAACTTCAGAAGCAAAACAATTAAAAGAGAACTTATTATCAGCGATAGAGGCTATAAATGCAGAGAGAGAAACGTAAGATAGAATCATCACTTAAATCAAAGGGTTTCAAACAAGATGATAGAGACCATCATTATTTTTTATATTGGACATTAGATGGAAAATTAACAACAATAAAAACTAAAACAAGTCATAGTTCATCTAAATATAAAACTATTAACGAACCATTAATAGGAATAATGGCAAAACAATGTTGTCTTGAAAGAAACGACTTTCTTGATTTAATAGATTGCCCACTTAAACAAAAAGATTATGAAATAATGTTAAGAATTAAAGGGAAAATATGATTTTAAAACCTAACTAACCGCAGAATAACCAGTCGGTGCAGTTGGCTATCGCAACTGACCTAAATGTTAGGCTAATACATCATCACAGAGGAGGAAGTAAGATGAAGAGAAATGACAAGATTGTAAGTGCATCTGCGCATGTCCTGTCGTCCCTGCCCTACGCGGATAACGCGTTGGCCCCCGTCATCTCCGCAAATACGATCGGCTTCCACTACGGCAAGCATCACAAGGGATATGTCGATAACCTGAACAAGCTGGTTGCGGGAGCAGAGTTTGCCGGACTAGAATTAGAGAAGATCATAACTGAAACAGCAGGTAAGGCGGACAAAGCCGCGATTTTTAATAATGCCGCGCAAACATGGAACCACACGTTTTACTGGAGTAGTTTGAAACCGAACGGTGGCGGAGAACCGCCCGCAGCCTTGAGGCAAAAGATCGAAGCATCCTTTGGCACCTTGGACACATGCAAGAAGGAGTTGGCGACCGCGGCAACCACCCAGTTCGGCAGCGGCTGGGCGTGGCTTGTGCTGGATGGCGACAAGCTCAAGGTGGTCAAGACCGGTAATGCGGATTCACCTTTGACCAAAGGCATGAAGCCGCTATTGACCATCGACGTGTGGGAACACGCCTACTATCTAGATTATCAGAACCGCCGCGCGGACTATGTCAACGCAGTGCTGGATAAACTGATTAACTGGGGTTTCGCGGCAGGGAACCTTGGCTGACGACCGTTGCGACTGAAAAGGAGGCAAACCATGAGTACGATCACGACGAAAGATGGCACACAGATCTATTACAAGGACTGGGGCAGCGGACAGCCCGTGGTCTTCAGTCATGGCTGGCCGCTGAGCGCGGACGCTTGGGAAGACCAGATGGCGTTTCTGGGTGCCCGCGGATACCGCTGCATCGCCCACGACCGGCGCGGTCATGGGCGATCGAGCCAGCCTTGGAACGGCAACGACATGGATACCTACGCTGACGACCTCGCGGCTCTCGTGGAAAAGCTCGACTTGAAGAACGTGGTCCATGTCGGGCACTCCACAGGTGGCGGCGAAGTCGCCCGCTATGTCGGCCGCCAGGGCACCCAACGTGTGGCCAAGGTCGTGCTGATCGGTGCGGTGACGCCGTTGAGGCTGAAGTCGGTCACCAATCCCGCCGGCTCTCCGATCGAAGCGTTCGACAAAATCCGCGCCGGCGTGCTCACTGACCGCTCTCAATTCTTCAAGGATCTCAGCTCGCCCTTCTACGGCGCCAACAGACCAAACTCCCATGTCTCACAAGGGCTTCGGGACTCATTTTGGTTGCAGGGGATGATGGCCGGTTTCAAAGGTGTGTTCGACTGCATCAAGGCCTTTTCCGAGACGGACTTCACTGAAGATCTCAAGAAGTTCGACTTCCCGACGCTCATCATGCACGGCGACGACGACCAGATCGTTCCGATCGGCGCCTCGGCCATGCTCTCATCAAAGATCGTCAAAGGGGCCACGTTGAAGATCTATCCGGGCGCGCCACACGGCCTGTGCTCTACCAATAAGGACCAGATCAACGCCGATCTGCTCGCATTCCTCCAGACATGACGGCGATCCGGAGAGCCTGATGCTCCAACCCAATCAGCAACGAGCGCATGGACTTGGATATGAAACGCCAGGACCCTGTCCGCGCCTAACAAGTCGGTGCAGCCTACGCTGGTCCGAGGCCAGCGCGGCTGACCGTCGGCGTTGGCTGCATAGAAGATAAGGAGGACGAGATGCACTGTCTAAAGACATAGTTGACAGTTTTTAAATTTTAATCGTGACCCCCTTTTGAGGCATATCGTTGGTTCTGTCTCATAGATTAGAAATTAACTATCTGACCAGTTAATCTAATATCAGTGGCTGTAAATTTGTTAGACATCGTTTAAATTAAATTATTATTATTATAGAGAGTTATTAATTCATTGCTAATATAATAATTTAATTCAAAATGTTCTATAGAATTAGAATGATTTATAATACCTCTTGTATCAAAATGACCCAAATTAGGCAACTCGTTCCACTTTAAAATTGTAAGATGGTATGACATATGAATTCATGTTAACACGTTTGATAAGAGTTTAACAGGTAAGACCTTAAATAAGTTATTAAGTTTCTTGTTAAATCTTTTAAAATAAAGAAGTTAAGCTTATTAAGTTTATTATTTAAACCTTATCAAACCGCTTACAAAAGGCTATGACCAGGCACGAGAGGAATAATGATGCCGTAATGTAATTATCATTCACGATATTGCAATGAACTTACGTCCCATCGCCCGAAAGCTCGTAAACGCCCCTGTAAGCCCTTTTTACCCTTTGGACGATAAGTTCATCATCTTTTTCGATAAAATGTCTTGTAGGGGCAATTATGAGCGTTTAAGGGGCATTTCATGAGATGACCGCTCGTGGCGTGTGTGGCTTGTGTGGCGTGTGAGCGTCATCTTCGCATGGAAAGACATTTGTTTTTTTCAAAAAAAACAAATGTCTTTAGTCTTTAATCCCTGTGGCAGGGACTGTCTGCACTGTATCAAGACATAGTTTACATTTTGTAGCGATAGGGAAGGCTTCACAGCCTTTCCCCCGCCCCAAACGCAGCATGCGACTTTCACCGCACTGCGCTTTCCATCTCACCATCAACCCTCTCCAGAGGGTCTCCATACTTACCTGAAGCAGGCACATAAGGTTACGCTTATGGGAGGTCGCGTCAGTGGCACAATGTGCACTATCACTAGCTGACCTCCTAAGCCATCTGACAGGTTTTCTTTGCGCTTCGCCTGGCAGTCCTTCACCTTGTCCATCCCATTACAGAATGGGATTTGGCTACTACGCTGCCTCCGCCCTCACCTCCTGCACGCTGGTATTTTCGCGTCCTACTTGTAATAGGTTAAGCAGTTTGGGAGTTCCTCAGTTCCGATATAGACGACGTCTCTAATAAGATACAAGTAACACCAGAAAAACGTGCGTTTTCCTTGCGATATTTTTAAGATGCCTCGATATAGTTCAAAACCACAAGAAAACCCATTAAGAAAAACAAAGCAAGGTTTTCTTATGCACATTTAAGTTTTCTGACAGGCTACATTCAAGTGGTAATACCCCTTAACGTTACTTTTCGTTCCGATGGTCATCAGAGCCCGATTATGGGTATTTTTGCCCAACCCCGCAAAAAGGTAAAATAAGGATTAGTGTTTCATAAATTATATTTTTAAGTTAATGGCTTATTAAGGAATTGCTCTGTTACGGTAAATTTTACTCAATATTCCCTAAAATGTCCCTTTTAGGGAATATATATTAACTCATTAACCAATATTCAATGGCTTATGCGATACTAAAAAGATTCATCTAACATCATTTTAGGGAAAGTTTACCTTTTCGCGGTTTCGGGTAAAAATACCCCCTTACGCCACTGCTCGAGCGTAGATTACTGTGTAATCAATCGCTTATATCGTTAAAGAGCGCACTTGAAATCTATCCTGACCCACCTTTTTGCAAGTTTGTATTTACCAAAACTTTTAACCTGTTGATATTGAGTAAATTATGGTAGGCCACTGTTTAATAAAGCCCATTCAAGTGGGTCACGATCAAATTTTAAAATCTGTAAAGTATGTCTTGATACAATGCAGACTGTCCTTGTTTTCAGGTAGGCAGTTAATTTTGTCTTTTTTTAGAAGAATTTTTTTAGTCTTTTTGTCTTTCGTCTTTGTTTTTTGTTTTTTGGTTAGAAGGTCTTAATGTCTTTTTCTTTTGTCTTTTTTTTAAGGTGATAGAATAGTTTTTATTTTTATCACCTTTTCTTTTGTCTTTTTCCTTTTTTTTGAAGGTCTTTTGTCTTTTTTTCTTCTTTAGCGACACTAAAGTTATGTCAGTATAGCGCTTTTAAAAGTTTTATAAACTTTTCGCTAGTTTTCGGCTATCTTAAGTATTTGATAAAACATATTTTTTTAACGTCAACTATGAGATTTTTAACGTCAACTATGAGATTTTTAACGTCAACTATGAGATTTTTAACGTCAAACTATGAGATTTTTAACGTCAAACTATGAGATTTACAAAATAATCATAGTTACATATAATGTGTTATGAAAAAAACACAAAAAGATAATGACAAGTTGATAGTAAAATCTAATGAGATGATAGAAGCCTCTTATCGGTTAACTCTTCAGGAACAGAGGATTATTCTTTATATGGCTGCACAGATTCAGCCTCACGATGAAGACTTTAAGCCAATCCGATTAAATATTTCTAAATTTGCAGAGCTTATTGAGTTAGAAGATGAAAATTATATCTATATGCAACAAGTGACAAGGAAGTTATTAGAAAAGGTTATGACAATAAGAAAAGGCCGCACAATGTTACAAATAGGCTGGATTTCTTCAGCAGAATATTTTTATGGTCATGGTTATTTTGAGCTTTGTTTTGATCCAAAACTTAAACCATATCTATTGCAACTAAAAGAACGTTTCACAAAATACAAACTACAATACATCATCCGCTTTCGTCATTCATACTCTATCCGCTTTTATGAACTTCTCACGCAATATTACTCTATAGGATGGCGATATTTTGAACTAGACGAGTTAAGAAGAATATTAGGTATTCAACCTGATGAATATAAGCTTTATGCAGATTTTAAAAGGTTCATTTTGCAACCAGTCAAAGCAGAATTTAACGAAAAATACAGTAAAGGTGAGTTAGATTTAACCTTTGATTTTAAAGAAATTAAAGAAGGAAGAAAAGTTGTTGGTATAACTTTTTTTATACAGAAACCTTTTATTAATAAAAAAATAGATTACCCTCTTTTTGATGCAGCAAAAGAGAATAATGATAATAATTTAGTAGAAAAACTAATTGAGATGAAACTATCAAGGAGGCAGGCTAACAGTATAGTTAAGAAGTATTCTTCAGAAATAATAATTAGAAACATTGAACTGACAAAAAAGAAGAATGTTGAGGGCGAGGTTAATAATGTGCCTGCTTTTTTGATACAGGCAATAGAGAATGATTATGCAAAAGACTACAAGCCATCTAATTCAGCAGAGTTAGCCACATTACGTGCAGAGGCCAATAAATGCTGGAGTAAAAATTTTGGCAATTGTCAGGCACAATGGAGCACATATAAGGACAATAGAACAAGTGCCTGTCATTTTTGTGCAAAGTTTGAAAAACAGCGTTCGCTTTAACCTATTTTTTATTATTTTTTAACAATAAAATTAGGGGGTTGTTCTTAAATCCTTCATCACTTATGACTTGGCACAGTGCGTTTTAAGATAATAAATGATAAGTAATATTCTTGACATATCATCTTTAGAAAAAGACATAAATAGGGTCTCATTAAATAGACATTCTGATACAAACTAATAACCAATGGTGCTAGTTCATAGCCACTATATGATGAGTAGTATTTGTAATAAATAACAAGATATAGAGAGAGTGCCATATAACGGCGATGAGTAGCACTGCATAATTGTTCTTTAATCTACATATTGGTATGTTGTAGATTAAGATACAATATATAGTAATATGCAAGCTTCACAACTAGCACCATTGGTTAATATCCTTTTTACTGACAAAAATTATTCTCTTAATCCTGAAATGACTGCGGGGCTAAAGGGGTATTTTTCCCTTTTTTATGGTATCCCTTAATAATACCATCATAACTTACTGTATAAATATAAAAAATAAGCAAAAAAAGGCTAAAATGGTATCTAAAAATGGTATTATAATAATACCATAAAAAACTATTTATTAATAGATAATTATAAGTAAAAGTGGTATTACTCTTTTTTCTCCCCCATCTGAAAGGGGTATTTTTCCCTTTTTTATGGTATCCCTTAATA
>Ga0209342_10007945_pt1 | contig 10638 bp, 6 predicted proteins | sample RifCSP16_2_FD_184023 | JGI IMG/M metagenome (GOLD analysis project Ga0209342, IMG submission 184023) | Soil microbial communities from Rifle, Colorado - Rifle CSP2_sed 16_2 (SPAdes) (version 2) | ecosystem: Environmental > Terrestrial > Deep subsurface > Rock core/Sediment | place: Rifle... | reverse complement strand
TCCCCACTATCGATACGGACACTCTTCAATTTCTTGCCAATCAAAGCAGCATGCCTGGCTCCAACCAGGGTATCATATGTATCGATGAGCAGGATGGTAGTATCAGGAAATATTTCGTGAAATTTGCGGAAGGAATCTTGTTCATTTTCAAAGGCCATTACCCATGAATGGGCAATGGTTCCGACGGCCGGGATGTCTAATTTATAAGCTGCAAATACATTGGATGTACCTTTACACCCGCCTATAAAACTGGATCTTGCGGCCAGAACTCCTGCCTGTGGGCCATGGGCGCGGCGCGTGCCAAAATCAATTACCTCGCGTTCCCTCGCAGCATATACGACCCTTGACGCCTTGGTTGCTACCGATGTCTGGAAGTTAATGGCGGAAAGAAGATACGTTTCCACAATCTGTGACTCTATAATAGGCGCAGTGACCCGAAGTATGGGTTCTTCTGCAAAAACGATGGTTCCTTCGGGTAAGGCATGGACTGTACCGCTGAAGGTAAAATTCTTCAGATAGTTAAAAAAATCGTGACTTACGTGGTTAAAGATGGGTAATTGTCTTAAATATTGAATAGCATCTGCTGAAAATTTAATGTGGGTAAGATAGTGCAGTGCCTGCTCCAGTCCCGCAGCAATGAGATAAGAACGATTTTTAGGCAGGTGACGAACTGACAGTTCAAAGGTTGCAATATCCTGCTTATGCTGGTCAAAATATCCGGCAGCCATAGTAATCTGGTATAAATCGGTAACAATACCAAGTGCATCTTCAATTAAAAACAGGGATTTTGGTTCTTTCATCTGAATATACTCCCTTGGTCGATCTGTGTGAATTCCAGAAGTTCATCTAGCTGATTTAGCAATATTACTGCTAAATCGATTCAGGGTCAAGGAAAAGCCATGCGTTTCTCCATGATATTGCTTTACACATTGAATTATAGTATCAAAAATATGCATTGTATCTTTTCAATATGACTGTTATCATAATTAAGCATTTAGGAATTTCAACATAATCTTTGTCATTCCCACTTTTTGCTGGTTCAATCGTCCTCGATTGAACCGAAATGTTTTGGTTCAGGCTACAAGCCAGAACCAGCGTAAACTTGATTCAGCATCTAATCTGGAGTTAGAAAGGCGTAAGAGGCATGGGGAATTTAGAAGGTAAAAGCATCATGGTAACCTCCGGACCAACCAGAGGCTATATAGATGCCGTAAGATATATTAGTAATAAATCCACGGGAAATTTGGGAGCTACTATTGCAACTGAAGCCCTTAAAAGAGATGCCTGTGTAACCTTTGTTTATGGAACAGGAAGTAGCGCCCCCAACACTACCTTATTAGGTAAAGACCGCACCAGTCGGCTTACGCTTATTGAGATAGAGACGATTGATGACCTGCTGATAACAATTCAGGAAAAACTGAAAGGTAAATCATTCGATGCCATTATACACGCTATGGCGGTGCTGGATTATTCCCCGGAGAAACAGAGTGAGGGTAAAATAGCCTCGATTAAAGATACGCTGACGATAACCTTACTAAAAACTCCCAAGGTTATAAAGCAAATACGGGTTTTGTGGCCGCATGCTTTTTTGATAGGTTTTAAATTAGAGGTAGGCTTATCGAGAGACGAACTTGTTGAAAGGGCGTATGCATCCATAATTGAAAGCGGGTCGGATTTAGTCGTAGCCAACAATCAGGATGAAATTGCACGGGATAAACACTGTGCGTTTGTAATCAATTCACATAAAAAAGTTGAATCCCGGTGTGAGACCAAGCACGATATAGCAAAAAATCTGGCGGATATAATATCAAGACAATTGAGAATCAATAAAATATCAAGCACAGGTGGGTCAAAAACAGTCATGATGTCGAATAACCTCTGATGTCTGTTAAAATTGATAGCTTAATCCTACCTCGTATGTTTTAATCCCAGAATGGCAGGTTGATTAGTGGTAAACATCTTTACAAAGCTTGGTGTGCGGAAGGCATGCTAAAAAGTATAAATCCTTGTATGAAGCCTTCAGGTTCATGTCGTATTCCTTTCTGCCGTCATGTACTTTTGCCGACGCCTGCGAGACATCAGGAAAAGGAGGAGTAAGTAAGGCGTTATCAAGACTTGTTTGGCCATCACGTTCAACCAGACCATTAAAGCCGCTCGTCTGCCTGTAACGTGCCATTCCAAAGATAAATAGTAAGAATCAACAAGATCACGTTGAGAACCAAATTCAAAGACTTTGTCTTTGCGCCTGTATTTACCAAAAAATACAAAAGTAAAAGGTTGTTTTTTATCATTAATATCTTTAACAAAATGGCCCATTAACTCATTTGCCGTCATTGTAGGAACACCGTAGTGCTTGGATATGGTAAACCTTATTCCTCTCTTGTCTTTCAAATACTTACGACTCTTCACTACGCCAAATTTGTGCTTCCGGCTACACTTTTTGCGTAAGTTCGGTTAAGGAATTTCAATTGGTTGATTTGTTGCGCCATGTGTTCTTCCACATAATCCCCACGAAACAATTACGTTTCCTATACTCTATTCCTGTGGACGTGAAAAGTGAGGGTTGACCCGGTAACTGTACTTCGTCCGGTATGTAGGAAAATGGCGAACCACAATAATAAAAAAAAGAAAATTATTGACGGATTCCAAAGTGATACTAAGCCAACGGTCACATCCGTTGGCGTAACTGATACGGAAGGTGAGAAATACCATATGCCCAATGAATAGGCGATCGAAATAATCGCCATAACCTGGTATACAGAAATTCTTCCCCCACCCCGGTAATCGGCTCTAAACATCTCAGATAACGACCTCCATGCCTGGGTAACTACCATAGTCAGGATAAAAGCAGTGGGGTAGTGTGATTTTAAGAAAAGGAGCATGCCGACCATACCAGTGATTAGATACAGGATCGACGTGATTGCCTGGATCGGGATAACTTTCACACCATCCAAGCCGCTTTCATAAGCAATTTTCTTCGTTTTTCCCAAAAACGTGAAGCAGTATTTATCAAAAATTCTGCGTAATATCGGATGGCTCTGAGATAAGGGTTTTCCGTAACAGCAGCCGAAGCTGATACATGCCAATCGTCCTATCACCTCTCCAAATGAGTATGAAATTGCGAACGCTGCTAAGGAAGGGATGAGGGAAATGTGATAATCCAATCTTTCACCCAGTGTTACATTAGTCAACCATATAGCCCCAGGAGCGATAACTATTCCCACGAAAGAAGCTCCACCAATGGTGAAGGTGTATAATTTTTTTTCAACGAACCGGGCCATAAATCTTGACGCCGGGATACAAATCAACAAAATGGTTAGTACTATCGCGAAAATACCGGTTAAAGGGACCATGATAGTGCCTAAAAGAACGAACAATATGGCTCCAGCGATAACATAAGCGCTGGCCATGAACAAACCGTAGTAAGTCAAATTAACCCCTCCCCAACTGCCAGACACTTCCCTGTAGATTGGTACAGCAGCAACAATCTGCCAACCTTCGCCAGGTAAAGTTTTAAACGACCACCTTAAAAGTAATATAAAGGATACTGCTAATACGAAAACGAACAATCCATTCGCCATACAAACCATTCTCCTTTAAGTTAATGTGAAAAATTACGGTTATCTGATATCAACAGCGCTTGCAATGGAAGATCGCACCCTAACATCCGTCTCTGCAAGTGAGATCCCAAACCCTCTGGAGAAACGGCTTTCCACGCCCTGACGGGACATATTCCGTATCAAGTCTTCCGCAAACCTTACCCGTTCCTTTTGGAAAATCAGCACAGTGGTACTACTGCCGGGCCGATAGAGACTTTTGGGAAGACCTTTTTTAAGGAACATCCCGGTTCTCATTTGTTGCGGGAGGTCGTATCTCTCCTCACTGTAGCACTGGACGATTTTGCCGATCATCAGCGCCACAATTTCAATCATGGCCACCAAGCCTGCTTTCGCCCCCCCAGGAACATCCGTATCTATGACAGTAATAACTCTCTTGTTCTTTGAATAGGGGGTTACGATAGCCACTACTGCCCCGGGATTACATGCGTGGTAATTGCCATCTAACTCGTAAAAGTCAACAACCTTTCCGGCTACTGGCGTGTGGTTGTAATGATATTTTTCCGGTGTCAGCCGGAATACAGCAAATTTTCCATCCAGAAATGCCCGTAACCATTCTCTCTTGTTACGCCCCAAAAGCTCCTCGTAGTCAAAAAATTTGCCTTTTAGAAACAGGCTTGATGTTTCGCAAAACGATCCAACAATAACCCGTGAATCCGATGGGGAAATGATTGTGCAGGGTTCCTCAGGCATTGGGCGACATTCCCAATATCGAATTTTTCTTTCGAATACTTTTTTAATCGTATTTAAGTTGTCAGGGCTATCCACACACTCGTCCAGGTTGATACCGACTGAGTGAAGAGATCCTTTTTTCCATGACACCTTTGCGCCAGGGATGGTGTTATAGTTGATGTATCCAAGCAGACTCGACCCCCAGGCGCTGATGAGGGCTCGAAAGAGCATTGGAGCATTTTCCATGGCGTTGGAATAGAGGAATTTGACGGCTCTGTCAGCGTAGAGTCGTTCCGTACAAATCTTACCACTATCCCGTTCAATATATTGGTGCTGGGTTGTGAACATCTCACCTGAACAAAAACATTTTGATATATTTATTGTTCATGAAAAATTTTAACCATCTCAGACTGCCTGGTGTCGTAATCGATGTTAATCAGCATGAGACGGATAAATCTCCTTAAGTCATCTTCTGATGCCCGATCTTCCATCACACCGTTCCTGACAGCATCGAGGAACTTCGACAGGTTTCTGTTCTCCAGGATATTCTGAATCGCTTCATGATAATCGTCGCTGCCAACGCCGCTACGGGCAGTGCACGACTTGTGGAAATCCTCTTCCAGAATTCTGAGGGATTCTGCCAAATGGCTTTTCCTAAGACTATCCCGATAATACTTTTCTGCAGCCCGGTTAAACTCATCAGCCATAATATCCATAGGAGAATGTGCATTCAATTCATTGAGTATCTCACTGGTTAACTTCCCGGTAACAGAGTACCTGTCAGGATCGTCAAGCCTCTGCTGTAAATCTTCCATGGTCTCTTTCAGCTTTAACATCTCAATCAGGGCTGCTGCATCCTCCTGGAGAATTTTTACTAATGCCTTGCAGTATTCCACATTGTATATCCGCAAGTAGCTTGGATATCTGCGGCTGTGGCGTACCATCCTTGTCTGTGCCAGAATCTTTTTGAGGAACAGGTTACTGGTATTTTTGTGAACATAAAACGTAGGAATACCGATAGCTGCACCGAAGAATATTTGCCTGCGCTCGCTTTCGATAGTCGGATCGTCGGGTATATATGAGTGGGTAACGTTGCCTTCTGCGATATATTTGAATGCCAGTGCGTTCAATAGAGTTTGTAAATCTGCTGCCCTGCCCATGTCGCCCTCCAGACTCAAAAAAAGGCTGTAATAACGCCCTTCGAAACCAGAAAAACCCATGGTATCGAATTCTCGGAGTCTATACAACAGATACAATGACATTCTGGTATCGAATATCCCAAAATCGGCAAGGTCTTTTTTCAGTCTCGCGCCGTTACCAGGAGTTCCATCCAATGCAGGACTCCGGTCAGTGCTCATCAGGGCTACAAAGTAATCAATGAGGCGAAAGTCCGGAACAAAGTCTCCTTTCAACCGGAGAATGTTGCGGATAATCTTGTCGAGCCATACCCGCCCGAATGGGGTGGTTGGCCTGCCAAGAAATTTCAGGTGGGATTTTCTCTTCCATCTGTGCCAGATCATCCGTAAATGCGTGTAATCAAGTTCATGAGGGAGGAATCCTAACGCCTTTTCCGGCCGAAAATCAGTGAAGTCCAAGCGATAGGGAGCGGCGCTGTACGTTCCAACAAAGAGCGGCAGGAAATGTTCAACTATCTTGATGACAAGGTCACCGAGATGCTTTTCGTGAGCCCTGGTAAAACCCGAAGCATCTTCCTGAAGGTAGCTTGACAATTTTACACTGCCCAGGCTTAGGTGTGTCCCGTTGTTTGCAAGGCTGATGCTTGAAGTATTTGGTAATACCACGATGTTATTTGTGATAATATTTGCCTCACGTAACTTTGCTACGGCGGTTCGTTGGCTGCGGCTCAAGACCTGATGGCACAGGTGCATATAGTTGTATTTAGCTTCCCCAACGTCCCAGCCTGAAAGACAGGGGTTGATAAATAGCTCCCTATAGAAAGAGTCGGAAATGATCTCGTTAAGCTTTTTCTGCCGAATCGGGGGATGGGTTGAAAAATAAATCTTCACATTTTGTCCCCTTGCTTGGAGCAAAAATTTTTTATTGGCATACATCACCAATAATTGTGTTAGTAAATACCGTTTTGAGGTCTCCCTTGCTATAGCCCTGCCCATGCCAGTGTCTGGGCGCAATGGAACTACATACAATGAGAAGGTTTCTGGCGAGGTGTTGTCGTTGAGAAAATGGTGGATGACCCGTTCGCCTGTCTGACGAACAAGTTTTTTTGGGGGGTTTTGTGATCCAATGGCATCGGCCAGGGACAGTTTAAGCAGGTAACTGACCGGAATACGGATAAACTCCTCACCGTGTTCATGAAAAATAAATCTGTCTGCGTCTGTCCTCGGTCCGCTGCATGGATCTTTTTTATTGGTACGCAAATCAATGGTGAATACCGTATTGGCAAACTGGCATAAGACCCCCCGTGGGAACCGAACCCAGCTGTTTTCCCAGACATTCTCGGTATTGTCGTTCAGAAATTTCGCAAGGTCCGTAATGACTTTCTTTGGCGCTTCACCCGCAGATGCGCATTTATTTAAGTTGCTGAAATAGTCAGATTGTTCAATGGTTATGGGAAGGTCAACATGATTATTCGCCCCTTCCACAACAGCTTGAAGTTCGTTTTCTGAGCCTGCGGTAGTATCATTGAGTGAGAAAGGAAGTGATTCTAGAAACCGATCAGAAGCGCTGACATGGATCCCCAGTAATTCTAAAATTTCTTTGGAATAATGAGGAGAGCTACGATTGACTTCATTTGGGAATAATCCTGCATTATTAACCATATTGATTTGGCTGAATAATATTTCCTTAGCTAAAACTGGTAGCTCAGTCCTACAAAAAACGTCCTTTCCGGCCTCGGGAAATCATCTGGTATGGAAATTGGGCCTGGATCACTGTAATCTTTATCGAGCAGATTAAATACTGTACCTTGTACTTCCATGGTTTTAAAGAACCCTTTTCCAATAACAGAAAGGTTGAGCAGTGCATAAGCGGGTGGGTTGCTCCTTGAATCGTCTCCTTCCCTGGAACGACTCCCACTGACGAAGGTACTCAGGTTAGTGTTTATATATTTCCAGTAGTGTACATTTACACCGAAGTTGCCTTTGTGTTGCGCAACGAATGGCAGGTCGTTTCCGTCATCGTCTTCTGAATGCTGGAAAGAATAATTCATAAAGACGTAATTATCTTTGACTATATCCACTTTGGTCTCCATCTCGATGCCTTGAACTCGTGCATTTCCAAAATTTTCATACTGTCGAATATTTTGATTTGATTTCTGGGCATTGAGGACAATAAGGTCATTAATGTCATTATAGAAATAATTAATACTGCTCGTAACATGTTTATTAAATCGGTAACTTAATCCAATCTCATAGGTTTTAATTTCTTCGGGGTCTAAATCCTCATTTCCCAGAATTGCAGGGTTATTGTCGGTAAAAAGCTCAGCGAAGTTGGGGGCACGGAAGGCCTTTCCGTAAAGCAGTTTTAGAGACGCATCCTTCATGAACGCCCATGTTAAGCCTGCCCGGGGGCTGATCTGGCCGCCAAAATCATTGTATTGGTCGTGTCGTACCCCTAATGTCAGGTTTAAAGTATCAGTAATTTCCCAAGTATCTTGCATATAAACTGCCCATATCCTTCGTGTGGCTTCCTTAATGAAGTCGGAAGATTCTGAAAAATCTTTTGGAGCCAGCGTTTCTGTATCGAAGTTACTTGAAAAATGGACGTTGGTTTGATTGATTAAACGATATTCGAAACCCAATGTAAGCACGTTTTTATCAAACAATTCATAATCAAAGGGAATCTCTGTACCGGCTATCTTTTGAGTCGCTATAGCATTACCAATAATGCCATCTGGATACGTTATAAAGTCTGGTATGCCATCTCCGTTTATATCTCCCAAAGGTACCATTGTTCCCTCAGGCTGAGATTCAAAGAAGTAATTATTGTCGAATTGATCATAATAAATCCTTGGCTTTAGAGTAAGTTTTTCATTAAAGGTTTTTTTATATCCGGTTTCGACAAAGACGTAATTACTTTCCAAATCAGATTCGTCGTTTAAGGCAAATTGTGGTCCAATAAAAGGGCACTCGTTTTTGTTAATGTATAGCCCCTCAACGTAGATATCTTTGTAAGTCACTCTGAGGTTTAGGTCATATTCCTGCCTACCATCATGTACCTTACCTGGGGCCTGTGAAAAAGGAGCTGGAGAGAGGGAATCTTCTTCTACAATACCATCGAAGCCAGTGGTCTGCCTGTAGTGGGCCATTCCAGAGATGTTGACCTTCCCGCAAGTCTTACCAAATACGACATTTTCCTCATAGGTGTCGAAACTCCCGTAACCACTGCTCACCCTTACGCCATCAATGTCCTTTGCGTCTTTGGTAATAATATTAATAGTTGCTGAAAATGCATTTTCACCGTACACGGCGGAACCAGGTCCCCTGATGATTTCTATCCTTTGTATATTTTCAACGGGAAAATCGTCAAAGAGAATGAAAGCCCCACCGCCAAAAGGATTATTTACAAAATGCCCATTGATCATTATTCTCATGTGCTCTGAACCTGTCAGACCACGGACGGTTGGGGATGTAACCCCGAAATCGCCAGTCTTAAGGATTTCAAATCCTGGTACGATCCTCAAGATTTCCACGAAGGTGCGGTATCCCAAATTCTTAATCTCTTCAGCCGTAATCACAGTAACGATACTCGGTGCCTTACCAACAGGGGTTTCTCGTCTTGTCGCGATGGTTACTTCTTCTTTGTGACCAAACCAGATGGCTTCTGTTGAGATTTCTTCTGCTAAGGCATCTTTCATATCGCGGTTATATTTTTTACTATTACTGGATGTGGTCTCAATTGCGCGAGTTGTTTCATCGATCGGAGTCAAGGAAGTGTCTTTGTTTTCGGCAAGAATTTCGGATGAAATAAAAGAGCTCAAGCCCAGTAACAAAATGCTTAGAGGCAGGGGGTGAAGAAATAGAAAATTCCTGTTCTTTATCCTTTCGGCCATAAGAAATACCATCCTTAGGTCTTAATCAAGGGCAAATTCAGAAATTGTATAACTTAGTGATGTTCTGAACACAAGACTTGTACACAAGTCTAAATTTGCAGTTTCAGACCACTTATAAATCATATAATGAACACTGTCAAGGAAAATCTGAGAAGGTCACCAACGAATCCAGAAAGATGAAGCTTAAACAAAAGCCCTAATACTGGAAGAGTAGAAACAAACCAATGAGTGTTTTCCCCACCGATTTACTCCTTGGGTTTTATCACATTATATACATCTATCGGTTTATTAATCCCTTTTAGTTTTACATTTTTAATTTCTTCTGTTTCTATCGTATCTTTTATTCCCGCTTGGGTGCGTGCTGCAATCAAGATTTGACCTCCCTTCGCTTCGACTTGTAATCTGTGGGCAATGTTGACCTGGTGTCCTATAACTGTGTAGTTCGTTTGTGTTGCTGAGCCAACATTCCCAACTGTGACATATCCGGTGTTTATACCAAAACATATATCGATATTACATCCCTTTTCAAGCCAGTGTTTCCGCAGATCCTGTACTTTTTCACGCATATCGATGGCCATTCTGACTGCCCTTTCGGTATGATTATCAAAGGCAATTGGATCACCAAAAAAAACAAGAATGCCATCCCCAATGAATTTGTCTATCGTACCTTCATAGTTAAAAATGATTTTGGTCATTTCGGTGAAATACTCGTTTAATAGATTTACAGTATCTTCCGGCTCCATACTTTCAGATGCCTCAGTAAAACCTTTCAGATCAGCAAAGCATATCGTCAATAATTTTCTGGCATTAATCAGGTATTTATCGCTTCCATTAGAAATAATACTTTCAGCAATTTGAGGAGATACGTATCTTTTCAAACGACTAGTCCTCTGGATTTCTTCTACCTGTTTTTTCACCTTGTCTTCCAGTGTGTGATTAAATTCTTCAATTAGTTTATTTCGCTCCTTAAGGGTTTCATTGAGCTTAACGTTCTCTACGATATTTTTGTATGATTCCACTGCACCCGCAACCGTATCGAGCAGTTGTTCAGGATCGGTACCCTTAACGACATAGGCATGTGGCCGAAAGTGCTTACGGATATCAATCCTTTTTTCCCTTTCGTCATAGCCTGTATGAAAGATGATGGGGATGTAATGATTTTTAGATTTGAGAATCTCAAAGACGTCCAGCCCGGACATGTCCGGCATATTAATATCCAGTATCACTCCAAAGACGCTGTCGTTAAATTTGTCAATCGCCTGTTTTCCTCCACTGCAAGTTAGGACGTCGTATCCTTCTTCCTCCAGGATAACAGTTGTG
>Ga0209342_10007944_pt1 | contig 10640 bp, 8 predicted proteins | sample RifCSP16_2_FD_184023 | JGI IMG/M metagenome (GOLD analysis project Ga0209342, IMG submission 184023) | Soil microbial communities from Rifle, Colorado - Rifle CSP2_sed 16_2 (SPAdes) (version 2) | ecosystem: Environmental > Terrestrial > Deep subsurface > Rock core/Sediment | place: Rifle... | reverse complement strand
CGACGAACGATCAGGCGCGAGCGGATCCCGACGACGTGATCAGGAAGAGGGACGAGCCTTCAGAAAGGAATGATCGATCTACCGCGTCAGCGGTTTAGTTCAACGCAGAATTAGCCAGCTGCTACGCTGAGCTTTGAGTTAAGAAGCACTTGCCAAGCTTATAAGACTCGCATCCACCGAGGGTGATATGCGGTCTGGTTGAATGACTTGTTAGGCCTTACTTGATAAGTAATTCTTTGGGAATTACAAAAATAGGTGCCAGAGAACAATTGTTTCTTATATCTAGAGAGTATTACTCTCTGCCCTTGTTTTTCTACTGACCCGTTCCGTCCGCATGGCAAGCAGCAGAAAAATAAAACCCAGAGCCATAAAGACCTGAATGGCCAACACCTGACCAAAAATAAAGGATTGGTTGGCGAGTTTTTGTACCAGTTCGGGACGGATGGCAAAGCCGGGTGCACTGGCGAGGCCACATGCCTGCCATGCCGCGGAAAAGAAACATAAACCCGCTCCCAACTGCAGGTCTGCCACCCGTTGGCGTTCTAGTGCCAAGCTTGGACGACTGCGCGCCCAAAACCAGACCAAGCATATGAAAAGGATAATAAACAGGCATCCAATAACCGCGAAGAGCAAGAGCGGGATGCCCAAATCAAAATTAAAACGGATAGCATGATAGGTAAAATAGATCAGCTCGATACCAAGAAGTGGCAGCAGAACACGGCCCGCACTTTTAGCGGCAGGGAACAAGCGTGCTCCACCTGCGGCAAGGAGAATCGCACCAAGAGGCAAGCCCGCCGTAAAATACAGTAATAGAAGTCCGCCATTGTTATCCCAGAACGAAATGAGTACGCGAGGCCCCACCTCGGTAAGTGTGTCGAAAAACAGCCGGATGAGAACAGGGGCGCCAAGTATGAGCAGGAGGCCGCAAATCACCATCAGGACTCCGGGAAGTTGAAAACGGGTCCGACTAACGTTCGAGGGCTTGAGGTCTTGCTCTGCTCCAGTCTGAAGTAAATTGATTTCGTTCATGCGCTTTCCTCTTGTCGTAATTAAATCACTGCGACCCCTTTAACTCTAAAATTACACTTGCGATAATTGTTCATTTCCATTTCATTATTTTTATGCCTAACGCTGCGGTTGACCCGCCCGTGCGGGCGGACAAAGCCCGCCGGAACAGGTCGGGTCGAACGGTGGGTTAGGCGTCATTCGCATCGAGTTCTCAATTCGCGCTTCTGTTGGCCCCCGGCTGAGCGGTACTCGCCCTGAGGAGCTTCACTAGGTTGCTCGCCGCCGCGGCCCCGAAGCGCTTGATGCGTGCACGAGCATCAATAACGTTCGGGGCATCGCCGTAGAGCGCGATCCCGCCGAGCGGGTTGAGCCGTGTGTCCTTCGCCCAGCTCGCGAGCGCCGGGTGGGCCGCCCGGGCCCGTTCGTTCGCAAGGGTGGCGAGGAACCCCGACAGGTAATCCGTGTTCGCGTCCCAGTAAGCGATGGGCGGACACAGGCGGTTCTTCTCCTCGTCGCTCTCCACGGTGGCCTCGACCACGCCCAGCATGGCGAATTGGTAGCACGCAAATCCCCAGATGAACGGCTGGACGGTCACCCGTCCAGGCTCGAAGATCGGACGAAGCGGAGGTCGCGGCAGCCCTCTCGACGCGCAGTGGACGTGTACTGTCCCCTCGCTCGTCGGCACACGGCCCTCGTCCAGGACGATCTCGTCGCGGTCGATCCGCCGCACGTGACCCAGGCGGACGACGTCCTCGATCCGGCGGAGAAGCCCCAGCTCGGCCTCGCTGATCACCGCGCCGCGGAACATGGTCGGAGCGATGCCGGGATCGATGCGAAGGAAGAACGCCTCGGATTCGAGGCGCGCAAAGAGATCCTGCACCGAAGTCGCCTGCGCCATGGCCTCTAGCTGGATTGCCATGCCCCGATAGAAATCCGGGAGCAGTGCGTGCGGCTGGTGGAACCGGCGGTTCAGCCACCATGCCTCGCGCGGCTTGATCCAGCAGATCGCCGAAGCGGGGACGCGCTGTTCCAGCAACCATACGCAGGCGTCCAGGGCTGTCTTGCCCGCGCCGATGGTGACGAAGCGCTCGGGGCGCTCCCTGATGCGCGCGATCTCGCCTGCGGGCACGCAGCGAACGCCGTCGGCCAGCTCGAACGGAGGCGCGCTGGTCGCGGGAATGGTGCCTTCAAGATACGTGGTGTCGACCACCTTCCGTCGCACGCGCACTTTCCACGACTCTTGTGCGAGCCGGGAGACAAAGCGGTGCTCCCCCAGGTACTCGCTGCTGGGAAAATAGCGAACACGGCCGCTGGGCAGAAAGCGGCGATGCATCACGTTTGCGAAGTAAGCTCGGATCTCGTCCGAACCGGCGAGCTCGTAGTAGCCGGCGTTCGTCCCGGCCACATCGAGGGCGTCTTGCCCAAGTGGCACCGAGCTGACTCCATAGAAGGCGGACGGCTGATGGAGACGGACATAGGGATAGGCGTCTATCCAGTGTCCGCCGGGGGCGTGGCGGCGATCGACCATCGTGACCGTCGCGTCGGAATGCGCGAGCAGCGCGTCGGTGAACGCCATTGCCGCGGCCCCGGCACCGACCACGAGATAGTCCGCTTCGAGCTCTTCGTCCACCATATAGCGATGATAGTCGTCGTGGGGCGCGGCGCGCTTAACGTTCAGGCTGAGCAGCCGGCGCGAGCCGGACCGCTCAAGCCTGGTGTTCGGCGGCCCACGAGGTCAGACCCAGTTCTCCGTCTTAAGCCCGACGACGCGCTCGAAATGCTTGGCGTTGTTCGTCACAAACGTCAACCCCAACGACAGGGCATGGGCAGCCATGAGGGTGTCGAACGTCCCGATGGGCTCCCCGCGTCGAGCCAGTGAGGCTGCGACCGCGGCAAAGCGATCCGCCGCGGGCTGATCGAAGGGGAAAACCGCCACGGCCTCCGCAAAGGTGCTAATCAGGCCGTGAAGCTTTCGGGATCGCCTTGCCTCGGCGCCGAAGCGAAGTTCCGCGAGCGTGATCGAGCTGATGCAGAGCTGCGAGGGCCGGTGTTCGAGCAGGCGTGCCGCGACCCGTCCTTGGCCACGGAGGGCAAAGCTCACCGTGTCCGTGTCGAGCATGTACTGCGGCATCAGGCAAACGGGTCACGCAAGTCCCGAACCTGACGCTGCTTCGGGCGGGGGATCTCCCCGGACCAGGCGCCCAGGCAAGCGCGGAACTTGTCCGACCACTCATCTGCCGCCTCGAGGATGACGCGACGGCCTTTCCGACGCACCAAAACCTCGCGCTGAGAAGTGAACCGACACTCTTTCGGGAGCCGGACCGCCTGACTGCCACCATTTTGGAACAGCTTCGCGCGAGCGGCTTTCACGGTGTCAGTCTAGACTCGTGTCTCTACGAGGTCAAGCCGGGAGTTTCGGCGCTTGTCCGGCGAACCACTGATTAGGCTGGTCAGCCCTATCATTGATAGGCTGGTCGGCCTATCACGTCCTTGGAACTCAAACAAGTGGCGTGATTTTCCCGCTGTCTCAAGGCCTTGTCAACGTTTTCCACACACCGCCGTTGCCGACAAACGCTGGTCAGCCTAATAATGTTACGGTCGACCGGCCGCGCTGCCTACCCGAGGGGTGGGCCGGTTTCCGTGGGGGACTGCCAAGGCTTTCAGGAGGTCTCTTCGAGGGCGAGGGCTTCGCGCTTTTTCCGGGTCCACGGGAGAAGCGGGGAGACGAGGAGGACGAAGGCGAGGATCAGCGAGGCGGCCGACAGGGGCCGGAGAAAAAAGAAAGAGAAATCGCCCTGGGACAGGATGAGGGACTTGCGGAGGTTGTTTTCGAGCATCGGCCCGAGCACGAACGCCAGCACCAGGGGCGCGCCCTCGTATTCGAACTTTTTCATCAGGTAGCCCACGATGCCGAACACGATCATCACGTGGATATCGAAGACCGTATGGCTCACGCTGTAGACGCCGATGAGGCAGAGGAGAAGGATCAGCGGGAAGAGAATCTTGTAGGGGACCCGCAGCACCTGGACCCAGATGCCGATGAGCGGCAGGTTGAGAATCAGCAGCATGACGTTTCCGATGTACATGCTGGCGATGACTCCCCAGAAGAGCCCGGGGTTCTGCGTCATCAGCAAGGGGCCCGGCTGAACGCCGTGAATGATGAACGCGCCGAGGAGGAGGGCCATGACCACGTTGGGAGGGATGCCCAGCGTCATCAACGGGATGAACGCGCCGCCGGTTGCGGCGTTGTTGGCGGCCTCGGGGGCCGCGACCCCTTCGATGGCGCCATGGCCGAAGCGCTCCGGATGTTTTGAAAGCCGCTTTTCCAGGGCATAGGAGAGGAAGGAGGAGATCACGGCCCCCCCGCCGGGGAGGACACCGAGGAAAAAGCCGACCAGCGTTCCCCTGACCAGCGCCCACTTGCTCTCCAGCCAGTCTCTCGCCGTCGGCAGCAGCCCTCTGAACGTGGTGTTGACGATCTCTCTCCGAAGCTCCTGCTCGATGTTCAGCAGGACTTCCGACACGCCGAACAACCCCATGACGATCGGCACCAAGCCGACTCCGTCCACCAATTCCAGACGGCCGAACGTCAGACGGGCACGGGCGTTGATCGAGTCGAGGCCGACGAGCCCGAGCACGATTCCAAACGCGGCCATGAGGAGCGCCTTGGGCATGGAGCCGTGGGCCAGGTAGATCAGGATGGTGAGCCCGAGGACCATCAAGCTGAAATACTCGGCCGGTCCGAACTGGAGCGCGAACGCCGAGAGCGGCGGCGCCAGCAGCATCAGCCCGACAATCGACAATGTCCCCGCGATGAACGATCCGAACGCTGCCATCCCGAGCGCCGGCCCGGCGCGGCCCTGACAGGCCATCTGGTAGCCATCGAGGCACGTGACCACCGTCGCGGCTTCTCCGGGAATGTTCACCAGGATCGATGTCGTCGAGCCTCCGTACATCGCGCCGTAGTAGATCCCGGCCAGCATGATGATGGCGGCCTCGGGCGTGATGTTGAACGTCGCGGGAAGGAGCAGCGACATGGCGCCCACCGGCCCGATGCCGGGCAACACGCCCACCAGGGTCCCGATGAGGACACCGATAAAACAGTAGAGAAGATTGACCGGCTGAAGCGCGACGGAGAACCCGACCGCGAGCTGGTTGAGGAGATCCATGCGTCACCCGATTCCCAGGACACCTGTGGGAAGAGGGCTCCTGAGCCAGAGATGAAAGACGGTATAAGTGACGAGGGCGCTCAGAACCGCTCCGATCACGGCCACGGACCACCGCTGGGGCTCGACCGCTTTGAAGAGGAAGATGAGCAGCAACACCGTGCTCAGGATGAACCCGAGCCAGGTGAAGAGAGCGGCGTAGAAGAAGAGGGCGACGACGACGGGGATGTTTTTCTTCCATCGGACGCCCAACGAGAACGGCTTGATGGCGTGAGCGCCCGTCTCTCGTCTGAGCGCGCGGATGAAGATACTGAGGGAGAGCCCCACCATGATCACGCCGACCCAGAAGAGCAGAAACCCGGAGCCGGGATCGCGCAGCCTCCCCAGCTCCAGGTCGTATCCCGCATATGAGACACCGACGCCCACCGCCATCCAGAAGAGTGAGCTGGCGATGTCGGCGGTTCTCACGCTAAACTGCTTCTTCGCCAAACGTCGGCACGTTTCTGTCGGCCTTTGGTTTTGACACTCACTTGTGCCGGGGCGAGAAGCAAGCAGCCCAAGGCCCGAGGGAGGAGCCAACCGGAGCGTACGCGGTTGTACGTGAGGATTGGCGACGACCGAGAACGCCGGGATGCGAAGCTTATCCCCACGGCGCGAGACGCTATTTCTGCTTGAGGCCGAGCTGCTCGATAATCACCCTCATCTCTTCATACTGCTCCGCAGCGTACTTCGCGTACTCCTGTGTCCCAAGATAGAACGGCTCCATGTCGTACTTTCCCAGGACGTTCAGGTACGCGGGGTCCTCCATCCCCTTCTTGAACGCGTCGTGCAATACCTTGACCACCTTGGGGTCCATTCCCTTGGGACCGGCGAGGCCGAAGGGAGAGTTGGAGACAATGCCATGGCCCAACTCCTTCAGGGTGGGAACGTTGGGCCATCGCTTCGTTCGCTCGTTTCCCCACGTGACCAGGAGGCGGAGCTGGCCGGCGTCGACCTGAGGGGCCCAGCTCGTGGAATCCGCGTCAGCCATGACATGCCCACCGAGCACCGCCGTGAGGGCTTCGGCGCCGCCCTTGAACGGAACGTGAATCCACTTGATCCCCTCCTTCAGCGCGATCTGCTCCATCGTGATGTGAAGCGACGTCCCAGCCCCGGGCGTGGCGTAGGTGACCTTGCCCGGGTTGGCCTTCGCGTACGCGACGAACTCCTTCCAGGTCTTCCAGGGCGAATCGGCTTTCACGACCACGCCGAACGTGTACCCACTCAGATGGATAATGTAAGAGAAATCCTTTAAGGGATCGAACGTCACTTTCAACATGTGGGGGAAACGGAAAACGGTGATGGCAATCTGGGCCACGGTATAGCCGTCCGGCTTCCCTGTTGCAGCCATGGTGGCGGGTCCCACCGTGCCGCTCGCCCCCGCCTTGTTCTCGACAACCACCGGCTGCCCCAGATGCTTGCCGGTGGTCTCAGCCAGAACCCGCATGGTCACATCGGTCGATCCTCCGGGAGGCCACGGGACGATGAAAGTCACCGGCTTCGTCGGAAACTCCGCGGCCGCCGCTGGGAGCGCACCGAGAATGCACACGACTCCAACTGCAAACAGCAGAAACCCCTTCAGCGTCTTGAAGCTCATGGCTTTTCCTCCTCGCTCAGTCAAACGGCATCGATCTATTGGGGGTGATGTAATCTTCGCTGTGTAAAACCAGCAGGGGTGTCAAGGGTAGTAGCGACCACAGACCCTTCTCCTTGAGAACGAGGCCTACAACCCGGCGATCACACTAGCACCATGACTGCCCATTTTCAACAGATGATGACTGAGAGGGGAGAGTGCAACCAGTATAGGAGTGGTCGCGTTCGGGTATGATACTGACGTGCGTGTGATTTTGCTGGCTCTCTTGCTGCTGGCCTACGGCGCCAACTTCCTCCGGAGCAGTCTTTCATTTGAGCTTTTAGTCTATGATGATCATCCGGGGCAGTTTGTTCGGCTCTGGCAGGGGATGGAAAGCCTTCGTCAAGGAACATGGACCGCCCAATGGCATCCTGAGTGGTTCGCGGGGTATCCTGAGCTTCAGTTCTATCCTCCCGGCTTCGTCATCATCGGCCTGCTGATTCACGGAATCACTGCCGCGCAGCTCAACCTGGAAACGGTCTACCAGCTCTTGCTTTGCGTGATCTACCTGCTTCCCGGCATCACCACATTTTTTCTGGTGAGCGCTCTCACACGTTCCCCGTGGGTCGCGCTTCCGCCTGCGTTCGTGGCGCTCACCCTCAGCGCAGGATTGCCGAGTGGCGTGGAAGAGGGGTTGCGTTGGGGGATGATCGGGGCGCGTTTGGGGCTCGGCCTTCTCCCGCTCCTAATTCTGTCGTTGCTGCCGTGGGTGCGAGCCGGTCGCTGGCCAATCTGGTCTCCTCTGCTTCTTGCCGCCATTCTTCTCGCTCACCCCTATCAATTCGTCACGGCGTTCCTTCTCGTGCTGCTTGCCGGCGTGGTGCTTGCTTGGTCAAGCGCGGAATGGAGGCGAGCGGCGGCGCAAACCGTTGCGGTGATCGGACTCGGGGTCGGCTTGACGGCGTTCTGGCTGTTCCCCTTGCTCTTCCGCGCCTCTGACACACTCCCCATGGCCTGGAGCCACGGTGAATGGCTGAACGCTTTCTCAAGACCGATTCTCATTCCCGTCCTCATCTTCTACGCGCTCGGAGTGATGGCCACGTTCGCTCAGCGAGACGAGCTCCAGCGGCTCCGTCTTGTCATTGTCGCTCTTCCCGTTGCGCTCCTCATCGTTGCGGGGGCGGATCAGTGGATTATCATCGAACGGCTTGGCGTTCTCACCCTGGACACCGACCGGCTGAGAGATGGAGTGGTATACGGGAGCCTATGGGCAGGAGGACTCGGATGGGCTTGGATGGTTTCGCGGATCTTCAGAAATCGGGCGCCGCTTGCCTCACTCGCGGCAGTGGCGCTGCTTGCGGTCACGCCTCAGAACCATCGTGACCCTGACCTCACGCTCTGGCCGTCGCGCCAGCCCTGGCCTACACTCCGTCAGGTAGAGACCAGATTCCAGATCCCGGTGCTGAGGGAAGCGCTGCAATCGGCTCCGCCTGGGAGAATTCTCTTCTCGGCCTCTGGGATCCGGTTGGAAGAAGGCGACGAGTGGTATCTCCCGCACAGCCACCTCTTCGCGATGATTCCAATACAAACAGGCAGGGAGATCATCAACGGAACGTTCACACATCCTTCCCCAATCGCAGGTCTGGTCTACACAGGAAGCGCTCGGCCTAAAGGAATTCTTCAGCTCGTCGAAGAGCTGGATGGCCGACAGCTTTTCGGGCAAACGTCTGCCCAGCTTGACCCTGGCCGGCTCAAGCATATCCTCACCCAACTCAAAGTCTCGACACTGGTAGTCCCGAACAGCGACTCACAGCTCATCGCTCGATTAGAAGAGAGCAATCTCTTCAAGCAGGCGGTTGTGGCAGGAGCATTCCGCCTCTTTTATCTCAGCGAGCCAGTAAATACTCCGATTTGGCGTGATCGTCGCACGCTTCAGTTTCGCGTGCCAGCTTCAACGGGCGAGTGGGCAGGGACCGGGCTTTTTGCTTATCCGCTCTGGAGCGCAACAGACCAGAACGGTGTGCTGGCTGTACGGGAAAGTCCGGAGCGGCTGCTCGAAGTCTTTGTCCCGCCAGGGAAGAACGTGATCGTGACTCTTCGTTATCGGGAAGGCGCGGTAGAGTGGGCAGGCTTGGGACTCACGATCCTGAGCCTGACGGTCTGGCTCACCGTCACCCTTCACCAACGCAGACGCGCTTGCTAGGTTCAGGGACCGGTGCGGAGCTCCGCGGGCGGGCGCTCTCCAGGTGGAATCATAAGTGGGAACTGACTCCTTTCTGAAAAGATGGTCAGCCAGGGGACTGAGGATTGCGTGTTCGAGATCCTGCGCTCCCAGTGGCCGGGAACGACCGCGTGCGCGCCGAGCCCGGGAACCCAAACCCGTCGCTCGTTCACATAGCGGTATCGCGGTTGTTCCGGCGGGGGAACGGCCGGCAGCGGCCTCATCGCCATTTTCTCCACTTGCTTGAGCGCGGCCGACATTGCGTCTCCAGCATGCAGGGCAATCGGCCAAAGCAGCAGAGTGAGCACAAAGAAAAGCCCGCGTTTCACACTCTCATTATGCCAATGCTTCACCAGGGAGGAAAGGTCTCCTCGAAGTGGGGTGTGCCGGTATCGTCATAGATCCTGACCGTGAGTCCGGATTTGTCCACGGTGACCTGTCCAAAGTTGTAGAAATCGCCCTTCTCGAAGATCGAGACCGGCTTGAACGTCGTCCAGAGCACGCGCGGGCGTCCCATCGAAGCGGAGAGCGGCCCGGCTGTGAACTCATACATCGAAAAGTCGGGCCACGGCGCATAGCGGATGACCTGCGCATGGTGAATGTCCGCTGACAACCAGACAAGGTTTTTCACCCCTCCCTGTTTGAACTTCTCCAGGATCGACCGCAACTCGCTCTCATAGCCCGGCCCTTTAAGGCCCCAGGCCCATCCTTCTCCGGTGGGATAGGACAGTGTCACGCTGGAGACCACGATCTTCCAGACCGAGTCCGAATTCACCGCCCTGTCGACGAGCCAATCCTTCTGAGCGTTCCCGAGCATGGTCTTTGATGGCCCGTCCGGCTCGATGTGCGGGCTCCGGTACTGGCGGGTGTCGAGAATGAAGCACTCGGCCAGCCTTCCCCAGCGGAAGCTGCGATACAGGCGCGTGGCGTCATCGGGAGGCGGCGTGATTGGCCAGTAATCCAAAAACGCCTGGCGACCCGCCGGCATCAGCGGCTCGGTCGGCCCGGCGAAATCGTTCTTCACTTCATGATCGTCCCAGATCGCGTAGACGGATGTCTCGCGGAAGAATCGCTGAAGCACCGGATCAGACCGGTTGTATCGGTGCTTGTCCCGAAAGCCTTTCAACGAAGCGGCGTAGAAGTTTGCGCCGGGAACATTCGGCGGCGAGGGGCAGCGACTGTCAGCGTAGATCGTGTCGCCGACAAGAAGGAAAAAGTCCGGAGCCAAGCGGGCCATCGGATCAAAGATCGGGTAGCCACGCTGGGCGGCGCGACAACGCCCGGCGCCTCCCAGGTCGCCGCTCCAGAGAAAGCTGAGGCGGCGTGGGTCTTCGCGAGCCGGCGCAGTGACGAACTGGCCGTTGACCACGTTCCCTTGATGGCTCACCTTGTAATGGTAGCGCGTGGCGGGTGAGAGAGAACCAAGCTGAACTCTGCCGGTAAAATCTCGCGCCGCGTCCGCCGGCGTGGTCTGCGCCTCGCGGCGGTCGGAAAGATCAGGGTTTATCGAGTACTCGATCACGAATTGGCCAGGCCCACTCCCCCGCACCCAGACCACCGCCGAGCTGTCAGTCACCTCACCTACAGTAATGAGAAGAGGCGGGTCGGCGATCGCGCCGGCGCGAACGACGCC
>Ga0209342_10007941_pt1 | contig 10644 bp, 8 predicted proteins | sample RifCSP16_2_FD_184023 | JGI IMG/M metagenome (GOLD analysis project Ga0209342, IMG submission 184023) | Soil microbial communities from Rifle, Colorado - Rifle CSP2_sed 16_2 (SPAdes) (version 2) | ecosystem: Environmental > Terrestrial > Deep subsurface > Rock core/Sediment | place: Rifle... | reverse complement strand
ATCGTTAGCGAGGCCGGGAACGGTCACGAGGCCGCCAACAAAGTCAAGGCGTACCGCCCCGACGTCGTCCTGATGGATATCCACATGCCGGAGTGCGATGGCATCGAGGGAACCCGGCTCATCAAGGCCGAGCATCCGGAGGTCAAAATCGTCATCCTCACCGTGTCCGATGAGGATGATGACCTGTTCGAGGCCATCAAGGCGGGCGCAGAGGGCTACCTGCTTAAGAATCTGGGCCCCGACGAGCTCATCCAGATGCTGCGCAGCGTCGTCGCAAACGAAGCGCCGCTCTCACCCGCCATCGCCTCCAAGCTGCTCGGCGAATTCAGGCGCCACCCGCGCGACGAACAGCGCCAGTCCCATGCCGAACTGACATCGCGCGAACACGAGGTGCTCCAGCTCGTCGCCGAAGGCATGAGCAACGCAGAGATCGGCCTCAAGCTCTGCGTCGTCGAAGGCACCGTGAAAAACCACCTGCACAACATTCTGGAGAAGCTGCATCTCCAGAACCGTGTCCAGGCTGCCGCCTACGCCATGCGCGCGGGACTCGTGCCCCTGCCGCCTCGCGAGTAACAGCGGCCGCTGCGCCACGGTTACCGCGTATACCTGCGGATACACCCGGGACCAAGATCGGCCGTCCCCTGCACGCTTCCCGCTCCATCCAACGGCCTTCCACTGCATCTATCACACCGGCCGTGTGAATCGGTGTGATGCGTCAGACAATACACGTGGGCGCCCCGACCGTCCACCAGTGGCGCGCCCGCGGAGGCCCCGATGCGCCACCTCCACGTGGTAGTCCTGTTTCAGAATCGCTTGTTCGGTGAGGCCATCGCGCGCGCGCTTATCGACGACGCCCGGCTCGAGGTGACGGCCTTACCCGTGGCCGAGATGACTCCGGAGCGACTCGCCCAGATCGCCGCCGATGCCATCGTTCTTGAAGGCCAGCACGCGACGGGTGATGTTAAGGACTGCCTGCTCGATGGGGCTCCGGCCCTGACTATCGTCGTCGGGCCGGAGGCGAACACCGCGGAGGTCTACCAGCGCCACGAGGTCATCCGGGCCACTGCGGCCGAGATCATCGACTGCATCGTGGGCCAACGGGAGCAGAAACCGCGAAAACGCGCGCCCGTGGCCAGGAGCCCTTCCCAGGCATCTCCGGAGGGGCCGCCATGAACCATCTCTCGCGGGCGGGCACCCTCCTGATCCTGGTCGTGGCGGGCTTCGCCTTTGTCAGGTACGCCACGGCCCAGGTGTCCCTGCCTCTCATCGGGCTCGTCCGCGAAGACAACGCCGCCCACTGGGCCTCACTCTCACCCCGCCTCGGAAGCTCCATGCAGTGCCAGCAGTGCCACGACGACGTGGACATGAAATGGTCTCGCTCGGCGCACGCGGGCCAGTCCTGCGAATCGTGCCATGGCGCAGGCGACCGCCACATCGAGTTTGGTGCCATCGTCGAGCCCATGAGGGAGCTCTGCACCACCTGCCACCAGAAAACCACTGGCCGCCCGGAGTCCTTCGCCGCCATCTTCCGCCTCGACCACTTCCCCCTCGACGACTGCATGACCTGTCACGATCCGCATTCGCCCGCGGCCGCGTTCCCCGACATTCCGCACAACGTGGAGGGCCGGGAGGACTGCCTGGCATGCCATGGCGTCCGCGAGATCGCCTCTCTCCCACCGAACCACATCGAGCGGCCTGTCGAGCTCTGCCTAGGCTGTCACAAGCGCGCGGAGGGTTCGCCATGAGCAAGGGCGTGCCACGACGCACCTTCCTCGGCCTGGCCGGACGCGTTGTTGTCGGCTCGATCGTCATCTACGGTGCGCCCTCACTCGTGATGAGCCGCCTGGGCCAGCCCGGGACTGCGAACGCCGATTCCGCCCCGCCCGGGTACGAGCCGCGCAAGCACGAATGGGTCTTCATCGTCGATACCACGAAGTGCATCGGCTGTGGACGCTGCGTGCGCGCCTGCAAGGAAGAAAACAGCGTGCCGATGGACCCCGACTACAATCGCACCTGGATCGAGCGCTACGTCCAGACTTCCGACGGCGAGTGGCACGTCGACTCTCCCGATGCCGGGATCAACGGGTTCACCTCCTGGGAGGCCAACAGCGAGCTGGAGGATCTGGACATCACCAAGGCCTTCTTCCTCCCCAAGCTCTGTAACCAGTGCGAGAAGCCCCCCTGCGTCCAGGTGTGCCCCGTCGCCGCCACGTACAAGACAGGCGACGGCGTGGTCCTGGTCGACCGGGGCCGCTGCATCGGCTGCCGGTACTGCATCCAGGCCTGTCCCTACGGCGCCCGTTACCTGGACCCGCACGAGCACGTCGCCGACAAGTGCACCTGGTGCTACCACCGCATCACCCGGGGGCTGAAGCCCGCCTGCGTCGAAGTCTGCCCCGTGGGCGCCCGGAAGTTCGGCGATCTGCGCGACCCGGAGAGCGAGGTGTCGAAGATCATCGACGAACTGCGCACATACGTGCTCAAAGAGGATCTCGGCACAAGGCCGCGCGTGCACTACACCCAGTTGGACGAAGGCGTGCGCTGATGGACGGCTACATCTTCCCCAACGAGTCGGAGTTCCAGTGGAGCATCCTCATCGTGCTCTACCCGTTCATCACGGGGCTCGTGGCTGGAGCGTTCGTCGTTTCATCGCTCTACCACGTCTTCGGCATGAAGTCCCTGCGCCCAGTCGCGCGTCTTGCGCTGATCACCGCCCTGGCGTTCCTGCTGATTGCCCCGCTGCCCCTTCAGGCGCACCTGGGCCACCCCGAGCGGGCGTTTCTCATCTTCCTCACGCCCCACTTCACATCAGCCATGGCCGGCTTTGGCTACATCTGGATGTTCTACCTGGTGCTCGTCGTCGTCGAGACGTGGCTGGTGTTTCGTCCGGATATTGTCGCCCTGGCCCAGCGCACGCGCTGGCCGCTCTCCGCCGTCTACCGTTCGATGGCGCTCGGGGTGGACGACGTATCCGAGGAGGCGCTTGAAGTAGACCGGACGCTCATCAAGGTGCTGGCAGCCGTCGGCATTCCAGCGGCCGCGCTGCTCCACGGCTACGTCGGTTTCATCTTCGGCGCGATCAAGGCCAACCCGTGGTGGTCTACGCCCCTCATGCCCATCATCTTCCTCCTCTCCGCCATCGTGTCCGGCATCGCGCTGCTGATCGTCATCTACGTCCTCGCCATGAAGCTGCTCGAGCGCGAGATCGACCACGACTGCGTACGCGCAATGGGCGGACTCCTCGCCGCCTTCCTGTTCATCGATCTCACGCTGGAAGGCCTCGAGATCCTCAGCATGGCCTATGAACAAGAGGAGAGCTGGGAGGTCGTGAGCGGGCTCATCGACCGGATCTTTGTTAGCTTCGTGATCGTCCAGGTCCTCCTTGGCGCGGTCATTCCTCTCGTCGTGCTCGGCTACCTGTCGCTGGGGCGCGTCGGTAAGGGACTATCCACCACGATCACCACGTTGATCGGCGCGATGGTCGTCGTCGGCGTGTTCGCCATGCGGTGGAACGTCGTGGTCGGCGGCCAGATGATCTCGAAGAGCCTCCGCGGCTATGTGGAGTACGAATGGATCTTCGGCGGTCGGGAGGGCGTCTATATGGCCGCCCTGATCCTGTGCCTGCCACTCGCGGCCTTCGTCACGCTTGCCACGCTCCTGCCCCCGTGGGTCCCGGCGACTGCTGTTGCCGCCGATTCTGGCCCGCGCGCCGGCGCCCCCGGTGTCGTCATGCACGGGCAGGTCGTGCTGGCGCTGCGGGGCGAGCAGGGCGCGCAGTACCTGGACCTGCTTGGCGGGTCGCCGCCGAAGCGCTACCTCGGCATGAAGCTTGCGATCGCCGGGCTCGCGGCGACGATGGGAGCCCTCTTGTTCGGCGTGCTAACCGCGCCCGGTTCCCCGCGCCTGCTGGAACGACCCGGATCGTCGCCGGAGCGCGTGCTCGTCCCCCAGTTTCGCACCAGCTTCCCGGCAACGTTGCTGGCCAGGTTCACCGAGCCTGTCGGTGGCTCGTGGGTAGAACCACTCGACTTGACAGTCATGGGCGACCGCGTGTTCGTGCTCGACCACGCGGGCGAGCAGGTTGTCGAGATCGACCTGGACGGCGCCTTCATTCGGTCCTTCAGCGCCGCCACGGTCCCCGGTCTCGACATCCACCACCCACACACCATGGGGAACGATGGGACCTTCATCTACATCGGCAATACCTTCCCGCCCCGCGTCTACGTGCTCAACCCGGCGACATCCACCCTGGAGCGAAGCATCGTCCTGCCGGCGGGCTTAATCGATGGACTGCCTGCCGTTCCCACCGGCATGGCCCTCAATGGTGAAGGAAATATTGTGGTCGCCGACGGTCAAAACCACCGGCTCATCATTGTCACGCCGGAAGGCGACCCGGTGCGGGTCGTGGACCGGCCATCAGGCTCTTGGGATCTGTTCAAGCCCGGCAACATCAACATTGCGCCCGAAACGGCCGAGGCACGTGTCGGTCCCATCGCCACAACCGGTCGGCCCGGTAGCGTCGGCATCACAGCCGATGGCACGATCCTGGCACTGGACATACTGGGCCCGGGCGTGATGCGCGTCCATCCGGACGGCACGCTCGCAACCACATTCGCTCGGCCCTCTGACCCCGTAGGCGGCGTCTTCGACCCGACCGACATCATCGTCGATGCCGAAGGGCGGATCTTCGTGTCCGATGAACTCATTCACGGCATCCAGGTCTACGACCGAACCGGGACACCCCTCGGTGTCATTGGCCGGTCCGACCCCAACAACTTCACAGAGCCCGTCGATATGGCGCGGCCATCGGCCCTGGCTCTGCGGGGCGACAAGCTGTACGTCATCGACCGCGGCAAGGGTGTCGTCGTCTACCAGCTGCCGTCCAGCACGGAGGCCGTCGCGCCCTGAAGCACAAGCGCCACTACGCTTCCCCAGCTTCGAAACTCCGACGTAACGTGTAAATCATCAGTCCAGCGCGAAAAGGTGTCGCACCGCCTGGTCCGCCTGGTTGCCGCCTACCGCCGCCTCAGAGCGCAGATGCGCGATCGGCTCGTGCAGCAGCTTCTTCTGAAGGGCGACCGTCAGCGCTTCGATGCGCCGGCGATCCGCCTCCGGTAGGCGGGCCAGCAGCGTGGCCGTCCGGGCGAGCTCCGACTGGCGAATCGCTTCCGCCCGGTCTCGCAGGGCTGCGATAGTCGGGACGGCGTCGCGGACTGCCAGCCACCGCTCGAATCGCAGGACCTCCTCATCGACGATCGCCCGCGCCTGGCGGGCCTCGGCGCGGCGCCCGCGCATGTTTGAGAGGACCCGCGCCTCCAGGTCGTCGATGTTGAACAGGTGTACGCCCGGAACCTCGCCCGCCGAGGGCTCGATGTCCCGTGGCACCGCGATGTCGATGAGAAACAGCGGGCGCCCGCCACGGTTCCGCATCGCGTCTGCCACCATGTCACGGAAGATCACATGATGCGGGGCGCTCGTGCAGCTGATGACGATGTCGCTCTCGGGCAGTGCGTGCTCCAGCTGTGCAAGCGTAACGCCGTTCCCGCACTCGAGTGCGAGCCGCTCGGCCCTTTCGACCGTCCTCCCTGCGACGGAGAGGGCGGCTACGCCTTTACTCACGAGGTTGCGCGCGGCCAGCTCCCCCATCTTCCCGGTGCCGATGAGCAGCACTCGCGCGCTGCGCAGGTCGCCCAGCACCCCGCTCGCCAGCTCAACCGCGGCGTAGCTGACGGATGCGGCGTTTCGCCCGACGGCGGTCTCGGTCCGGACGCGCTTTCCGGCCCGGATCGCTTCCCGGAACAGGGTTCCAATGACCGGTCCTGTGGCCTCCGAAGCGAGCCCGTGCCCCAGGGCGTCCCGTACCTGGCCCAGGATCTGCGGCTCACCCAGGATCGCCGAATCCAGGCCGCCCGCGACGGAGAACAGGTGGCGCGCGGCCTCTTCGTCCTCGAAATAGTAGAGATGCTCGTCGAGCCCCCCCCTCGGTGCGGGGCGCCCCTGCAGCCAGAAGCGCTTGAGCGCGGGGCGCAGCGATGCTGCCCGATCCCACGACGCGTACAACTCGACCCGATGGCACGTAGAGAGGATCGCCCCTTCCGAGACAAATGCGGCCAGACGTTCAAGCGCCCCTTGCAGTTCCGAGGCGGGAAAGGAAAAGGGCTCCCGGAGGTCGATCCCCGACTTCTTGATACTCATCCCCAGCACCGCGATCCGCGGACGACCTCCGCGCTTCGTGGGGCCGTTTCCGGGCGGTGCGGTGAGCACGCTTCCCGGCCGGGATCGCGGGCTTGGGCGCGGGATCTGCCGCGCGCCCACAGTGACCGAGTTGCGTTCGCCAGCCTGCCTCTTCATGAAGCCAGCTCCATCCGCTTACACCGATGGTATCGTCGCTCTCCGCCGCCGCGCATCGGCTGATCGGTAGATCGGCGGGCCAGGATCGTGCCCCATGAGATATGCGGATCACAGCTTCGCGATACGTTCCCCTCTGTACCCCCTGCTATACGAAACGAGCTGCATCGATGGGTCGAACCGGCAGCCTCGCGGGGACGTTCGGCACTTGGCCCCGCCGCCCTGTGGAACGACAGTGATAGCAACGGCGGACGCCCGTACACCGAATGGGGGCTGCCGTGGAGGTGACGCCATGCTGAGTCTTTCACGGCTGCTCTGCGGGACGGTGACCGAGGGCGACGCCCTGCGGTACGAACGGCGCTCCGCCGCGCTCCCGCCGCACCTGCTCCACTTCTCCGAGGACAAACGCCCCGTGGTCGTCTGGAACGTCACCAGGAGCTGCAACCTGCATTGCGTCCACTGCTATGCCGCCGCGGCCGACCGCGCCTTCGTCGGCGAGCTTTCGACCCAGGAAGGCCTCCGCGTCATCGATGACCTGGCGGACTTCGGTACGCCGGTTGTGCTGTTCTCTGGCGGAGAACCGCTGTCCCGGCCCGACCTGTTCACGCTCTCTCGCTACGCGCGCGATCGCGGGCTGCGGGCGGTGCTCTCCACCAACGGCACTCTGATCACTCCCGATGTGGCGCGCGAGGCGAAGGAGCAGGGATTCTCGTACGTCGGCGTCAGCCTGGACGGGCTCCGGCCGATCCACGACCGCTTCCGCGGCAGGCAAGGCGCGTTTGAGGCCGCCATCGCCGGCATACGGGCCTGCCGCGAGGCCGGCGTGCGCGTCGGCGTGCGCTTCACCATCACCCGCCGCAACCAGCACGACCTCCCACGCATCCTCGACTTGCTGGAGGAGGAGCATATCCCGCGGTTCTGCATGTATCACCTCGCCTACAGCGGTCGCGGCAAGCGTATCGCCGCCGATGCGCTGGCCCCGGAGGAGACCCGCGCGGCCCTCGACCTGCTGTGTGACCGGGTGCTCGACTGGCACGCGCGCGGCATGGACAAGGAGGTCCTGACCGTCGACAACCACGCCGACGCGGCGTACCTGTACTTGAAGATCAAACAAAGCCAGCCCGATCGTGCCGAGGAGGTGCTTCGCCTCATGCGCTGGAACGGCGGCAACAGCTCGGGCACGGGCGTCGGCTGCATCGACTACCTCGGCAACGTGCACCCGGACCAGTTCTCCTGGCATCTGACCCTCGGCAACGTGCGCGAAAAGCCGTTCAGCGAGATCTGGCGCGACGTATCCAACCCCCTTCTGGCAGGCCTCCGGAACCGCCGGGGACTGATCACCGGTCGCTGTGCGGACTGCGGCTTCTTCGACATCTGCAACGGAAACCTGCGCGTGCGCGCTGAAGCCGCGACCGGCGACCTCTGGGCTTCCGACCCCGCATGCTACCTCAGCGATGATGAAATTCGCGCGGGAGAGCTGGTGGGTTCGTGATGAACGTAGCGACGAATCCGCCCGGCCGCCAACCATTCCTCGATGTTGATTTCGACCTCACGCCGTTCACCCTGGCCTGGGAGATCACCCGCTCGTGCGCCCTCGCCTGCGTCCACTGCCGCGCCGAAGCCGTACCGCAACGCGACCCGCGAGAGCTGACGACGGAAGAGGCGTTCGGCGTGCTCGACCAGATCGTCGATCTCGGCAAGCCGATCCTGGTGGTGACGGGCGGCGACCCCATGATGCGCCGCGACGTCTTCCAGATCCTGGAAGGTGCCGTGGCCCGCGGCCTGAAGGTCGGCTTCTCCCCCAGCGCGACGCGTCTCGTGACCCGCGAGGCTGTGCAGCGCGTGCGGGATACAGGCGTCGACATGGTGCACGTCAGTCTGGATGGTTCCTGCCCGGAGGTGCATGATTCGTTCCGCCGCGTGCCCGGCGCGTTCCAGCGCACCATGGAGATCGCGGGCGACGTGCGCGGGGTGGGGCTCCCTCTCCAGATTGGCACCACAGTTACCCGACATAACATTGACGACCTCCCTGCCATCTTGAACGTCGTCCGCGAGATTGGCGCGACCGTCTGGAACGTGTTCTTTCTCGTGCCGACGGGCAGGGGGCAACAAGAGGCGATGCTCACGCCACAGGAGCACGAGCAGGTGCTCCAGTGGCTCGCCGAAGCCTCAGAGCAGGTGCCATTTCGCGTCCGCACGACTGCTGCGCAGCACTACCGCCGCGTGCTGATCCAGCGCATGCGCGCCCGCGCGAAGGCCGACGAGTCGCAGACGTTCGAACTGACCGGCGCGGGCTACGCGTTCCGCCAGGGGAAGGCCCCGGCCGGGAAGGGCGTGAACGACGGCAAGGGTTTCTGTTTCATCTCGCACGTCGGTGACGTCTTCCCCAGCGGCTTCCTGCAGATGTGCGCCGGCAACGTGCGTACGGCCCCGCTAAGTGAGATCTACCGCAACTCCAGCATCTTCCGCTCCCTGCGGGATCCCGCCCGCCTGGAGGGGAAGTGCGGGCGCTGCGACTTCAAGGACGTCTGCGGCGGTTCCAGGGCGCGCGCGTGGGCCATCACCGGCAACCACCTCGCCGAAGAGCCCTCCTGCGTCTATCAGCCTGCTGGCTCGTAGGGAATCCCGTTCTCGCGCTCCCACGCCGCAACGTCCGGACTGAAGTACACCGGTCGGACCTTCTTGTACTCCATCGTGCTGTACAGGACCGCGAACTTCTTCAGTCCGATGGTGCGCGCCAGTTCGTCCACGAATGCGTCGCATTCCTCCTTCGACCTTGCATGGATCATCGTGAAGATACTGAACGGCCAGTCATCGTAACGCGGGCGCTGATAGCAGTGGCTGATCGCCGAATACGCTGCGAACGCTTCGCCAACTTCGCCCACCCGCTCGTCCGGCACATCCCACACCGCCATACCGTTGGCTGAGAAGCCCGCCGCCCGGTGCCGCAGTATCCCCGCGACCCTCCGCAGCACCCCGCGATTCCGCAGCAACTCGAGTTCCCGCACGATGGCGTCCTCGCTGATGCCCAGCGCCAGCGCCGCATCGCGGAACGGACGGGCCGTCAGCGGCAGATCTCCCTGCACGGCGCGGATAAGGTCGATGTCTAGTGGCGTCAGCGGTGCAACCTCGCGGTCGTGAGGGCGTACTGATTTGGGCGCGTCCCGATGGTTCAGGGGGCGCGATCCGCTCATGTCCAGCGAGACGCCGATCTTGAACAACCGCACATTCGGCAGCGGACGCGTGGATAGCGACCCCGCGACTTCGTGCAGCCGCGCAATGTGCGCCTGGAGATCCGTGTCCGGCGGCACCGCGATGGTGAACCATAGATTGAACGCGTGTTCCCGGCGGTAGTTGTGGGTCACGCCGGGGTGCGCGTTGATCGCCGCGACAGCCGCGTCGAGGCGCCCGACCGGGATACGCATCGCGACCAGGCAGCTCGTGAAGCCCAGCGCCGCCGCCTCGAAGATTGGGGTGACGTGGCGCAGGATTCCGGCATCACGGAGCGCGACCACGCGCGCCAGCACCTCGTCCTCGGACCCGCCCAGACGTTCGGAGAGAATCCGGAACGGCGCCACGGCAAGGGGAAACCGCTCCTGCAACTCCGAAACTAGGCGTGCGTCGCCCGCTGCGTCCATTGTGCCCTCGACCGCCTCGCTGCCGACCCGCGAATCCACGGCGAACCCACCTTCTCTCGGATCGTACGGGAGGATTGGCGCGAAGGGTATGTCCCATCCGGGCACTCCTGGCCTGCCAATCGGATAGCCGAATGGCGTCCCCGGACCGGCATATGGCAGGGGGTGCGCTCCACCCTCCGGTATGGGCCCAAATGTGAGCCGCGATGCATGCAGCGCGACCTCCGCGGAGCGACCATGAGATCGACGGAAAGGACAACGCCATGAGCAGTCGTAGCCGGCGACTCGAGAGCGTACAGTCCGACAGAGGAGCCCGGTCCGCACAACGCAGCGGCCCGGTTCGCACGCTGCTCCCTGCGGCGCTCATTGCCCTGGTCATCGTCGGGGCGGGGCTGTGGTTCCTCAGCCGGAACGCCAGTTCCGATGGCGGGTCCACCGTCGCACGCGATGGTGCCGCTTCCCACGAAACGATTCCTGCATTCGTCACAACAGGCTCGCCGCGCGTGCGTGAGGCATACGACTTCGCCGCGGCCCACGGCGCCGAGCTTGCCTACATCCCCTGCTACTGCGGATGCGGCGGTCACTCCGGGCACCGAAACGTGCGCGACTGCTTCATCAAGAGCGGTTCGGGCACCTCGGTCACCTACGAGGAGCATGGCTC
>Ga0209342_10007940_pt1 | contig 10644 bp, 11 predicted proteins | sample RifCSP16_2_FD_184023 | JGI IMG/M metagenome (GOLD analysis project Ga0209342, IMG submission 184023) | Soil microbial communities from Rifle, Colorado - Rifle CSP2_sed 16_2 (SPAdes) (version 2) | ecosystem: Environmental > Terrestrial > Deep subsurface > Rock core/Sediment | place: Rifle... | reverse complement strand
ACGCTGTGGGCGCATATGACCTGCAGTCCGGAGAGGTCGCTTCCGGCACGGGCTGGGTCAGTGACCGCTCCCCTATCGGTCTCTTCGGCCCTTGCGCGGACGTGCCAGTTGTGCAGTGAAACCTTGGCCTTGGCGGTGTGCGTCAGGAGGGAAGTGCAGCCGGCGGCTTCGATCTCGTCGGCGATCCACACAGTCGTTCCGGGAGTACCTGGTCCCGATGCTCTCCAAGGCGACGGGGATACCTTGCAGGAAGTTCTCCGGGAAGGCGCGGACGGCCCCAGGCTCATGGTCGACCCGGGCGTGGGTGCACAAGTTTCCAGCCTGATCCAGAATGGCGAACTGAGAATACCGCTTGTGGGCGTCGCATCCGACCCTATTAATGAGACATGGCTGCGCCTCTTCAACGCGAGTTTGGTAACATGAACCCACCCCTCGGAGGTTGTCCATGACACGAGGGACTCCGAGTTCGACGGAACAGCAGCTCCTTCGAGACCTTCAAAGCGAGAATCCGGAAGCCCGTCGCAAGGCAATTCATGCGATGGTCCGGTCGTGTGATCCCCACGCTCTTGAAGTACTAAAGAGGGTCTACGAGAACGATCCCGATCCTGCCGTGCGTACCTATGCCCAGAAGGCAGCTCGCCATCTCTGGGAGACCACACGGAAGCAGAAGTCGACATCCACTCCGCCACAAACACCACGGATTCGATCCCCGCTCTCTTCGAATGCAGATCCAACCAGCCATGCAGCCCAAGAGCAACAACCAACACGAGCCGCCCGGGAGGTTACCAAAGCCGACACCCTCAGCGCCCAGCTCCATTTCAACCGTGCGGTATCGCTGCACATGAATGGAGAAACGGAGAAGGCGCTGAAGGCCCTCACAAAGGCGATCGACCTTGATCCCGAGTTGGGAAACCAGAAATTTCCCGCCAACATGGCCGGCGAACTCACCGGACTCCCGACGGCAGAAGCGGTACGTATGCTCTCAGACAAGTCACTGAGGGAGGGTATCACTCCCTTGCAAAGACCGGGTTTGCGCACGCCACGTAAGCAGCAATTGCCGGTGACGCTCTATCTGCTCATCATCGCCGTGGTAGCGCTGATCGGTGTATCGTTCCAATTCATGAGGTCGGGATTCCTTGAAACCTACATCCATGTGATCGACAGGTCCACCTATGGCAGGTATCGCGAGAGCATCGCTGGTTCGGAGTACTACCTGGTCCCGCCCAGTGGACAGACTCCGCCTGGAGGTTGGCCGGTGGTGGTCGTTTTGCATGGTTATGGTGGCAACGGGCGTGACATGCTTCCCGTGGCTGACACATTCCCTCGAGAGGGGGTCATCCTCGTTGCGCCAACCTTCGGAGAGTATCAACCCTATCCTGGCGACGGTCCGATCGTTCCAATGCGGCGGATCCTGGAGGATGTGGGCGAGCAGTATTCGATCCAGGAGCGTGGTGCAGTGTTGCTGGGTCTCTCGCAGGGCGGGACTTTTGCCTACCGATTTTCGGTCTATCACCCTAACCTCGTGGCAGGCGTGGTAACCGCTGGCGCCCCTCATTTCGATGCGGTGGAACCGTCCCGATACGATCTCCCCTATGTGTTCACCTGGGGGGAGAATGATGGGTTGCAGGATCTCGTACTTCCGGCTTCAGTGTACCCTCTCATAAGCCAGGGCTACAACGTGCGTTATGCAATCATTCAGGGGGCTGGACACGAACTGACTCCCTATTCAATTGAACAAACACTACAAATGGCCGCCAGTAGCCGCTGAGAAACCACTCGGGCTAGCGGTGAGTGGACGCGAGAACCATCACCTGGCTGGCATCCGGAGGGGCGCCAACCAAGACCACTAAGCCGCCCAACATCGATGAAAGCGGTGCTGTCAAGGCGCGTTGGGGGATGAGCTCCTCAGTTACCAGCGGCACGAGTACGCCCATCAAGTCGATTCGCCGATTCAGGACCTCGCCGGGCAAGCCGCCGCCCACCTGGCGCGCCTGGCGGCGAGCGCGCCGCCCAAGCCGATCATCCTCGGCGAGTTCGGGCACGGCACCGAGGGCTACGGCAATGACGTCGATCGAAGCGGCATTCACCTCCACAACGGGATCTGGGCCACCACCTTTGTGGGCTACGCCGGGAGCGGCATGCCCTGGTTCTGGGATGTCTACATCGAAGCCTACCGGGTCTGGTATCACTTCCGCGGCCTCGATCGATTTCTCATCGATGTGGATTTCACCCACTATCAGCCGTTTTCGCCCCTCGAGATCGCCGGGACTGGCGGCGGCGAGGCCCAGGTCGTCGGCCTGGGGCTGCGCGGCGACGACGTGCTGATCTGGCTCCGAAGCGATGCCTACACCGTCCAGGCAACCGTCGGTGCATGGCAGAGCGCCGGCTCGCCGCCGGGTGCCTTCGTCTACATTCCCCCACTGGTCGAGGGCCAAGTTCTCACGCTGCGAGATATGCGTGATGGGGAGTACACCGTCCAGTGGTTCGACCCGCAAAACGGCAACTGGCTCGATACGGTCGAGGTGACGGCGCAAGGGGATCGACTCTCGATCCCCATCCCAAATTTCCGCCGCGACCTCGCGGCCAGGATCGTGCCAAGCCCATAGATCGCTCCGATCCCCGCCCGCCTCACCCTCCATCGAGCGCGCACCCCCCCCCGAGGCGGAGCCAAGGGGACTCCCTCCCTTAACGTCATCCTGAGGCCGTGCCATGCAAGGTTGGCCCGATCCGAGTCTCGGAAGGCCGAAGGATCCCTCATGCGTCACACGTGAGATCCTTCGCGCCTCCATGTCGGCCGAGGTGGCGTTTGGAGACGGACGGCGCTCAGGATGACGTTAAGCTGGAGGCCTCTTGCCTCAGCCGCCCCTCGGCGAGCCGCCCATTCCTCGTCTGTCGCCCCGGGCAAGCGGCCCCCAGCACTCCTGTCAACCCGAGCGAGCGGTGCCGAAGGCATGCCGCGAGCGTGGGGGTCACCGATACGACTCCGGCTGACGGGCGCCACCAGGAAACACGAGGCGCGTCGTTACACCTTCTGCCGAGGATGGGGAGGCTGCCGGAGGTCCCTTCGCTCACCTGCACTGCACCTCCATGCGAGTGCAGGTGCAAGAGGCGCTCCGGGATGCACGCAAAGGGTCGAGGTGGGGGCCAAAGAGACGCCTCCTTGGAATACACCCCAGTTCCGCTGAAAGTGCCTCTGGAGCACGGGAACTTCATCACTTGACACGCCCCGAGCCGAGATTATGCTTCGAGTGCTGTGCCCGCCAGGCACGAAAGGAACAGCGGGCGCTTGGGCGATCATCGCCGACCGGCAACGCACGGATCATCATCACGGAAGGCAGAGGAGCGACCTCATGAGCGTCATTGAAGTTGCCAACCTGACCAAGTTCTACGGCAAATCGCGCGGCATCGTGGATGTCACCTTCAACGAGGAAGAAGGCGAGATCTTCGGTTTCATCGGTCCGAACGGCGCCGGCAAATCCACTACTATCCGCCTGCTTCTGTCGCTGATCCATCCGACCAGCGGGAGCGCCCGGGTCTTCGGCAAGGACGTGGTCACCCATGGCCCGGAGATCCGCCGCAATATCGGCTACCTGCCCTCGGAGGTCTATTACTACGAAGGCATGAAGGTCATCGACCTCCTGAAGTACTCGGCCAGTTTCTACGACCGCGACTGCACGCAGCGCATCCGCGAGCTGTCCGAGACCATGGAGCTGGAGATGAACCGCCGCATCAGCGACCTTTCGTACGGCAACAAGAAGAAGGTCGGCATCGTCCAGGGCCTGCTCCACAGCCCCAAACTGCTCTTCCTGGATGAGCCGACGGCGGGGCTCGATCCGCTGATGCAGCGCAGGTTCTTCGACCTGATCCGCGAAGAAAACTCGCGGGGCGTGACCGTCTTCTTCTCCTCGCATATCCTGGGCGAGGTGCAGCGGCTGTGCACACGGGTCGGCATCATCCGCGAGGGCAAGATTGTGGAGATTTCCGATATCCGCACGCTCCAGCAGAACAACTACAAAAAGGTGCGGGTGACGGCGCCCGGGCTGAGCGCGGCCTCTTTCGATCTGCCGGGGGCGACCAATGCGCAGACGGAGAACGGCACCGTCCATTTCTTCTTCAAGGGGGATATCAACACCGTCCTCCAGAGATTGAACGGCCTCCGGGTGTCGGATGTGACCATCGAGGAGCCGACGCTCGAAGAGATCTTCATGCACTACTACGAATAGGCTGAAGCGATGACCGCAACCATCTTCGCCCACGAGTTCCGCACGCGGCTCCGATCGGTGATCATCTGGTCGCTGGCCGTGACGGCGCTCCTGTTCTTCTACTTCTCCTTCTTCTCGGTCTTCGCCGACCAGGCCGCGCTGATGAACCAGATGATGGAGAGGTTCCCGCCGCAGCTGCGGGCGGCTTTCGGCATGGACGCCAGGGATATCTCCACCGTTCTCGGCTTCTACAGCTTCATCTTCCTGTTCATCCAGCTGTGCCTGGCCATCCAGGCCGGCAACTACGGCTTCGGCCTGGTGTCGATCGAGGAAAGCGAGCTAACCGCGGATTTCCTGCTCTCGAAGCCGGTCAGCCGGACACAGGTTCTCACCAGCAAGCTGCTGGCGGCTCTGACCAGCCTGACCATCACCAACGCGGTCGTGTGGGTGAGCAGCTACGCCAGCATCGCGGTCTTCCGCGGGGATCGCGAATACGACTCGCGCACCCTGCTCCTGCTGCTCATCAGCGTCGTGATCTTCCAGCTCTTCTTCCTGAGCGTCGGCCTGGTCGTCTCGCTCCTGGTGAAGCGCGTCCGGAGCGTCACCCCGTATTCCCTCGGTCTGGGCTTCGGCGCCTACGTCCTGAGCGCGTTCAGCGGAATCCTTGGGGAAGTCAAGCTGGAGCTCATCACGCCCTTCAAACACCTGGACCCGGCTCGCATCGTCCGGGACGGCACATACGACACGCCGCTGGTGCTGCTGAACGTCGCCGTCACGGTGATCTCCCTGGCGGCGAGCTACTGGCTGTACGTCCGGCGCGATATCCCCGCCGTGTCGTGAGGAGGTGCGTCGTGAACATCTTCCTGCGCGAGCTGAGAGCCAACCTCAAGTCGCTTATCATCTGGAGCGTCATCATCACGCTGCTGATCATGATCGCCGTCGCCAAGTTCTCCGCCTTTGCCGGCGATCCCCAGATGCTGGCCATGCTGGATTCCATCCCGCCGGCGATGCTAGACGCGCTCAATATGCGCGCCTTCAACATGACCACATTGAGCGGCTTCTACGGCGTGATGTTCATCTACTTCGGGCTCATGGGCGCGATCGCCGCAGCCATGTGGGGCAGCGAGATGATCTCGAAGGAAGAGAGGGACAAGACCGTCGAGTTCTCGCTGGTGCTTCCGGTATCCCGCAGCCGAGTGGTCACGGCCAAGGCGCTGGCGGCTCTCGTGAGCTGCGTTGCCTTCGTCTTGATCACCTGGGGCGTGTCGCTTGCGGCGGTGCGATCGTACAACCCCGACCGGGCCTTCTTCGATCTCCTGGCGCTGGAAATGCAGGCCATGTTCATGATCGAGCTGATTTTCCTGGCCTTCGGCCTGCTGTTGGGTTGCGCGATGAAGCAATACAAACGCTCCGCCTCGACCGCGGTCGGGATCATTCTGGCGACCTACCTGATCTCGATCCTCTCCGTTATGCAGGAGAAGCTGGACTTCCTGCGGTACTTCACGCCGTTCCGCTATTACGACGCTAGCGAGCTCTTCCGCAGCGGAAGGCTGGACGGGGGCTACCTGCTTCTATCGGCGGCCATTATCGTGGCCTGCGTGGCGGGGGCCTACCTGGCCTACCGCCGGCGCGATCTCTACATTTAGAATCTCGCGGCACCAAACGTCTTCTCGCGCTCGACAACCCGTAGGGGCGCACACCTGCCCAGAACGCAAGTGCTGGGCGGCTGCGCGCCCCAACGCCTGACGTTGGGGAATCCGAGCCCCAAAGGCGCGACGCAATTTCCTGGACTCCGGTTTTCGCCGGGGCGACCAACCCCCGCGACGGCCTCTCTCCTTGAGCGCTCCGCGAGCTTGACCGCTCCGCCGTTTGGCGCGAGAATTCGGCCCACGTGACAGGGTGGCGGTGAGGCCCTCGCGTCACAGCTCTCAGCACTATTCGGTCGGTCTCTTCCATCGCGAACCGTTGCTCCCTTGAGGGCGCAACAGACCCATCGGTTGGGCAGCTCCGTTGCCACGGCAGCGGTAGACGAGGTGTCCAAGGAGGAGGTACAGCAGATGAATGACATGCATAAGATCGTGCCATCGCTCTGGTTCGACAAGGAAACCGAGGAGGCGGTCAACTTCTACGTCTCTCTCTTCAACGGCTCGCCGCACAAGGGCCGCGATTCCAGGATCATCAGCATCAAACGGTACGAAAAGGGCATGGAAGTTCCCGGGGAGGAGCAGATGGAAGGCAAGGTGCTCACCGCCATCTTCGAGCTCAATGGCCAGAGATTCATGGCCCTGGACGGCGGCCCGATTTTCAAGTTCAACGAAGCCGTGTCGTTCTATGTAGAGTGCGAAGATCAAGGTGAGGTCGACTATTTCTGGGAGAGGCTCTCTGCGGTCCCGGAGTCCGAGCAATGCGGCTGGCTCAAGGACAGGTTCGGCATCTCCTGGCAGATCGTTCCGAAGCAGATGGGAGATCTACTGACCAGCCCCGACCGAGAGAAGTCCTTGGCTGCCATGAATGCTATGCTGAAGATGAAGAAGCTCGTGATCGCTGATCTTCAGAGGGCATTCGACCAGGGGTGAAAAGCGGGTCCAGGGTGCGATGGGGAAGCGGTCCTTGATCGCAATCCGCTCCACCGGACGTCGTGCCGTGGCCCAAACACCGCCGTCCCGGGTTTCCATGGAGAAGGATCCCGCCGCCTAACAATCGCCAGAGCCCCCCGGCCAGCCGAGCGTCCAGGCTTGGCGCGATACTAGCCTTCGGCTGGCCGGGCGGTCGAAGACACAGCACCTGCGATCTGCGCAGGTGTCCTGGTGTACTTCCAGGGCTGATCTCGCCACCGATAGGGGCAGAGATCAAAGATGGTTCATAACGACACAGGGGAACACAGGCAGTTCCCACGCTGGCTTGCGATTCCTCTACTCGCGCTACTCCTCCCCTTGGTGCTGGTGTTCCTCTCGGCCTACTTGATCGTTGGACTGTTCCTACACGTTGTTGTCTGGGCTACGTGGCTTCCACGGGGAAAGTCCACTTTCGTCGTAACTTCTGATAGCCCGATTTGGAGTCAGTACATGACGGACAGGATCATTGGTGTTCTTGGGAGTAAGGCAACGGTGCTCAACTGGTCTGAAAGAAGCCAATGGCACGCCCTTATGGGAGTTCCGGTCATGGTGTTTCGCTACTTCGGCCGCGGCCGAGAATTCAACCCGCTTGCCGTCGTATTCAAACCGCTTCGGCCTGCGAGAGTGTTCAGGTTCTGGAAGCCATTCAAGGATTACAAGCATGGGAGGCCACAAGCCGTAGAACGCCTGACGACAGAACTCCTCCGCTATGCAGGTGATTAGCAACAGTGGGCCGACGAACAACTCGTTGTGGGGACGCAGCCGCGGCCCGCTTTTCATGCCCTAAGTAGATCAACTGCGCCCTAAGCTCGAATCGTTAGGCAGCGCTCTCGCCGGCCTCGCCCCCTCCCCCCACTCTCAGGCTCGATTGCCCCCCGGCCGGCCCCGGCGCGAGAATGTGGCCCCGACCTCGCAGGGCGGCGATTTGGCCGTCACGTCACGGCTCACGATTTCGTTGGTGTGAGATCCCGCACCGCGAATCGTCGCTCCCCTGAAGGAGCAAGCGAAGCGCTTGTTCGGCGGCCCAGCCTTGATGTGAGAAGGCGAGTGCGATGTCTTCGAATGCCGACCTCCCCGATGAGTTCGACCCCGCAACTCTCCGATGGCCGCCAAGATGCATCTACTGTGGCGGCCCCAGGCAAACCGAAATCTCGACCAAGATTCCCACGCAGAACAAGAAACCGGCAACCATCCGCATACCCTACTGCACACGCCACTCCCGGGAGGCCACCCGGAACAGGAGAATCATCAACGCGACTTTGCTGGGCGGGCTCGTTGCAGGCCTCCTTGTAAGCTTAGGCGGTCTTGCCAATCTGGCGTTTCTCTGGCGATCAGACGTCCACTTCCCTCTCATCGACTACGTCGAATCCGTCGTTGGGACGGTGGTGCTCGCCGCCATCGTCGCAATATTGGCACCGGCTCTTGCCCTGCGGGCACTGTCACGCTTCATGCCCTCCCTCGAGCACTCCCAGAACGCCAACGGCCTCCTCGGCCTGGGGATGGGCAGAACGCGGCTGACTCTTGTGAACGATGGGATCGCAGCCGACTTCAGACGGCTCAACCCGGAGATCTCGTCCCCAGAGCACGGGCTCCCGCCTGTCCCCCGCTCCGTGAAAGATCGACACTCGCCAGACAAGCCCGGGGCCTTCCCGATTGCACCTCTGCTCCTCGGCGGCGCGGCGATTGCCCTACTCGTTCTCCTCGTTGTCTTCCTCATCGTCATCTTCGCTCTTCAACCTCGCTAGCGGCCCTCCGGGAGGCCCGATTTCATGGCCACTCCAAGGTGTGAAAGTCCCGGGCTCGCCGGCCCGCATTGGGCCGTCGACGTCGACATCGCCCGCCTCCCTCTGTACCTGGACTACCCAATCCTCCTTTTCTTCGGCTTGAAGATTGTCCTCACCACGGTAGGCTACATCCTGTTAGCGTTGTATCTATCCCAAGCTTGGTTCTCGCCTCGACTCTTGTGCCGCGCCATCGCCTGACCCTCCAGGGGCGATGCGCCGTGTGTCAGCGCGTTTGAAATCGCGCTGTGGCGCAGGCTGTGGGCTGTTCTTCTCGCCGTGGGGCCCCTGCACGGACTCGCAGGGGCGCACGGTACCGGGAACCCTACCCGGTATCTGCGACCGTGCGCCCCTACGCGACAACGTCTTGGTGCCTTGGACAGCCCCATCGGGCGGGGATGGATGGGAGTCGAACCCACCGCGGCCCGCACAGCGGCCCGCCGCCGCCGGTTTTGAAGGCCGGGCCGGCTGGGCACAGCTCCCTATGATCCGGTCGGGCTAAGGGGAGGAGGTGGGCACAACTCGGCCCGCGGGCACGGGACATCCTCGACCAGGTTGAGGGCTGAACATCATAGGGTAGCTGGTGCAGCAAGCCCGTTGCCGCACCGAGGCCGCGTGGCACCTCGCTCCTTGCGCAGCTGCCCGGCTCTCGAGGGCCGATGTCGGGGACCGGGCTCAGCGAGGCGCCGACTTAAGAGGTGAATGGATTCTCGACCAGGACGCCGTCGTACTCCCGATCTGCGGCGAGGTCTTCCGACAAGATTGTGGCGCAGCCAAGCTGCGCAGCGCTCCATATGATCATGGCGTCCCAGAACGAAAGCCTGTGGCGACGCTGTACGTCGATCGCCCCCAGGACGTCCTCGGCCACCGGTGCGTGAAGCCTCCAGTACGATAGGTCGCGGACGAGTTCCGCCGCCGCTTCGAGGGCCAGCGGTTTGCGGACCTTCTGAGTGACCGTGACGTAGAACTCCTGCAGAACTTGCACACTCAGGCTGCCCTGCATATTCGACCACAACTGGTCCAGGAGATCATGGGCTCGTTCGTGCTTGGGGCCAGCTGAAAGGTCAAAGGCGTAGACAAGGACGTTGGTGTCGACGAACACGGGCGAGTCGTCAGCGCTCATGGAGCCCTTCTCGCGTCCAGGCTCGTTTCCCCCTGGTCCCCATGTCGATTCCTCGCCTCAGAAGGACGGACTGCCGCCGACGGGCCTGTTGGTAGCCCTCGTGTCGCGCCAGGTGCTCCTCCAAGAGGTCCTGCATGAGCGCGGAAATGGAGGTGCCCCGCTCCGCGGCTAGCACCTTCACGCGCTTCAGGAATTCGGCAGGCAAAGCCAGCGTAATGTTCTGCTTCTCCATCGGAGCCTCACGCAGACCAGTGTAGCACGGAATCACGTGCAAAGCAAGGTCCGACCCCGGCTCGGTCCCTTGGCGGGCAGCAGGCCGAACCGGAGGGGTGGAGGCCCGGGCGGGAGGGACCATCGCGGGATCTCTGCCAGGCGCCGATCCATTGGTACTGCGGCGGAACCCTCAGCGTCCGATCGACGACCAGCGTCGCCCGCCAGTCGAGGTTGAAATCCGTTACCAGGCGCGCACGGGGGTGATGAGTCGCACCTCGGCCCTCGCTTCCCTTGCCCTCAGGCTACGCCGATCCGCGACTACTGCGAGGCCAGACCTCGGAGCAGGTTTGGCCGAGAATGGCCAGCGGACTCTCAGGCGGGAATGGATGGGAGTCGAACCCACCGCGGCCCGTTGCGCAGCACTTCGCGTGCCCGCCGGCAACGATTGGTTCGGCCCCAGGCGGGGATGGATGGAAGTCGAACCCACCGCGGCCCGTTGCGCAGCACTTCGCGTGCCAGCCGCTGTTTCTGTGGGCCGGCCCGACCCTGGGCCAGAGCCCGGCAACTATTGAATCGGCCTCAGGCGGGGATGGATGGAAGTCGAACCCACCGCGGCCCGTTGCGCAGCACTTCGCGTGCCAGCCGCTGTTTCTGTGGGCCGGCCCGACCTTGGGCCAGAGCCCGGCAACTATTGAATCGGCCTCAGGCGG
>Ga0209342_10007937_pt1 | contig 10645 bp, 11 predicted proteins | sample RifCSP16_2_FD_184023 | JGI IMG/M metagenome (GOLD analysis project Ga0209342, IMG submission 184023) | Soil microbial communities from Rifle, Colorado - Rifle CSP2_sed 16_2 (SPAdes) (version 2) | ecosystem: Environmental > Terrestrial > Deep subsurface > Rock core/Sediment | place: Rifle... | reverse complement strand
ATTATCTAAATTATCTATCCCGATAGTCACTTGTCCATGATTTAAAGTATCCGTAGTAGAATAATTTACAGTTAAAGAATTTACAGCATTTTTATCTACCATTAATTTATAATTAGTAGCATCTAAAAAATAAAAAACTCTCCATCTATTACTGCCGCTATCTAATGCAATCTGCCCGCCTAACATATTCGCTAATGTATTATAAATATGCCCTTCATACGTAGAATATACACCCGCACTTGTCCATACTGCTGTACGAATACTCGCATTCCAGGAAGTCCACCATATAGAGTATAAATTTCCAGACTGGGCAGAATCTACAGACCATAATTTGAACGATGTTCCACCAGAACCCTCACCCGTGCTAGTCGCGGCGCTCCACGTAGACCCATAATCATCTGATCGTTTATTTGATAAATCATTATCACCATTAGTATAAAATAAATATAAACGATTTAATGCCTTCCCATAAGTCAATAGTGCAAATTGTTCAGAACTAGCGGAATGTGTAGTATTATAAACTTCGCTCCAAGTACCTGCTAAATAATCTCTTTTTTTAATCACTACAACATTCGTATTATGCACAAAGCCTAAAAATATATCATCACGTTCAGAAATACACAAAGATAAATGAAAGGGTGCTGTTAAACTAGAAAAACTCGTATCTAATGACCATGATGTTCCACCATTTATAGACGTATGTACTTCTATAACATTAGACACATTTATCTGCACAGCATATAAAACCCCCGCAGAAGTTTCAATAACCTTTTGTTGGCCGTAACCGTTATTACTCGCAGCTTGAATTTTTTCATCTATGTCTATTGTAACTGGCATACACCCTCCTACAATTTTAACATTCTATTACAAACCTTTAACAAATTTAAACGTAAAAGTATTACTCCGCAAATCTTCTTCATTTTGATCGAAAGATTCTAAATAACAATTAGTTATAGTAGTAGTCCCATCAATTACTAAATCTCCGGGTAATGTTAAATTAAAAGTACTATGGGCATTTAAAAAATAATTTTCGATCGTTAATCTGTCAGAACCAGTAAACACACCTTTAATTGTCAACGTGAGGATACCCCCACCCAGCTCAAATGTATTTCGAATAATTGCACCTATAGCCCGCGGTATAATTCTAACATCATTATTACCTTGAAATGATGTAGAAATAAAAGCATGCTGACCTAAACTAATGCCTTTCCACGTAATTCTATTAGTTGGGCTTATCGACATTTTTAATCCATCCTAACTCTATTAACTCTATTTCAGTATATTTTTTAGTAACTAATTCAAACGTATTCCTACCGTGTTTCATAATAAAATCTAAAGCGAACCGAGTTAGCTCATAATTATGTATATATCTATCCAATTAAATTCCTTTTAACGCCTTTTGTGAATTATCCCTCTGAATTTTTTGAGATTTATCTTTCATACGGCCCGCGGCTCTGCCTACGTTTAATAAGCCATTTACTAGGTTCGTACTACCCACATCTATATTATAATCCATGCTATCTATAGCCGCAACTGCTTTATTCATAAATTCTAAATTAATAGGCCGTGTTTTAGATGATGTTTTCCCTTTCATCCAGTCAATAAACTTCCCCGCGCCAGAACCAACTACACCGCCTAATCCGGCCCCTACAACACCCGCGGCACCCATTCCTAGTGGGCCCGCCACAGATCCAATTCCAGCTCCTACAGCTCCGCCTATACCCGTCCCTACAGCTCCAAAAGTAGCTTTAGAAGACACCTGGGATATACCCTCCTTAACAGCCATTATAAAACCCTGAGCTACTAATCTACCAATCTCAATAAAAATAGCTGCTTTAGCTAATAATACTGAAGATAACGCCTCCGCAAACGGGGCTGCCAATTTCGCCATTAAAGGAGAAAGAACAGTCTCAAAAATCTGAGCTAACCCCGCCCGAAATACAGAAAAGGCCGATGTAATGGCTAACTCCATTTTTTTTGCTACGCCCTCTGTACCATCTACTGTAGTTTGTTTAAATTGAATTTCTCCCGTTTTTTTATCAAATTTTGCTACAGGTAAAGAAACAGCCGCACCGGGTGTAAATATATTTTGCCATTGCTCAGAAATTTGTTGTAAATTCTTCCCGACTTGACCAAAAACTGGAAGCATTGCCCCACTAATACTGGAAAATATTTGCGTAAAGGACGCCTTATTCGACTGTATTGTATTAAATAATTCTTTTAATCCAACCTCTAAAGGTTCAAATAATGGCCCAAAAGCAGAAAAGGCGGCATCCGCAATAACACTGAAAATCCCTAACACAGTATTTTTTAATACCTCCCACCGAACTAATACAGAGGTAAAAAATTTTTCATAGACATTACTTAAAATACTTTGTCCTGATTCTGATGCCGCCATAAACTTTTGTACGGCATTTCTATTTTTTTCAAAAAATTCTGGGTTTTGTAATAATCGCGATATCGCCTCACCCCCGCGGATACCAAAAGCCCTTAAAATAGACTCTTTCGGGGCCTGCTTTAATTCTCCCAATAATTCATGGAACGGTTTTAATTCACCGCCAGCTAATCTAAATTGCGCCTCTACTCTCTCCATCCCCTGCTCTAAAATACCTATTTGGCCTGTTAAAGTATCTATTTGGTCAGTAGTATTCTTATACTCCGCACTTCCCTGTCTTCCAGAATTTACTAAATCCAATTGCCTATCTTTTAATTTATTCAGTTTTTCGTCGTAATCTGTAAACGCTTTTTGAGATTTCATTAAAGTAGTAACAAATCTTTGATTTTCCGAAGTAGATTTAAAAATATTAATTCCGTATTTAGCAAAAGTCGCTGTAGTTTTCGCTGTTCCACTATTTAATTGCTGTAATGAGGCCCTTAATTTTACACCTGCCGTAGAATTCTCAACCCCTGCGTCATTTAACGTCATTAAAGCCGCAGTCATATCTGTAAACGTATCTTGACTTTCACCAAAGGTAACATTGGCCACCGAGGCTACATTTTTTAAACCCTCAAATAAACCAGCAACAGACACTTTAGACTTCTGAGAAGCTCCTGCAATAGCATCCGCCATTTGACCCACTTTAGAAAATCCAATTCCAAAAGCCCTACTTAGACCAATCATATCATTCATAATACCTTGAAAATTCTCGCCCGAAGTCGCCGCCAACTTTAAGGCGGCATCTGTAAAACCCAATGCTTGATTTAAATTATACCCGGCCTGTGCCGCGGTAAATAATCCCTCCTGTATCTGCCCCGCCGTAAAATTTACTTGAGTAGATAAAGTTCGAGCCATATTAGACGCCTGTTCAAATGCCGTGGAAAATCCCGCACCTCCCTCCGAAACTACTGAAGCTGTACGAATAGCAGACAACTGTAATTCTGCCATACTACCAGTAAGCCCTACAATTAAATTTTGTAGTCCACTAATAGTCTGAAATCCGGCTCTAATAACAGCAAAAAATCCACCTACTACGGCGGTTCTAAACGTAGCTACTAAAGAAGACCGGAATAAATTAAATAGGTTATTTAATTGCAGGAGGGGTTGAAGAGCCTTTTCTATATTTAATCCAATATGAATTAATAAACTTTTAGTATTAGCCATAACTGATCCTTATAAATTAATACTTTCACCATTTGCCCATTTATTTTCAAACTCTATTGGATCTTTTTTCATTTTAATCCATAAACTTTTTAACTGAGATTTCCAAGTAGCCTCATTCATTACTTCTGATTTATTCATAGATGGGAATACTTTATCTATATCCCCGATTTTTCCAGACATACCGGCATTTACCGCAAAAGATGTAAACTTCGTATGCAAATAATATTCTTGATTTTTACGTTCCAAAATGGTTGCGTATAAATTCGCTATTAAATCTGTAGGAAGCTTTAAACAATATTCTATTGTCCAACCATACTCTGAAATAAGTATATCTAAAATTTTAATTATTTCGGCATTTTCCATCTTATGCTCCGATATTTCCGAATGCACCAAGAGCTTTTTGCATAATTTTTATACACGCCTCTAATGTTAATACTTTTAATAAGATGTCTTTAGTAATATCATTATCCTCTTTTACTAAATCATAAATAATGTCCACAAATAATTTAACCTGTTCCCCTATATCGGTTTGTGCGTCTTTAGATTCCATAGATTTAATTCTTGGCATAACTAGTGTATACATCTCCAATGAAGCTGAATAAACTCTTAAAGAAACATTGCCCCGTAATTCAAAGATTGTTGCCTGACTTAATGAAACTTTTTCTACGTCCATTTTAAATCCTCCGTATAACAATGTTAATATTAGCTATATTCACCTAGAATATAATCGTATGTCAAAGTAAAATAAAATTCCTGCGTATCCGAATCCATCAATAAACCAGATGTCTCCACTCGCAGTAAATGTAAAATATTCCAACCAATAGTTGCTAATAAATTTTCGTGCTTATTGAGTATATCATCAATTCGTTTAGCTATATCAATGCAAATTTTATGTGCATTAGCTGTTTTTCGGCTCACTACGCATTCTACTGTAAAATTCCCTTCTTGGGATGGAATATTATTCCCATCTTTACCACCATCTGTAGATACTACAATATAAGTATCTTTTCTATCCTGTATATTAACCGCAAAAATATTGTTGGGCCCCCCGATTAAAGTAGTTAATGTGGAATCACCCTTTAAATATTCAATTATACGCTGGCCTATAATTTTCATACGATACCTAAGTAGTCTTAGTTAAAATTAATTGTGACCCAATATCATTTAAAATTGCAGTCTCATTCGATTTATAATAGGCCAATAAATCAATATAAGCCCTATCTACATATTTTCGTCCCCTATATCGGCCACGCTTCACCCTAGCAAATATATAAATGCCCCTAGCACCGAACTTCGCTATAGACCCGGCTCGCCTCGCCTTTTTCCAACTATCCTGTGAAAAGGACATTAACGGCTTACCTGAAATAATAAATCTACGTTTAATCCCCACTTCCGAGGCCCAAGCATACTTAATACTTTCTGGCACAAATACTTCCCCAGATAAACTATTTCGTGACATTCGATATCGAGAAGTAATACTAGAGGATAACCGCCCAGTTGACCGTTTACTTTTCGTAGCTGCATACCTTTTCATTCTAGCTTCTGTAAACCGCGTTAAAGTTTTAATCCACTTAGATGCTGGGCGTATTGTCTGTCTTGTTGCAGAGTTTAAATGCGTAATAAACTTAGTGAGTTCCGACGCATCTAAATAAAAATCAGCCATATTAATTCTCCAATGAGTAAAGATAAATTTCTAAATGATGCCCCTGGCCCCCCGCATCCTCAACAGATAAAACACTATATTTTCTAGTATTAAAAATAATAATATCATCCTCTACAATATTTTCTGTCGGCTTGAAAAATCCGCATAATTTCGTTTGAATTTTTTTACCTCTACGTTCAAACTCAATAGTTTCATCCATTTGTTGGATTAAACAAATTGTAGTCGTAGAAACTGTTACAACAGATTCTGGGATAACACCCCATTCATCCGGCGTTCCCGAATTATTCCTACGAAGAATAGATACTGTATGGACTAATTCTGCATCAAACGTAGAATCTGCCATTTTATTTTCCTTAAATTACGAGTCCAAATTTTGCTTTACCGTCATTTCCAGCTATAACCCCTACTGTATCCATAATTTCCATATCGAGGCTTTTAATGAAACTATCTAAATCATCCGCAACATTAGCGAATTGTTTTTGGTATTTCCCAATCCTCACCATTTTTACCTGACTAAGCTTACTAGGAGTAAAAATAGATATACCCTTAGTCACCAATAAAGTCACCAAATAATCATGGATTGCTTCCAAAGTAGCCGCATTAATAGTATAAGTAATTTCTACCAGTTGCCCCCCAGAAAAACCGCCAGAATAATTTAATAAACCAGTATCCGGGTTAAATTTCAAATCTGAAAACAGCGTAAAATTAGTCGTAACATTATCAATTTTAAGCGCATCTATCTGCTTAATATTTGAATCTGGTAATTTAATCCAAATCCTAGAGGTACTCACAAATTCTCTGTGTGTTCTCTGAGTATCCGCAGGCCGTAAATCCGTGATTTTATAAAAAATAGCCACGGCCCAATCATAAACAGATTGCTGCAAATCGGTATTATCGATTCCCAGTACCGTAGCCACTGTTGTTTTAGTAATTATAGCCATAAACTATTCTCCTGTCCTCTTGTACATAAAAGTCCTACAAAATAGCCTAATTCAAAACCTGTCAAATTTTTCATGGTTTTATTTATAGTTATGAAGTATGTGCACACGCCAATCAGATTTAGGCACATTACGAAAAATCTCAGCCACCGTTTTCTGACCCTCCAAATACTGTTTTGAAGCGTATAATATCCCCGCAAAAACATAAACTTTATTAGTAGTAATTCTATCTATTTCATAATTCTCTTTAAATAATACAGCACCAAAGGTATTAATTTTTTTTACAACTAAAAATGGCTTAGATAAATCTTTCTTAATATAACCCAATACCTTATCTAAATCTACCTGGAATAGGTTCTGATTAATAACAATCAAAAGATTTTCATCCTCTAATACCACCTTAGATAAATCAACCCGTTCTCCCAAATATTCATTCTCCATCTTTAAGGAATCTTGGAGCCATTTTAAAATCGCCTTATCACCTATATTAGATTTCCCAAAAATAAAAGCCTTCTTCATACATACCTCCAACAAAGGATTATCTCATGTATTAAATACGAATAAACGGGTAAAATATTGGTCTAAATAGCTAAATTTTTCATAATTTGTTTCCAATATTCAAAAAATCTCTGTTGTTCCTTCTCTTTAATCTCCGAAATGTTAGGAACAGTGGAAAACACAGGCGACCCCAAAGTATGATAATGAGCCTGCGAAATTGAAAAAACACCAACAGTCTCTAAAATATTGGAACGACTATCATTTAAAACATTCATTACTTGCTTCCCCAAAGCCAATGCAACTACACTCCCATGAACCCGGAAAGAAATTATTTGATGGGCTTTTGAATAAATCCTTAACAAGTCTTCTGGTAAACAAACACATATCAAGCGTTCTTTTGAAATGAATTGTAGCCACCACGTATATTCCCACTCTTCATGCACCAAATAATACGTTGGGTATTTCCCATCAAAATATTGTTCTAAGTTGAAAGAAGATTTAGCAATCCCCTCACACTCCTCAAAATTTTCTCTACCGCGTAATACAATAAGATTAAACTCGGCTGGTTTCGGAGTAACAGAAAAAAATTCGGGCGTATAAAAAACACAATCCAAAAATCTTGTATTTTTCACCCCCCCTTGAGTTAATAATTCATTTGTAATCTCATCCCGAGTAATAATGAAATCCGCACATTGTGAGAGTTCTTTAAAGATTTCAACATTCGGAGCCAACATTTTTGCCACGGCCTCTTCTTTTGTATATACGTGTTCCGTATACCCCGACCCCAACCAAAAATAGGCTGTAAGAAGCCCCTTAGATTTTGCTACCTTCATTCTTTCAATTAAATTACGAACGTGAGCACCACAACCATCTTTATTAAATTGGGGTGTGCCAGCAAATAAAGCTGTTTGAGACCGTGTATTAACCATAGACCATGTAAGATTATCATCCTCAGAATCCAAGCGATCAAACAGATTGGCGTGAGAAAATAGTGGTTCCACCCCTAAATTTTTTTCAGCCTGAGTAATTAGATATTCCATACCCCTAACAATAAGAATATCCCCAGGATTAACTCCGGGATTTAAGATAGCCCCCACTAAACAATGATGCCTAAACTTCATAGCCCGCCCCTTAAATTTTTGGCTCCGCGTAAAAAATCCCCAGTTTTTTATCCAGATAATTATCTGGAATAATCACCACGTGATTGAATCGCTGCATATAATTTTTGGCGAAGTCTTTGCCATCACAATCTGGCAAATGAAATTCTCCCACGATATATTTTATTTTTTTCAAAATATCATCTGACATTTGACGAAAGGTTTCACGTTCTCCACCCTCACAATCAAATTTTGCAATATCAATACTTGGAAACTGAAATGGAGCTAACTCGGCCTCAAGCGTAGACCACTGAATTTCAGGTTCTAATTTATACAGACCGCTGGCCAGGCAACCGGCTAAATTAGAGGGACTAATGAACAGACCCCCACCCGTGGCTCGAATTCCATTCACAAAGATAGTTCGTTCTTTATCGTAATTGATTCCCTTGTTAATCACTGTGACATTTTCATATCCATTAAGCGAAACGTTCTTGCGGTATAATTCCGCATTATCTTTAACAGGTTCAAACGCCACAATCTGGCAGGAAGGCCAAAGCGATTTACATTTTACAGCAAAAGTCCCAATGTGTCCACCCACATCAATAACGCATTTGGGATTAACACCACGCGCTTTTAACTGACTCAATCTGTAAACATCATTAACAAAAACCTCGTGGATGACTTCAACATCATTTTGTCTATCAGCACGAACTTCAAATTTCTTACCTCCGATAGTTTGTAACACGGTATTCATTTAATTATCTCCTTTAAAGTATTTACGATTTGTTCAATTGGTATTTGATTCATACAATTAGAAGACATACCTTTGAAGTTACATCTACAATTCCGCTCATTACAAGAATAACAAGAAATCGCTGGAATTATGGATTTAGTTTCAGGATATTGTCGCCAATCTGCCTGAATGGAGGAAGGTAAAAAAACCGTGGGCTTACTTAAACCACCAGAAATGTGCAGCATGGCCGAATCAACAGACAAACAATAATCGCTTCTATTCACAATAGAAAATAGTTCTCTAATATTGGTTTTACCACGTAAATCAAGACAATTTTTATATTGGAGTTCCCTTTTTACCCCCGGTGTTTGAATAACCCAGCGCTCATCCCCCATAGTATCACCAACCAATACTAATTGCAAATCAGGAAAGGCCATTCCAATGGCATCAATTAATTCTTGTCTATGTTCTCTAGGGTATTCCCGCTTGATGTCTGCACTCGTCAATCCTAAACACAAAATCTTTTTATCGGAGTAAAAAAAATTATTACTATAAACTATTTCTTCTTCGGATAATATAATATGTGGTCTTTGTCTCCCTAAATCCCCCTGTTTTAATCCAAATAAATACGCTGTGGCGAATACACGGTGTTGCCTACACCAATCTAGTTCATACTGCGATAATTTGTAACTAATATCAAATTTTTTATGATATTTCTTCTTATTCATACTACTCTCTTTATAATCTAATGCATTCCTCACATAAGGTAAATTTTTAAAAACGTCTGTATATCTCGTAGCTACATCAATTATATAGCCCCTGTTAAAAAGCGTCTCTAACGAGGGTGTAAGCATTAGTATATCACCAAGTCCGTCATTATCAGAAACCAAAAGTTCCTCACGCCCCACATGATTATTCACAGATAACAATTGCATAGAAGAATCGGAACGAACATTTACCTCTTCTGGAACATGTAAAATTTGTTTTACCCTCAGTTTCAATGCCACCAATTCCCGATATAGTGCTTCCCAATTAAAATGAGAATAACAGGAACAATTATGACATTGCCATAGCTGGGAAGAAACAAACTGTCTCCCAACGCAGGGATGGCAACTAACATTAGGTATCAACGCATGACAATTTTTGTAGGTGCTACAACGCCAAGCTGGATCAAAATAATTCATTAAAACAAAAGTCCTTTTTTCCAGTGATCCTGCAATATGCAAAAAGGACGTATCAATCGTAACTACAAAATCCATCATAGCCATTAACGCGAATAACTCCCGTAAAGAAAGTTGTTTAGTCAAATCAATACAATTCTGTAAATTATATTTTCTAAGAGAGGCCGTAAAAACTGTAAACCCCTTCGCCTTAAAAGCATTAATTTTTTCCTGCGCCAAAGACTCGGGCATCTTAGCGTCAGCGCGCGCACTATCAAATCCAAAAAATAATTTATTTGGATAAATACCCCACTTGTTCCTAGCAGAACTTATTTCCTCCGCAGTAAAAACTATTTCAGGCTTTAAAATTACTAAATCTTTCCTATCCAAGCCGCATAGGGCGGCTACTGAGAATATTCTATTCTGTTTATTCAAGTCAGAACGATAATCATTCAAAATCTGTCCGAAATGTAGGATAATAATCTTTTCAAATTTACTAGTATTAATCTGGCGACGTTCAGTAAAAACTCCCGAAATATAGTCTAAATTAGAAAAACAATCTAACCTATGTCTCTCGCATAAAATAAAAACTTTTTTCCCCATAGATGCCAGTGTTTTCAAACTTGGGATAGTTAATAAATGATCCCCAACACCTCCGGTAATTTCGATTAAAATATTTTTCTTATCTTCATCTATCTTCGTAAAAAATTGTGCTAATTCTTCTAACGTTTTCAAACGCGGAATTTCATAGTGAGTAAATTCAGAAAAAGCGCGTGCCAGCCTCTCAGAGTTAAAATCCGAAAACACAGCCCTAAATTGCAGGGGATTCATAAACAATGTGTGTAAATACCACCTATATGGGCATTCAACATAAATAATATGGTCATCAATAATTGGATTCTCTGGAAGGGCCTCACAAATATAAACTATCCCAATATTATTTTTAATAGCTTCA
>Ga0209342_10007934_pt1 | contig 10648 bp, 12 predicted proteins | sample RifCSP16_2_FD_184023 | JGI IMG/M metagenome (GOLD analysis project Ga0209342, IMG submission 184023) | Soil microbial communities from Rifle, Colorado - Rifle CSP2_sed 16_2 (SPAdes) (version 2) | ecosystem: Environmental > Terrestrial > Deep subsurface > Rock core/Sediment | place: Rifle... | reverse complement strand
GCCGTTCAATCCGTGCTGATCGGCGAAACGCCGCTTCATACCCTTTCCGTGGCCGGTATTTCGGTAACGTTGAAATGCGAAGGCGTCGCCCGGGGAATGCACATCGGTCTCCGTGTTTTTGGGGCGGTCAGTATTCTGCTCCTTTTGAGCTTCCTTACCTCAGCTCATGATATATTTCGCGCCCTTCGCTGGTGCAGGGTTTCGGCGATGTGGATCGAGATTGCGCTCCTCATGTACCGGTACCTGTTCGTGTTTCTTGAAGAGGCCTCAGCCATGGCGGCCGCCCAGAGGGTCCGACTTGGATATACCGGGGTACGAAATTCGCTTAGATCTATGGGCGATCTGATGGGAGCGGTAATCGTGCGCTCAATGGAACAGGGAAGGATCACCCATGAGTCGATGACGGCCCGAGGGTGCGCCGATGGAATTCCGATCGCTCCTCTCCCCCCGATGACATGGATTGCAAGGTCGGGATTGGCCGGGGCCGTAGCGGGAATCGGGCTGGCGTATGTTCTGATAGAATGGGGGATCCGGTGAATCCGGGGCGAAATGACGCATCACTTGCGTGCCGATCCGTCCGATTCAACTACCCGGACGGCACCATAGGGCTCGCCGATGTCGATCTCGAGGTTTCGGCGGGCGAGCTCATGGCCCTCCTGGCCTCAAACGGATCGGGGAAGACCACGCTTATTAAGGTGCTGGGCGGTTTACTCAAACCCCAGAGCGGATCAGTAACGATCGGCGGCATGGATATCAATCGGTTATCAAACGGGCTATTGTACCGGCGCTTGGGGCTCCTCATGCAAAACCCCAAGGACCAGCTATTCGGCGTAACCGTGGACGAAGACGTTTCCTGCGGCCCGCGCAATCTCGGTCTCGGGGATGTGGAAGTCGAACGGCGTGTTGTTGAGGCGCTGGCGTCAGTGGAAGGGTCGCATCTCCTGGGCCGTCCGATTCATCACCTGAGTTTTGGCGAACAGAAGCGTATAGCATTGGCCGGTGTGCTGGCGATGAAACCGTCTATTATGCTGCTTGACGAGCCCACGGCAGGCCTGGATCCCGCCGGCGAAATGCACATGGTGAGCCTCCTGCAGCAGTTGAACCGGGAGATGGGCATTACCATGGTGTTCGCCACACATGCGGTTGACCTGCTGCCTTTATTCGCCGACAGGATCTGCGTACTCGAACGGGGGCGTGTGGTGGAATGCGGATTAACCCGTGAAGTGTTAAATGGAAAAGACATGCTGGGTCGCGCCGGTCTGCGCCTCCCGTATATAGCGTCCCTGTTCCATGAGATGAAGCAGTATGACGGAATATATTTCGATAGAATGCCCCTTACAGTAGGGGAAGCGCGGCGGGAGATTTTATCCCTGCTGGTAGGGAACGGCTGTATCCATTATGGTGGGGGTATGGACCATGAATAATGGACGAACAGGGTATACGACAGGCGCCTGTGCGGCAGCAGCAGCCAAGGCGGCAATGCTACATCTCCTGGGTCGTGAAACATGCGCGCGTGTAGTCATTCCGTTTCCCGACGGTGAGCGCCGCTCGCTGCCCGTCACATGGATCCGCCCGATGGGAAACGGCATCGAAGCTGCCGTCGTCAAGGACGCCGGCGATGATCCGGACGTTACCGACGGTGCTATGGTGTCCGCCCTTGTTGAATTGATTCAGTCGGGGGACATTGTATTTGCCGCCGGAACCGGTGTCGGCACGGTAACGAAGCGGGGGCTGTCATTGCCGCCTGGCGAGCCGGCCATAAACCCGGGACCGCGGAATATGATTCGTGAGGCGCTCAGAGAAGTCACCGATAGACCGGTCCGGGTGACCGTATCCATCTCCGGCGGACAAGAGCTGGCGCGGAAAACATACAATCCCCGTCTTGGTATAGAAAATGGGCTTTCCGTTCTCGGGACCTCGGGTATCGTACGGCCCTTCAGTATCGATGCCTGTCGTTGCTCGCTGGCCCTTGCGCTCTCTGTAGCGCGGGCCCACGGTGTGACCGAACCGGTACTCGTTCCCGGCCGTATCGGGGAACGGTCAGCACGGATGATTCTGGCTCCGGTACCTGAACGGATCATCGAAGTCGGAAATGAATGGGGTTTTGTGCTTGGTAACCTCGGCCGGTACGGCATGCGACGGGTCCTTCTCTGGGGGCACGCGGGCAAGCTCGTCAAACTGATTGCAGGGCATAAAGACACCCATTCATCGAGATCCGGGAGTCCCGTGAAAATCGTCGCACGTTTCGCCTGTTCGGTTCTTCACCGGGAAATGCCGGACGTATCGACGACGGAGGGTATTTTGAGCGCTCTGGATCCCTTTGAACGGAAGAAACTGGCGGATAGCCTGGCATCGGCGGTGGCGCAAGCCTCCGATACCATGGCCGGGGGCGGCCTGGACGTGTCGGTAGTGCTCGTGAATATGGCAGGCGACATCGTCGGTACTCATGGGGGATTGAACCCATGGTTATAACTGATCGTCGAAATATTGTTATCATCGGGTGCGGACCGGGCTCACGGGAGCATTTGACCGAAGCCGCGCGGCAGGCGATGCTCAATGCTGATGTTTTGATCGGCGCCGGTCATCTTATCGATTCTCTCGCGCCGCCAAATAAAGAATGTATCAGGTTCGGAACGGATGTTGACGAGGCTCTGCAAAACATCTCGGATCGACTAACGCATGGGCGGGTGGCGGTGCTCGTATCGGGAGATCCCGGTATCTCCAGTCTTGCTGCATCGGTCATTCGCCGTTTCGGACGTGAGAATTGCGAAGTCGTGCCGGGGATCAGCTCCATACAAATGGCATTCGCACGAATCGGCATCGATTGGCTGGATGCCCGTATCCTGGACGCCCACGGATCGATACCGGGAACATCATTCAATGAGCTGATCGGTTGCGGCAAGCTCGCGATCCTGGCGGGGCATCGGGATTCGGCAGCATGGATCGCCGAACTCGGTCTGGCCCTCGGTGAAGGATATACCGCGTTTATATGCGAAGACCTGGCTCTCCCGTCAGAGCGGATTCGACGCCTGAAGTCATGTAATATGCGGGACGCGGGTGTCACGGGCAAGGCCGTTATTCTCTATATCAGGGAGGATTTATTGCAATGACTCAGGGAACACTCTATGGCATCGGCATCGGTCCCGGCGACCCGGATCTTATCACCCTTCGGGGCAGCCGTTTGTTATCCGGATGCTCTCACCTCCTGGTGCCGAAAGCGAGGGATTCGGCCGATAGCCTCGCATTGAGCATCATCAGCAAACACTTGAATCCCAACGCCGAGATCCACGAGGCCGTGTTTCCCATGACGTCAGATCAGGATGAAATCGACAGAAGGTGGCTCGATGCGGCGCTATACGTAGCTGAAATCCTTGAACGCGGAGATGACGTCTGTTACCCGACGCTGGGCGACGCATACTTCTATTCAACCTATATCTACCTGGTCCGCACGCTGAGAAACATTCTGCCCGGGGTCCGCATAGTCACGGTCCCCGGTGTTACGGCCTTTAGTGCCGTAGCAGCACTCACCGGTTTTCCCGTCGGGGAAGGCAAACGATCCGTGACAGTCATACCGGCCGCCGACGATCTGTCGGAACTGGAACGGGTGCTCAGGAAATGCGGGACCGTCATTATAATGAAAATAGGCGCCCGTCTTGAAGCGGTCCTTGACCTGATCGAAAAATATAATGCAATGGACGGGGGCGTATTCGTGTCACATGCGGGTATGCCGAACGAGAAGATCGAAACCGATCTCCGTAAGTTACGGGGGGGCGATGCAAGGGCAGGATATCTCTCAATCATCATGATACACTCGAACGGCAAGGAGGGGGAATGAAAGTCTACTTTGTAGGAGCCGGTCCCGGTGATCCTGATCTGTTGACCAGGAAAGCCGAGCGCTTGCTGCGGCGCGCGCGCTTTTGCATCTACGCGGGGTCACTCGTCAGTCCCATGGTGCTCGACCTCCTGCCGGTCGATGCGGAACGGCATGATTCGGCATCGCTATCCATGTCGGGGGTCATGTCCCTCATTCTTGATGCCCGGTCAAAGAACCTTGACGTCATACGGCTTCATACGGGGGATCCGTCGATGTACAGCGCGATAGGCGAGCAAATGGACGAGCTGAACCGGCATGGCATCGACTATGAGGTCGTACCCGGCGTGAGTTCGTTCCAGGCGGCGGCTGCCGTCTTGTCGTGGGAATTGACAATACCGGAAGCCGCGCAGTCCGTCGTCCTGACCCGCACTCCCGGCAGGACCCCCATGCCCGAATCTGAAGATCTTGCGCACTATGCACGGACCGGTGCGACCCTATGCCTTTTCCTTTCGGTTCATGCGATCGAGAAGATCGCTCATGAACTTGCATTGCACTATGGGGAAGATTGCCCGGTGGCGGTCGTGTACCGCGTCTCCTGGCCCGATGAGAGGGTTGTCCGCGGAACGCTGGGCGATATTGCGGAGAAAACTAAACTGGCAGGTTTATCAAAGACGGCCCTCGTCATAGTCCGCCGGGAACCACCCGTCGGCGTCCGGTCCCGCCTCTATGATGGTTCGTTCAGTCACGGGTACCGCAAGGGTGACAGCGTATGACGGCCCTGATAACCTTTTCAGAAGCAGGGGCCTCTGTCGGACGGATGTTGGCGGATGAAATGCCCGGCGCCGTGCTCTACATCCATGAGTCGGCGCCTCCCCGCGCGGGCGAAATCCCGTTTCAGCGAATAGCTTTGCTTATAAAGGAGCTCTTTCCGACAACAGATGGTATCGTCCTGATCGGGCCCTGCGGCGTCGCAATCCGGGCCATTGCGCCCCATATTCATAGCAAGCACACCGATCCGCCGGTGGTCGTCGTCGATGCGGGCGGACGATACGCCGTTAGCCTGATTGGCGGTCATGAAGGTGGCGCCAACAATCTCGCCTTTACAGTGGGAAACATCATAGGCGCGGAGCCGGTAATTACCACAACGACCGAGGCGGTGAAGGTATACATTATCGGAATCGGCTGCCGGAAGGGCGTCAATGCCGATACGATCATCGAGGCCGTGAATTTTTCTCTACAAAAAGCAGGCGTACAACTGAAGCAGGTGAGAGTTCTATCGACAGCGGACATCAAAAAGCATGAAAAGGGACTCATCGAGGCGGCGTATTTACTCGGGACCCCGATTCGGTTCATTCCATCGGATGAGATACGGGCATGCACCAGGAACTTCAGCATGTCTTGCATAGCACAGAAACAGGTAAACCTGCCGGCGGTCGCCGAGCCGGCTGCCCTTTTGGCAGGAAGGAGGACATCATTAATACAGGGGAAAACAGTTCACCGGGGCGTGACCGTGGCAATCGCCAGGGAAAATTGTATATAGTGGGCATAGGGCCGGGCGGCGCCGGCGACCGAACGCGCCGTGCAGAAGAGGCCATCGCGCAGAGCCAGGTCGTAATTGGTTACACCAGATACATGCGGCTCATTGAAGACCTCACGCCGGGGAAAGAGACAATATCCACGGGAATGACCCAGGAAATCGGGCGGTGTAGAATCGCATTGCAGCGCGCCCTTGCGGGAGCGACAGTTGCCCTGGTGTCTTCAGGTGATCCGGGCGTGTATGGAATGGCCGGCCTCGCTCTTGAGTTGTCTATGGACTGCGATCCCAAGCCTGCCGTGGAGATCGTACCCGGCGTTACTGCCGCCCATGCCGCAGCCGCGCGTATGGGGGCCCCTTTGATGCTTGATTACGCAGTGATAAGCCTCAGCGATCTCCTGGTGCCATGGGATATGATCGTGCGACGGCTCGAGGCCGTGGCCGGCGCCGACCTGGTTACGGCGCTCTATAATCCCCGTTCGAAAAACCGTGTCCATCAGCTTGAAGAGGCGGTTTCAATTTTTCGTCGATATCGCGCATCAGAAACACCCGCCGGTATAGGAACTGCATTGGGAACGGAGCAGGAAAGCATTGTAATTGCGGATCTCGGTAATATACTCTCATACCCGGTTGATATGAGGAGCGTCGTATTGATCGGAAATTCGAGTTCGAAGCTGATGAATAACTGGTTCCTGACGCCGCGCGGATATTCTTTATGATTCTGCTTCTCGGTGGTACGGCGGAAACCGTACCGATTTCCCGGGCCTTAGTGGATGCCGGATTCAGCGTTCTTCTGTCGATGGAAACCTCCATGATGTTGCGGGAATCTCTGCCGCAAATAGTGAAACGGAGGAGCGGGCCTCTCGATGCCCAAGGCATGGCCTCGGTAATCACTGAAAATAAAATCATTGCCGTTGTGGATGCAACCCATCCATATGCGGCTTTGGCCAGTCATAACGCCTGGCACGCATCAAGGATGACCGGTGTTCCCTATTTCGCCTACGAGCGCCTGCCTTCCATAACGGACGCTCCTGATATTTGCCGTGCCGTCGATCATGACCATGCCGCCCGCATTGCCTGCTCTTTCGGTACGCCTATTCTGCTCACTATCGGAAGCCGGCATCTTGCTCCGTATGTTGGCCGGGCACGGTCAAACTCGATTCCTGTCATTGCACGAGTGTCCCGGAACCCTCAGTCCATCAAGCTGTGCCGGGAAGCCGGACTGGGCCCGAGCCAAATCCTGACGGCAGACGGGCCCTTTTCAGTATCGGAAAATAGTGCGACCATAAAGCTAAACCGGATCGGCGTCCTTGTCACCAAAGATAGCGGCGATGCCGGGGGAGTTCCGGCAAAGATTTCGGCGGCACGGGACGCCGGGTGCCGCATCGTGGTTGTATCGCGTCCGGCCCGTCCATGCAGCGGATTCGGCTCGATATCGGAACTTCTTCGCGCCCTGCGTTTTTCGCTTGAATCGAATGTTAGCGAACGCTTTCAGAGGCTCACACCTTAAAGCCCAGTGAAGGGCAAACCTCGAAAGCTTCCCCCTTATGAGGTCAAGCTGGGCGCACCGGATCAATATATCGGAAAATATCCGGGTGATTTCATTTTGCATCCATGACACAAATGCCGCCGTACCAACCTTCACCGGTATAATTTTTTATTGAATATTCCGTTCGGGTGTGGTTAAATAGCAATTAATAAATGAAATTCGACAGGCTCAACAAAACATGGCCGCATCGCTCCCTGGCGGTCGCCCGGCCTCCGCGTCAAGGGAGGAAGACGGCGCTCCGGCACATGGCCCTGCGGGCCACCTCGCCCATGTTTAAGACGTTGTGCGGAACAGTTGCGCTCTTAAAGGCTTGAAAATTAAATTATACCAAGTAGATGCCTTCACAAATGAAATCTTTAAAGGAAACCCGGCTGGTGTTTGTATTTTGCCTGGTCAAACCAATATAGATAATAAATTGCTGCAAAATATTGCAATGGAAATGAATTTATCAGAAACCGCTTTTTTGATAAAAGAAAAAAATGAATATAATCTACGATTGAGGGGCCTCGTACAGACACTGAAGGAGAAGCGATACCGGGCGCAACTGGTACGAAGTGTGCATATCCCCAAGGGATTCTTTGACACCATCGATCATGAGTAGATGATACGGATGCTGGAACAAAGAATCGAGTATAAAGCGTTCTTGAGATTGATACGGAAATGGCTGAATCGGCGGAGTCAGCGGAAGAGTTTTAGCTTCAACACCTTTAGAGAAATTCTGAAATTCTATGGAATCGAACGACCACGCATAACAGAGGTGAATAAAATCCAGTTGACTTTTTCCTTTTCGTAACCTATGCGGAAGCGAGTGTCTTCGAGGAGCCCGGTGCGGTAGTTCCGCACGCCGGGATCTGGTGCGCCACGAGCGCATTAAAAAAGGGAAAGGAGGTTCTTTTAGATGTGCGTAACTGCATAGAAGATGGAGGCAGGCCCTCCGAAGTCGGCCTACAGGGGCAGGCTTCAAACCACCGCGAGCTGCGCTGGTAAAGAGCCAGGGTGGTGAGCATCACGGGAAAAGGCAAAACATGATTTTGCCAGGTGAGAGACAGGAAGACGAATGAAAATAAACCACTGAAGACGTGTCGAAAGCGTAAAACTACATCAAAACTGGGAAGCAGATCTAGCCCAGGATAAGCCCAAGGGGAGCCTGTTTATTGCTTGGGTGGTGTACGGCATGAAGGTGGCGTGAGTCTGTCTTGGGCTTCAATGCGGAACGTGGGAACCTGTCGTCCTGATGATAAGGGAGAAAGGCAAGGGGAGGTCCCCCAAGCATGAGAGTACCGATGCAGGACACAGGGGCGGACCGGCTCGTAGTAGTGAAGAAGTCGCTGTAATAGCGATGGAGCAAAGGGGCCGGATCACTCGGCAGTATCAATGGGTCAACCAGAAATGGGAGGAACCAATGAATAGGGCAAAGCCTTACAAGATTTCTAAACGTATGGTTTATGAAGCATTTCAACAGGTGAAGGCGAATAAAGGTGCTGAAGGTGTGGATGAACAGACCATACAGGAGTTCGAGCGGGATTTGAAGAACAATCTGTATAAATTATGGAATCGCATGTCATCGGAAACATATTTTCCTCCGCCGGTATTAGCTGTTTCAATACCAAAAAGTAATGGCGGAAAGAGGATATTGGGTGTTCCGACCGTTACCGATCGCATTGCGCAGACAGTAGTCAAGAAAGACTTAGAACCAAAGGTGGAGCCATACTTTCATGAAGATTCATATGGTTACCGACCCAATAAGTCAGCTCTTGATGCTGTTGGAACCGCACGAAGACGATGTTGGCGTTTTGACTGGGTCATTGATCTCGATATTAAGGGGTTCTTTGATAATCTAGATCATAGGCTGGTTATGCGTGCCGTAAAGAAACATACAGACTGCAAATGGATTCTGCTCTATATTGAACGGTGGTTAAAAGCGCCCATGAAAACAGGTAAATCTATCGAGGAGAGAACGAAAGGAACACCGCAAGGCGGTGTAGTGAGTCCTCTTCTTGCTAACATTTTTATGCACCATGCGTTTGATGAATGGATGAAGCGAGAATATCCGTATATTTCCTATGAGAGATATGCGGACGATATTCTGGTTCATTGCAAAACAGAAAAACAAGCTTGCTTCATTCGTGATAAAATCGAAGAACGCCTTAAAATCTGCAAGCTGGGACTTCATCCGGAAAAGACAAAAATCGTTTACTGCAAGGATGAATTGAGAAAGAACGAATATCCCAATGCCAAGTTTGATTTTCTTGGATATACATTTAGACCGAGACTTAATAGAACTCGGGATAATAGACTATTTGTCAATTTCTCAGCAGCTATCAGCGATAAGGCAAAGAAAGCGATGCGTCAAACCATTAAAAGATGGCGCCTTCATTTATGGAGTAATGCTACATTAGAGTCTATAGCAAAGGAAATCAATCCTGTCATTCAAGGATGGATCAATTATTACGGAAGGTATATACGTTCAGAAATCAGAAGTCCTCTCCAGCAAATAGATTGGTATCTAATTCGCTGGGCCAAGGGCAAGTATAAGCGTCTGCGAGGGCATCAGCATCGTGCATCCGATTGGGTAAAGTGTATTAAGATTCGTGATCCGCAATTGTTTGCACACTGGAAAGCTGGCATGGCGCGGTGGGGTTGAGTGATAGGAGCCGGATGAATCGAGAGGTTCACGTCCGGTTCTAGGAGCGGCCGAGGGGGCAGTTCCTTCGGCCGACTCACCTGCGGGGGCCGCCGGGTAACCGGCGGTTCTACCGTGACTACGCCATTTTGCATTTTTATTATTTATTATTTTCCTTGACAAATATTCATACCTGTATTACATTTTATTACAGCTAATACAATAGGTAATTATTATGAGAGAAATACTAACAATTAGTGTTGATAAAGCTTTAAAAACTAAAGTTGAAAGAGCCGCCAAGCGTTTAAAGGTTTCAAAAAGTGAATTAGTTAAAAAGGCTATTGAAAAGTATATTGTTAAAGAAGAGTTACAGGACATAAGGGCTTTATTAATGCCTTATGCTGAAAAAGCCGGTTATTTTACTGACGAAGATGTTTTTAAAGATATTTCATGAAAATTGTCTTTGATACTAACGTCATATTATCTGCTTTAATCTCCCAGGGAATTTCTTTTAGAGTACTAGATATCTGTATTGATAAACATCAATTATTTATCTCTCCTTGGATTATTCATGAAGTTTTATTAAAGTTAGATACGAAATTGCATACTCCCAAATCTGAAATTGAGCGAGTTAATTTATTTTTAGATTATGTTTTTATTAACATTAACCCTGATGGCCCCTTACCTACAATTTGCAGAGACAAGGATGACAATAATATTTTATTATTAGCTCAACATGTAAAGGCCAACTTAATTATTACAGGCGATAATGATCTATTATCATTAAATAATTATTTAAATATAAAAATAATTTCTCCTCGACAATTTATTGAAAATCATAAATAATCATAACAATTATACTGTTGGGCAAAACGGCGTATAACACGCCGTAGCCACAATGGCCGTAAAGAACCGGCCACTGCGGCTACGGCGGAGACATTGTGCGTAATTTGCAAAATTTTAATGCCTGATAAATAATATGAACTTCTTCAAATATTTGCAGGATCAATCAATAACAAATATTATCCATGCATATAAATGGAAAAAAGCAAAAATCGAATTGGTTTATTAAAATAGATGGAATAAATTCAAAAATTATTCCTTTTTCTTTAATGCGAAAAATTATTT
>Ga0209342_10007931_pt1 | contig 10650 bp, 16 predicted proteins | sample RifCSP16_2_FD_184023 | JGI IMG/M metagenome (GOLD analysis project Ga0209342, IMG submission 184023) | Soil microbial communities from Rifle, Colorado - Rifle CSP2_sed 16_2 (SPAdes) (version 2) | ecosystem: Environmental > Terrestrial > Deep subsurface > Rock core/Sediment | place: Rifle... | reverse complement strand
ATCAGTACCTGTAAGGATGCTTGACAACCCCCCCTAAATCGTTTAATTTGAACAGGCTATAAAGATATACTCGGCGGTGTAGCTCAGCTGGCTAGAGCAGAGGTTTCATAAGCCTCCTGTCCGGGGTTCGATTCCCTGCACCGCCACCAATTAGAATCTAAGGATTTCAAGTAGTTATCACTGTTAACCGCAACCTTCATCTCTTCACATTCCGCATTTGCTACCATTTTGCTACCACTTGCTACCATGTTGCTGCCTAATGCAAGGGTAGCGAGCTTTTCGGCAGCCAGGTTATTGGTAGCTTTCATTAGATGCCCGTATACGTCCATAGTGACCTGAATAGAAGAGTGCCCAAGCTGGCTTTGAATATACTTAGGATGTTCTCCATTGGCAATTAAGAGGCTGGCGTAGGTGTGCCTTAGGTCATGGAAACGGACATGTCTTAGCTCGGCCCTCCTTAATGCAGGGTAGAATCCTCTCCGGAGTAGATTGCCGTTATTTTCTGGATTTCCTGCACCGTTAGAAAATACAAGGTCAAGCTCTCCTTTAGGACATCTTAATTTCCAACGTTTGAGTTCAGACACCAATATGTCTGGTATATCAACCTTGCGCCGGGAGTATTTGGTTTTGGGATCGTAGAATCTCCCTTCAGTGAGAGTTCTGCGGACATAGACCTGTTTAGTATTCCAGTCAATGTCACCCCATTGCAAGCCTAAAAGTTCTCCCTGTCTAAGACCTGATAATATAGCCGTCATAATAATCATTCTCCACCGTTCATCAGATGAATCAAATACTGAAAGCAATAGTCTAATTTCATCCGGCTTTAAGACATTATCTTCTAACAGGTCTTCTTTGTGGCTTATATCCTCTTTAAGTTTCTTTACCTCGGCTGCTGGATTATAGGTCATCCATTTATGTTTTATGGCATACCTGAACATTGATCCCATGAGAATAAGGCATTTATTTATAGTCCGTCTTCCCACATTTTGATTTACAAGTTTTGCCCTGAAAGCCTCAATCATCTGTGGAGTAATCAAGCGGATTTTTACATTTATGAAGTAGGGTAGAAGATGACGTTTTATCCTATTTTCATAGTCTCTGCATGTAGTCGCTCTGATATTTACCTGGATATGTGCTTTACTGTAAGCATCCACCAATTCATTAAATGTTTTATGTTCCTGTCTTGGTTGATACTCGTTATGTCCTATCTCCTGGATCAGCCTTGCTAAACGCTCGTCTGCATCTTTCCGGGTTCCCTCAACTGTTTCCCATCTTCGGATACCATGTTGATCCCGATAATCAATTACCCATTTGCCCCGTCTCTTGCTAACACACGCCATGTTTTATCACCTCCTTTCTGGTTTGGATTTCTTTATGGTGACACCAGATTTTTTTAGATGCTCTATGCAAGCCTGACGGATGATTTGAGATATATTGCTTCCCCTCTCGTCGGCAAGCTCCTTTAGCGCATCCCTTAATTCTGGTTCAACCCTAAAGATAATGTTATCGGTCTTCATGGTATAGCATTGTATATACATTGAATAGAGTTGCCAAGAAATATTTTCTCACTTAATCTTGGTAGCAACATGGTAGCAGGACTTTGTAACTATTTAATTTCATACAGCTTTAAATCTTGCAGAGGTTACCTTAGCCTCATGTCGTGGTCTTACTTCTAAAGCCTGTAAGACATCTGACATCCGAAACCTTACATACTTGCCCATTCGTACATGCGGGATTCTCTCCTGCCTTGCTGCCTCCAGAAACCATGATGCGGGGACTTCTGTCATCTTACCAGCATCTTCCGCATCCAATAACCTTTCAGTTGGCTTAGCCTCTGGTTCTACTGTTACCGTGCCTGTAATCTCGTATCCCAGGGAAAGGGCCTTTTTAAAATCTTCCTGAGATAAGGCTAAAACGTTATTGCCGAACAGGATAAGGATAAGTTCCTTGCCCACTCAATCACCTCCGTATTTCTGCCCTTCCAGGTGTCTGGATATGGCAGACCTGATAATGGCCTCAATCTCTGCATCCAATGGTGTCCCCATTCTTATTCTCACCAGTAACAAACGTCCTTGAGATTTAGGGAATATGCGTCCCCGTGGAAATTCGCATGCCACAGAAATCCTCCCTTATCATACCGTATGCGTTTTCTCACGCCGTCCCCTTGATCCATTCCCTCACCAATGCCGGGTCTGCTGGTGGATGACAACTTGTACATGTTAGCTTATAGTCGCTTCGCCATGCATCCCGACTGCCGCAGGCGTAGCACCTGCCATCAGGCCGCTGCCAGTAAGGACGTCCCACTTGATCTGTGGCTGGAACCACAAGACCTGCCTTAATAAGCTTATGGGGGTCTGCTGGCTTGAAGACCTGTCCCTGTCTGATCTCTATAATACCGTTACGTGTTTTAAATTTCAGGGGTTTTAATGCTTTCACCGTCATAGCGAGAGCTCCATTTCTATTATTTCAGCGTCTATTCCCCCGTCTCCCCCCTTTTTATCCGTGACACCGTGACAACCCGCATGAATATTAGGTTTCCCGTTCTTATTTGCCGTGACATCATTTCCGGGTGTCACGGATGAAAAATCCCGGAGACCCGCATGGATATTGGTCTGTCCCGTTGTCACGGATAAATTACCCATGGAAGGGAGGTAACGGGAAAAAGCATCTTCAAAGTCTTCTGAGCGATACCCCTTCCCCCGCTCATCACCACACCTGATGTCTTTAGATATTATAGAAAAGGGGGTGAGTAACTTTGCAATCTGTCTTGGGTTAATTGGTTTTCCCCGGTTCCATCCAGCCCACGGATGCTCTTCAAGCGTTGAAAGGTGTTCAATGAGATGCGCTGTTAGTACCCTATCAGTTCCAGACTGAGGGAAATATTCATGAATGTCTCGAAGTAATAAAATTCCTGCTGCCTCATTATCATCAACCATACCCGAGAGTGCTAAGGCCGCCTGTCTGGCTTTGATTGACCACTCCCCGCCTGCCAGGTCTGCTATAGCGATGAGGGGACGCCAATTGTCGGCGGCTCTATCGTGTAACATATCAGGAATTGAAGGGTCTGCTTCTATCAGGGCCTCGATGTTATCTTTGGCAAAACGGGTGCATTTTTGCCGTATAGCAAGGAAGGTTGCTTTGTCACGGTCGAGACGCAACCGTTCCACTCCTTCTCCCTTCTTCTTCCTACGCATGGCTATTACGATTGACCTGTCTTCCAGAGTGCCAGACAGTTTTCCAATCAATGCAATTGCCTTGGCCCCCCAGGTGGAAAACTTTGTTGGCTCATGTTCATCACCCTGACAGCGGATCACATAGGCTGTTGAGCGGGTATGACCGGAATTAAGAACCCCCCGCAGTTCCTCATTATCCTTCAGGAATGAGTCCCCTTCATCAATAAGCAGGGTCGGCCTCCATTTCTCCATGGAGCGAAACAGGGAAGCAGGAGATATATTAGAAGCGGCCATTGTCTCATAAGCGGTTTCTGATAGAACGCTCATTAGCCGTGTTTTACCACATCTCTTCTCTGGACTTTCGATCGCAAGGATAGGGGTAGCTTCTGCTGCATCGAGCATATACGTATGTAATGTCCAGAGAGACAGGGTTGTTGCCCCATGCTCTGGCAAAACTACATACATTGCGTAGGTGTTAAATAATTCATTTAATAGGTCATTGCCGGCTACCGGTTCAGGATGGATGTTGACAGGCTCAGGCCCGCTGGGTTCAGGCATATCATCACTGAAGGCAGTTGGTTGATTCTCCTCAGCCCGTTGTTGTTTTGTTTCCAGGATCGCCCCCTTCATGGTTGAATGAGATATTCCTATTTTTTTCGATGTCGCTTTCGACAATAATTCCAGTTCAATTGGGTTTTGGATGAATGAAAGCGCACGGATGATCTCGTACCGGTGGTCAGGGTTGAGAAAATCAAGTAATCCTGTCGCCGTGTTTTCAATAGCATGTAACGCCTCTTCGGGGTTAGTCTGTGCCGTAAGATAATCGTCTATGCCTTTCAACATCATATCGCATCCTTCCATGTTACCACCTTGACAATCGCCCCTTTCTCGAAGAGTTTGAACGCTAACTCATAAAGGGCTTGTCGTACTTTGGGGTTAATCCATAAATCCATATCAAAAGCGAGGTAGACAGTCCGGCCTCTCCACTCAAAGGATTGCATTTCGTGCCACAAATTCTTGTCACCCCCAAGGTCTGAGTTCTTCCCGGCCCGGAAATTCCACACGCCAGATAGTGCTATTGCATGCCTGCCATGCTGGATGAGTGTCAGAGACTTCTTCTCGCCTTCTGTTATCCATATAGGCTTGTTTGTTTTTTCTTTGATCTGCCAGACCTCTGGCAGGATATACGGCACTGCAGGCTTACCGATGGGGTGAAGATATTTAATTTCTCCCCCGTCTTTGTCCGTTAGAGACGGGATCAGTTTGTAACGGTAAGGAATCGTTTCGCTTCTCTCATTAAAGTAGGGGAACTCGATCAAACGGCAGTGCTGCAAAATATCTTGACTGTTAATGGATGCAAAGCCCAGACGGTCTTTAAGACTGTCTTTGTTGCCAGAGAATATCCGAACTTCGGTCTTTTCTAATGTCTCCGGTGATAGCCCTGACTTTGCGACATCCTCAATGCAAAGTTTGACAAGGCCGTCATCCGGGGAATGGCCATTGAGAAAATACGCATATTGTTTATCTATCATCTCTGTCCTCCCTTCAAAGCAAAGATGGAGGATCGAATCGCCTTCATGGCTTTTATAAAATCTAATGCCCCGATATTCTCATTGCCATATAAATCCTGGAGACCCTGATTAATATTTTCACCTTCAACCGAGAAAACAACCTTGCCGGTGTCATTCCGCTGAGGGGTTACTTTGAATTGTTTTAGTGATAGGAAAGCTACAATTGAGGCGTCTTCAAAGATTTGTTTTTCCATCCGTTATCCTCTCCTTTTTTCTTAAACATTAAGGAAAAGGTAACACACGTAAAAGGAAAAAACAGGAGTGAGAAAAACCATATTTCCGGAAAATTGCAGATTATTATTTTTTCTTCTTATGGTAAGTATATCTTTGCCTTATAAGGTCTGGATCAGTATCTTTATAGGCGTGTGGAAAAGCAAGATTTAAAAGGTTAGCAGTTTTTGTATATGCTTGCTTATCTGAATAACCAATTCTCTCTAACTCATCAACGAGTAATACGATTCGCTTCGTCCAAAGGGATTTTGAAGATATAGGTCTATATTTTCCTTGCATCATCTCTACTACGTCACGGGGTATTCCCCAATCCTGGAGAGAATCTATTAATTCATTGCCCTTAATAAGTGCTTTAAAATATCGATCAATAACCTTTTTAAATTCTTTGATTGCATCTTGAGCCTGATTTAATTTCGTATTTACATCGATATTGTTTGGAAGAGTATCAAGGGATAATATTCGCTCGATGCTATTTTTAATTACTCTTCTTTTTATCCCTAATTTCTTCAAGTTGGCTCTTTTCTCCTCGTATTCTTTTTTTATTTGATCCCAAAGAGGAGTAAGTTCTGGATCGTAATGTCTCAAGGCTACAGGGGGGGCTTTTCTAAAAGATTCAGGTGTATTTGGAGATAAGGCAGAAATAATAATTTCAAGGCTTGCACCACTACTATCAAGCTCCACGAAAGACTTTTTAAGTGCATCAGGGGCAGATAAGAAAACTTCGAGGTTTGAATCATTCTTAAAATACTCATCCAATAAATTTGATTCTGTGTTTTTGGGAATTCTTTTCTTTTTACATTCTTCAACAAGTTTATTTAGCCTACATTCAATATTCCCCCTAAGCTTTTTCTGGCCTGAATCCTTAAGGTTAGGTGTAAAAGGTTTCTTCCGGTACTTATCCTTATCGTTTCCTTCATCCTTTTTCATTTCCTTACCATTCTCCTTAAATAATCCCTCCTGAATACCAGGAGGCTGGTCAGGAGATATCAGCTTGACTCCCTATTACTCTATTCCCTGGAATTACCTACACTGCCACCCGCAATTCAATCACGTCATAGTTAACCTCAGGTATAACACGCTCTCTTTTTTCTTTTGACCTTTTAATCTCCACAAGCCCTACCTCCTTGAGATATTCCAAGTCCATGTTCACATTCTTGATATCCCGATCAAGCATTTTAGCAAGTTCATAGACAGAAGAGGGATGCTTTTCCTTTATCACATGCAGCATCTCTAAGCGTCTCTCTGTTAATGCCCTTCTAAAAGCCTCAAGATTCTCAAAATATATACCACTCTCTTTTTTTACCTTCTCCCCCCGCTCAAGCTTTTTCATAACCTCTCTTGCATTGCTGAGGACATCTTCAAGGTTTTTTATCCCTATCTTTACCCTTTTTATTCTCATCTTCCCTAACCCTCCGTATATCATTGTAGAAGTCATCAAAAAGTTTATCTATGCCTTCAAATTCGTAGGCATCCACTTTATCGCCATCATGTCTGTGATCCCCCTGACCTTCAGCATTGTCATAACCAATGATCCTCTTACCATCTACAACATAGACAAAAGAATATTTATAGCCGTGCGGTTTATCTTGGGATACGGGAACTTCCCATATTCTGATTTCCACAATGCCACCATCCTGAAACACAAACCTGTCTTTTATTACAAGCTTAGCCTTCGGCATGAATAAGACCTTTATGGGGTATTATATGCCATATAAAGTTATTGTCAAGAATATAAGTATCTAACAGGTATATGCGGAGGGAAAAATTGAAAATCCTGCAAGTTCCTTTAGCGGAACATGTAGAAATTATATAGGGAGGTATAGAACAGGTTAATGAATTGACCCCAAAACTTGTTAAGAGACTGTATTAATCGAAAATATACCCGATAGAAAGGCCCACCTTGCTATATTCAACATCAAACCCTACACCTGCAATATTACCTTCTCCTCTATTTACTGAATATGTAATCTCCATGGCGTAATATCTTCCTGTAATTGCCCCTATCCCAAGTGCGTAATATAGCCCACCATCTAAACTTGCCCTGAGCGGGCCTGTCCCTTTGAAGTTATTATCTCCATCAAACAGGTTATACCCAAGTCTAAAATTAAGATATGGAGATATCTCATTTATCTTATTCAGGTGTATCTTCATAAGGCCGTAGATTGGAATAAAATAAAAATCCCCTTGGAGTTCCTTTTGGGAGCGTGGTATCTGATATTCTAATCCCAAACCGAATGAAATATTGTTTTGCGATTTTATGTTACTAATAAATTCACCTGCAACGGAAAACCCTGTTTCAACATCAGTTGTTCCACTTAAGCCCATCCCACTAACATGATAATCTCCCGGCATATCAATTCCCATCTTAATGAGCCACTGAGGCTCAGCAATGGCATCATTGACGTAGAATATGCATAGGGCCAAACAGATAATTATAGTTATCCTTCTCATTACTCTTTCTCCTTATCTCAATATTTTTTCTCAAACTATTTTCCTCCTCCATGCTATTACACCAGCTACACCTGATCCTAAAAGTAATAATGTGGCTGGTGCGGGGAGAGCGTCTATATCACTGTCACGTCTATGTCCAGGACGCAGGATTTCCCCAAAACGGTTGGCCATCATCAGCCTTCTCTCCGTCCCAGTCTCTTTCTGAATACCGCTATCCCTGCCAAGCCGGAGCCCAGTAGAAGCAACGTGCCCGGTTCAGGTACCGATGTGGATCGCTCGCCGGGATGCACCGCCAAGGCATAGACATGGCCGGTCTTATCGTCCCAATCCTGGGCACCATGGCTGAAGTATAAGGTCCATGCGGTGTTGGTATGTGGCGCATACTCCGTACCCGACCAGTAGAGGTACGGTTGCAGGTTAGTAAATGGGCCGGTGTTGGTAAGCCCCCAGCCGGCCTGGGCAACGCCTGAGGTGTTATAATACCCCAGGTTGCCCAACTCATCGTAGTAGAGGTGAGCCATCTCACTCGTTGAGGTATCTACGTTGTAACCGCAGTCTGTACCCGAATAGGCAAAGTTGCACCCACTACTGCCCGTATCCACCACGGTGGGCAGCCGCCAGCCAGTAAGTCCTGCAAATCCACCAAAATCGTTTAGGCTATTCGCCCAAGTATTGGCAGCAGCCCAGCTCATTCGGCCATCTGCATCATACCCGGAGGTCATGGCATAGTTGGCATCCTTCAGCCACGACAACTGAATATCCGTGTCATAGATCGTACCATCACCCATATCCATGAGTGCAGCATGGCCAGACATGCCTAACCCCAGCAACAGCATCAGCGTCATCAGGAAAATAGTTATCCTTTTCATCTCTTTTCCTCCACTCGTTTGTTAATAGGTAGATATATCCCTCTATCGCCCTTTCTCTATGACAAAACCTCTACATATAAAGAAGGATATTGGGCATAATACCACAATATATGTAGGGTATTCTACATTTGATATAGATAAAGTCAAGAAATATCTGTTTCATATGTAGTTTTAAATGCCTTCTAAAAGAGTAATGATTTACTTGTTTTGGAGGGTATATGAAGGATACAAAGGTATTGCTTGGTGGAAGGGTTAAAGAACTACGAAAACTAAGGGGGCTTTCGCAGGATCAACTATCAGAAATGGTAGGCATTGAGTCAAAGCATCTTAGCCGGATCGAGGTTGGGAGGGGTTTTCCTTCCCTGGATACATTGGAGAAGATTGCAGAGTCCTTGCATGTGGAACTAAAAGACTTTTTTGAATTTTCCCATGAAGTTACCACTCTTAAAGAACTGAGAGAAGTAATCGGTGGATTGCTCAAGGAAACCAACGAAGAGAAACTCAGGCTTACGGTCAAGGTGCTACGGGCAATCATACGGTGATTATTTCCCCGTGTGTGTGCGTAGGGGATACCCATTCTTATGTATGTATTTCAATGTATAGCTTGTAGGATATCCCTTAATCACTCTGACACAATTGTCTCACCCTCCATCTCCTCTGGGGAAAGCTTGAGGGATTCACCGTATTTCTTTAGGGCCTCCGCCATGACAGGTGACATGAAAACATTTTGGCTGCTATAAATTTTGACAAGCGTCTGAGACTGCAAGGGGGTGGGCAGTAGCCCTACACTCTTCAGGACATCGGTGCTGGCCTTATATGATAGCTCCCGTCTTTTGGTGTCTTTAGCTGGTATGTCCTTCATTTCCCTTACCAGGGACATGACATTTCCTACTGCATCAGGGACAACCTCTAACAGTTTCTTTTGTTCCTCTTCAATAAAGGCCCGGATATCTTCTCTACTGGAAAATCTCGATACCTGGGATTGATCCAGTCCTACGCTGTTAGCAATACTGCTCTGGCTCTCACCTACTGCAAGCCTCTTGATTACTTCTTTCTTAATATGCGGTGTATCAAGTTTAGACTTTCTCATACGTAACCCTCACATTTACTGTGAAACATTTTCTTACCCAGGTCAAATTGAAGATTGTGTGTGGATGTGAAATAGATTTCTTAGTCGCCGATAACATGTCAGTCCCGCTCCCTCCCCAGGGGGATATGGTAGGCCGGAGGCATCCTGCTTTACCCCCGGCTGCTACCATTTTGCTACCGACCTTAGCTAAACCACCATGATTTATCTTGACCCACCATACAACATTTGCTATCGTAGAACTTACTGAATCACAATATGTCATGGTGGTCAGGGGCAGGGGCTGTTTCATAAGCCTCCTGTCCGGGGTTCGATTCCCTGCACCGCCACCAATCTCTGGGAAAAAAGGAGAGTGAATTATGGGACGCATCAATAATGTGGATATTGACAAGGTCAAGCAATTTGGAGAACAGTTAAAGGCCGATCCCTCAAAGGCCAGGAAGACCCAGGTTATTGAAGGGGAATGGCTGGTCACAGAAGGGGGGGCGCAGTTCAGGTCTACCATCAATTTTGAGGGGGGACAGACGGTCTTTGAGGTGGACAGCCCTACATTTATGGGGGGCGGGGGGAAGCTGCCGGGGCCGATGCACTACTGCTTCTATGGCCTGGCATCCTGTTATACGGCGACGTTTGCGACCATGGCCTCCATGCTCGGCATCGAATTAAAGAGGCTGACGACCCGTGTGGAGGCAGATGTCAATTTCTCCAGGGTCTTCGGGATCAGTGATGCACCGGTCATGGAGGAGGTGCGGGTGACGCTCTATGTGGTCAGCAATGCTCCGGAGGAAAAGATCCGGGAGGCAGAGGAGCTGGCCATCCAGAGATGCCCTGTGGTCTTTACCTTAAAGAACCCGGTTAAATTGACACCTTATCTTAAGATATCCAGAGAACCATAAACCAAATAGGGAGGTGTGCCATGCAGATCAGTCGTCGCAGTTTGCTGAAATCCATTGGGGTGAGTATGGCAGGGGGTATCTTCATCAATGGGGTCTCGTCCCGGAGGGCGTTTGGAGAGGAGAAGGGGATGTCTAAGGTGCATAAGCCTGTACTCCCTCCTCCAACCGGGAAGAGAGTCGTTATCCTCGGGGGCGGCTACTCCGGCCTCTACTGTGCCACGACACTGAGAGACCTGGCCCCGGAGGCAGAGATCGTGGTGGTCGAGAAATATCCATTCTTCATATCCGGTCCGTCTCATGTAGACTTTGTTGCAGGTCTCAAGCACCTTGATGAGATTACGAGGAGCTATGACCCGATCGCAGGAAGGAATA
>Ga0209342_10007930_pt1 | contig 10652 bp, 9 predicted proteins | sample RifCSP16_2_FD_184023 | JGI IMG/M metagenome (GOLD analysis project Ga0209342, IMG submission 184023) | Soil microbial communities from Rifle, Colorado - Rifle CSP2_sed 16_2 (SPAdes) (version 2) | ecosystem: Environmental > Terrestrial > Deep subsurface > Rock core/Sediment | place: Rifle... | reverse complement strand
AATCCGCTAAAGCCTCCTACGAGGCGCTGAGGCAGCTCCGGCGCGACTGCGCGCGAGTGACCGGAAACGGAAGCATCCAGGCCTACGGCTGCGAAGGCATCAATGACCGCGTGCGGAAGGCCGAGACCGACATGAAGAACGCCCGCAACCGGCGCTGACGTGGTCTCACGAGAAAGCCTTCTTCAGAATCGCGATCTGCCCCGTGTGATAGAGGTCGTGGTGGATCATGCCCTGGAGCAGGACGTAGTGCGATTCTCGTCGCCCTTTCACTTTCTCATCGAGGACTTCTTCCGGAAGAGCGGCCACCGCCTTCGTCAGCGCGTCGTGAGAGCGGTCGAGTCGCTCGAGAAGCTCGCTCCACTCCAGGGGCCGGGGCCAGTCTCCCGCCACGGGGACGTCGCCGCCGTTTCCCTCCAGCCGGCGCAGCGTCTCTTCCCGCCACGCGAGGATATGGCCGGCGAGCTCCGCGATGGAGTGCGCGCCTGAAACGGGGCGGGCCTTCGCTTCCGCGTCGTCGATGCCATTGAGAACGCTCCGTAGAGACGGCCCGTGCCAGGCATCCCCGGAATAGGTCCGCTCGAGCTGTTTTCCAATTCTCTCTATTTCCTGCATCAGCCTCTCCTCACCATGACCAGAGTTCGGTCGTCGCTCGGCTCGCCCGGGGCGAATCGCGCGAGCTCGTCGGCGATGGCCGAGGCTACCGCCTGCATCGGCGAGTCGAGAAGGTCCTCGATGACCGAGGTCATTCGGGATTCCTCGAAGAAATCACCCGACTCATTTTCCGCCTCGGTGATTCCGTCCGAGTAGAGCACGAAGAGAGCTCCGGGATCGATGGCAACCGTCTTCTCCCCGTAGGCGACCCGGTCGAGGGCGCCCAGGACCATGCCGGTGGTCTCGAGCGTGCGCCAGACGCCATTTGGCTTGCGCACCAGAGGGGGAAGGTGGCCGGCGTTCGCGTAGCGGAGCGTGCCCCCTTCGAGGTCCAGCGTTCCATAGAAGACCGAGGCGAGCCGCCCGGGCGAGGCCGACGCGAGAAAGTAGCGGTTGGTCTTCTCGAGAACGCGGGCCGGTGAATCGACCTCGGCGGCCAAGGCCCGGAGCGCTCCCTGAAGGCCGGTGCGCAGCAGCGCCGCCGGAATTCCCTTCCCCATCACGTCGCCCAAGAGAAGACTCAGGCGCTGGCCGTTCTCTTCTCGCCGCAAGTCGTAGAAATCCCCGCTCAGGATTCGAGAGGGGCGGTAGTGGAGCCCGACTTCCCAGCCGGGGAGCCGGGGCGGCTCGGGGAGTGCCGCTCGGTCGAGCACCTGGACTTGATTGAGTTCCTGCTGCAGCCTTTGAAGCTCGAGCCGAGGCATACAATCGAGACAGACCTCGCTCGCGGGGTAGATGGTGACGAGCTCGGGCTCGACCGAGCCGTGGCAATCCCGACATTCGTGCGCGGCTAGACCGGCGAGTTCCTCACTCAATGCCGCGGGGCCCCACCCCCGCGGCTCTCGCTTCGGGACTCGCTTCGCTCGCCCTGCGCTCGGGCTGAAGGCTCCACTCATGACGCCTCCTCGAGCTCGATGCCCTCGATCTCCATCAACGTCCGTTTGATGTCGAGCCCCCCGGTGTAGCCACCCATTCCGCCGCCCGAGGCGACGACCCGGTGGCAGGGGATGACGATCGCCACCGGGTTCTTGCCCAGGGCACTCCCCACCGCCCGCTGCGCGTTCGGCCGGCCCACGCGCTTGGCGACGTCGGCGTAGCAAAGGCACTCGCCGAAAGGGATTCGGCTCGCCGCCTCGAGCACTTTCCGCTGGAACTCGGTCCCCCACCGGAGATCGATGGGCACTTCGAACCGGCGCCGCTTTCCCTCGAAGTACTCGCCGAGCTCACGCCGCTCCCGATGGAGCTTTTCGGGCGCCATCTCGGGGAGGAGCGATCGCCTCTCGAGCTCACCCAGGAGCTCGTCTTCGCTCCTGCGGAAGCTCAAACGGCAGACCCCCTTTTCCGTCTTCGCGACGAAGACCGGACCGAACGGGGCGTCGACCCAGGCGCAAAATGCCCTCGAGGGCTCGAAGGCTTTCATCAGCGACTCGTGAGCCTCCTGGAAGCAGGAATCGGGTGGCACGGGCAACTCGGGAACTCGGTTCATCGTCGTCACTCCTTCGGTCTCAAACCGTCTCGTATCTTCTTCATCGCTTGATAGACGTGGGCTCGCGCGTTCGCCTCTGTCGAGCCCAGGATGGCCGCGACGTCCGCGTAGGAAAGACCCTCGTACTTCCTCAAAAGAAGCGCCGAGCGCTGCCGCAGGGACAGCGCGCGAATCACGTGTCCGAGGGCGCGGGCGAGCCGCCTCGTCTCCTCGAGCGACTCCGGATGGCCGTTCGAGTCGTGGAGCGCGCGCGCCTCGTCCAGGGGCTCCGTCCTACGGACCCGGCGCGACCGGAAGAGGTTCAGCGCCTGGCGGTGGGCGATGCGGTAGAGCCAGGCTCGGTGGTTCGCGCCCTCGGGGAGCCGCGGGAATGCCTTGAACGCGCGAAGAAACGTATCCTGCAGGAGGTCGGAGGCGTCCTCCGGATTCCCCGTCATCCGGTAGGCGAACCGATAGATCTCCTTCTCGTGGCTCTCGAGAAGCTCCGAGAAATGAACCGTCTTCGGCATTTCCTACTACAACACCGAAGTCCGCCTGTTGTGAAAGTCGTGAAAGACGAAACCGTCACGACGGCAAAAATAGAGAGTTGAACAGGAGCTTGTAGGTCTGGTGCGACTGGCCGCGGTGCTGCACCCGGAACCCGAGCAAAACCACCCGGCCGCGACCCACGGGGGCCTCGACCACCGCGGCTTTCTCCGTAAGGACGCTCTCCCCCATGAGCCATCCGCTCATCAGCAGATTTTCCTTGGGATACGAGGCGACGATGTGGTGGCCCTCAGGGATCCCGGGGTCGATCCCCCGCTGTTCCTCGAGTCTCGTCGGCTCTCGGCCCACGTCGAACGCGGGGCTGTGGGAGAAGAACGCCGCCGCTTCCTCCGGCATTCCCCAGGCGACCGGGTGTTTGTTGTCCACTTGGATCTTCAGGATCGTTCCCGGGATGAAGAACTTCGACTCGGGTTGATTGGCGGTGACGTTCCGGACATGAAGGCCGAAGACCTCGAGCGGGAGCTCGCTCGCCCCGCCCATCGCCACGAGCGTCCCGCCTTCGGACGCGAACTCATAGAGATTGAAGACGCCCTTCGGTGTCATGCCGCCCGTATACTCGGGAGGCATCGTTCCCTCGTGGAGCCCGCCGAGCATCCGCGAGAGACTCGCTTCCGGAAGCACGATCACGTCGAAACGTGCACGCAAGCCCCCGGCCCGCACCTCGTCGTCGTAGACGCTGGTGTAGGGGAACTCGAACTGCTCGAGCACCCATCGGGTCCAGCCTTCGTCGATGTTCCCACCCCAGCCGTGATACATCGCGACTCGCGGAGCGCGGAGGGAAACCAGATCGGAGGGCGCCTCCCCGAGCGCCCGGATGCGGACCCCGAGGTCCCGAGCCGCAAAGGTGATTCGGTCCTCTCCCGTTTGCACCACGAAGGCTCCGGGAGGCCAGTCTCCGAGCGCCGACCGCGATCTCGCTATCGTCGCGCCTGCTTTCATGAGCCGGTTGACAGCCGTGAACGCGTCGTTCGATCGAGCATCGATCGCGTATCCCCACCGGGTTCCGCCCTCGATGTGGACCGGGGCGGGTTTCGCCCAATCCACCGGACTCGTCGACACGGTCACTTTCTCCAAGACCTTCTCGACCTTCACCCCCATTTGAAACGGAAGCGTCCAGCCGGTGATGTCGTACGGCTTCTCCGGAGGTCCGTCGGGGTAGAGCCGGCGGTCCGGATAGACCTGCGGGTTCAGAAGATCGGTGAGGTGCGGCCGAAAGGCCTGAGCGCCCCGGACGAGATAGCTCCCCGCGGGATAGCTCTTCCCCGCGGCGCTGAAGCCGGCCGTCGCCTGCTCGACTTCGATGCCGCCCCAGCGCAATACGTTCACGAGCTTCGCCGCCGTTCCCGGATCCCACTGCTCGTCCGAGATGACGTAAGTCTCGGAAGCCCCTTTTTCGATGGCGTCGCGGCCCATCCGGTAGATGTCGTAGAGCCACTCCTCTTTTCTCTCGGCCCCGATGTCGAGGACCGCCATCGAGCCCGTCATCATGTAGCCGCAGCTGTCGCGAAAGCGCCAGGTGCCGCCCCGGAACGGGTTCGGATAGTACGTGGAGGGCTCGCTCGTCGACTCGCCGTTCGCGAAGGTCTTGGGGAACTTCTCGGGATCGTACTCCACCGTCATGGGCGAGGAGTGCCCGGTCTCCGTCAGGATCCCCACCATGTTGTGAAAGTACGGCGCGGTTCTCATGCCGCCGTTCCACCAGGTGTCGAACTGGAGCCGCGAGACGACGCCCGTCTTCTCCTCCTGGTCCATGCGCCGGGTCATCGCCTCTCCCACCAGGTTGATCCCGCGCATGACCAGAGGCGGGATGTTGGGGTTCATCGGATCCTCGAACGGCGGCACGAAGATGCGCGCGGGAAACGGTGCTTCTTGATGCTGGTTGTAGATGATCTGGGGGAAATACTCGGCGTAGAGCTGCCGCGCGATGTTCCGCGATTCTGGCTGGTTGAACATGTAGTAGTCGCGGTTGTTGTCGTGGCCGATGTACTTCTGATAGAGCTCCGGCGGGCTCGACTCCTCGAACGGAGTCCCCTTCACCTTGCGATACCAGTCCACGACCAGCGCGGTTCCGTCAGGGTTGATGTTGGGGATGAGGACCAAAAGCACGTTCTCGCGGATGGACCGCATCTCCTCGGTCTCTTCCGTCACCGCCTTGTAGGCCATGAGCGGCGCCGTCTGGGCGTGCGCTCGCTCCGTCGAGTGGAGACCGAAGTCGATCCAGACGACGGCCTTCCCCTCTTTCGCGAGCGCACGCGCTTCTTCGTCTCCGAGGTCTTTCGCGAGAACCAGCCGCTTCGAGATCGCCTTGTGGCGATCGAGATTCCTCAGGTTCTCCTCGGAGCTGATGACCGAGAGGAGCATCGTCCGGCCTTCGGCGGTCTTTCCAATCTCATAAAGGTTCATGCGGTCGCTCGCGGCGTCGAGCTTCCGGAAGTAGTCGGCGATCCCCTCGTAGGTCGCGAGCTCGCGCTCGGCGCAGGGCTCGAAACCGAACGCCGACGCTGGAGTGGGAACGTCATTGGCAGCGGGAGCCGCAAGAAGCGTCAGGAGCAGAAATGCCGTCGACATGCTCGATTCCTCCGCGTCATTAATATCTCTTCACGTCCGCTTGGCGCCACTCCTCTCCCCGTCGCGATCCTCGAGGTCGAGCACCAGGAGCGTCGCTCCCACCGCAAGCGCAGGCGCGACCAGCAGATCGGCGAAAGGAATCAGGAGAGCGATGAGGCCGGTGATGCCGAAACCAACGGCTTCGGGCCGGTAACGGCGGTGCCACGCTCGCTTCTGTCCGAAGTCGAGACCGCGACGCGTCAGAGGCGGGTCGCTGAACTGGAACGCCAGAGCGAATCCCGCCCAGAGGACGGCGAGCGGCGGGCCGATGATGGGAATGAAGGCAAGGAGAAAGATCCCGGGAGCGGCAGCCAGAAAATAGAAAGCGCCGCGGAGGGACTCCTTGACCTCCCATGCGAGCCCGCTTCCGCGATCGTCGGCGGCACCGCGCACGATCCGCTCCACTCGGCGGGAGAGCCTCTCGAGGATGGGCGAGACCAGGAGGAGCGCGAGTCCGAACCCAAGAGCCGCTCCCGCGCTCAATGTGGCCATCCAGATCAGGAACCCCACCAGGAGCTCGACCCACGAGGGCAGCGGCCCGCCTTTGACGAGATGCGCTTCGACGAGAGGGGCGGCCCAAAGACCGAAAACCAGCCCCCCCACCAGGAGGATTCCCGCGATGAGAGCGGGCAGCAGGACCAGCGGCAAGAGGGAAGGGTTGAAGGCGAGGAACACGATTCCGCGCGGGAGCCAGAAGGCGCCCGCAAGAGCGCGGGTGAGCGTTGTCGACATTCTAATGTTAGTCGATCCTGCTTCGCGGCAAAGGCCTCTCGGGGACATCCTCCAGGAGTCCACCGGCGCCGAAGGCGATGATGTCCTCGCGCGCGAGCCGGTCTCCCACGAGAAGCCGGGGAAGAACCCAGTCCACGACGTTCACCTTGCGGCTCCTCGCGCAGCCCGGGGCCCCCAGGACCGGTACATCATCTATATAGGCGAGCATCAAGAGGTTCCCCGGATCGACCGGAGCTCCGACGCTCACGATGCGCCCCCCCGCGCGCTCGACGGCGCGCGGGGTGATGTCGTGGCGGTCCATGATCGCCGTCTCGCCGGCGAGGAGGATCAAGTCGACCGGGAGCCGTCGCTGCCGGAGGAGAGTTTCCGCGAGTGCCTCCTCGCCCTTTTCGTCTTCGAGGGTCGCGAAGGCGCGCTCGACTACTTCGGATCCAAGCGCGGTGACGCGCTCCACGAGCGGAGTGAAGCTTTCGGTGAGCTGCGCTCTCACCGAAGGCGAGCCCGAGAGCACCAGGCCGACGCGCCTCCGGGGAAGAGCGTCGACCCGAAGGAGCGGGCCGCCCTCCCGCGCTACCGCTTCGCCCCTCGCGACTTCTTCCTCGGGCACGGCGTAAGGGATGACCTTGACCGTCGCGACCGTCTGCCCCGGCCTCACGACCGAGTGGCCCTCGAGAGACGCGATGGTTACGCCTTCTCCCGCGTTCAGCGCACGGAGCCTCTCGGCCGCGAAACGGAAGATCCCGAGTACCGTCGAGATCACGTTGACCCGTCCGGTCGAAGGACCCGAGAGACGAAGACCGGATCCCAGCGCGGCCTCGGCGATCCGCGAAGCGGCGGCGTTCTCGTCGACGTCCCCGGGCTCGAGCTCGGCGACGTAGACGGTCCGGCGGCCGAGCCCGCGAAGAGACTGGACGTCCTCCTGGCGCAGTGCCTTTCCTTTGCGGAGAAGCCTCTTTCCCTCAGGCCCGGCGACGTTATGCCCTAGAATCCTGCCTTCCGCCTCTTCCAAAGGGACGGGGCCGAATTTCATGCTTCGATCTTCTTCTTCACGCAGGAGAAGAAGTCTTTGGTCATCTTGGCCGTCACCGGCTTCATAAGCCGGGCGGCGAGGCTCGCGATCGACCCAACCACGGTAACGTCCGCCCACCAGGCGATCTCGGTCGCGCCGTTCGGCCCGTCGCTTAGCTGGATCTCGCTCGCGACGTCGATCGAGCTTCCCGGCGCGGTGCCGCCCATTTTCATCCGCGCCATTTCCGGCGGCTTCAGCTCCGTCCACTCGATCGTCGTCTTGAACTTCACCTTGATCGTCCCCAAGCCGAGCGCCCCCAACGCCTGGAACTTCTTGTTGGGCTCGAGGACCTCCATCGACTCGATGCCGGGGGTGCATTTCGAGACGGATTCGGCGTCGGTCAGAAATGCCCAGACCTCGGAACGACTCGCTCGAATCGTGTCCTTGCCCTCAAACCGCATGGGCGAACTTCTCCTTGCATCCGGCGCAGCAGAAATAGTGCCTGGCGCCGTCGTTCTCCAGAACGTGGCTCGCGGTTCTCACCTCGACCATCATTCCGCAGATGGGATCCTTGGCGAGCTCTTCTTGCAGGGGCTCGGGTGCTATGACCGAGGGACGCGACCTTCGCACCTGCACCATCTCCGCCAGAATGCTGAGCGCGATCTCCTCCGCGGTCACGGCGCCGATATCGAGCCCCGCGGGGAACTTGAGACGCCGCCTTTGCTCGTTCGAAAGACCGAGGCTCGAGAGCATCGCCTCCGCCCGCTTTCGGCTGGAGACCAGGGCCACGTAGTCGGTGCCGCTCGCCTCGAGCGCCGCCCGAATCGCATCCTCGTCGTAGTTCCCGTGGCTCGCCACCACCACGAACCTCTCCCCCCGGGCGAGGCCGCGGAAGTCGATGCGGTCGAGGAACTCGTCGGCGGACGCGAACTGATCTCTCGACGCCTCCGGACTCATGACGGTCACCCGGAAGCCGAGGGGTCCGGCGAGCGCAACCAGGGCCTCGGCGACCGGCAAATGCCCGACGACGACGAGATGCGGTTTCGGTAGGTGAGGCTCGAGATAGATGTCCAGAGATCCTCCGCTGGCGCAGGTTTCGGTGGACGAAAGCTGAAGAATCTTCGGCTGCCCGGAAGCCAGGACTTTCCTCGCTTCCACTTCCACGGCGGACTTCGAACAGCTTCCCCCGATCCAGCCGATCCACTCGCCGTCGGCTTTGATCAACGCTTTGGCGCCCGGCTTCGCCGAGGTCGGCTTCTCCGCTCTCACCACCGTCGCGAGCACGAACGGCTCTCCCGCTTTCTTCAGCCGGAGAGCCGTCTCGAGGATGTCCTGCACTTTATCGTTCTTATCGGGCCAGGGCGACGCCTTTCTCCTTCAGCACCTGCCAGACGCGGGCGGGGGTCATCGGGATTTCCATGTGGCGCACGCCGAGGTGCGAGAGCGCGTCCACCGCCGCGTTCACGAAGGCGGGCGGAGCGCCCACCGTCGCCGACTCCCCGACGCCCTTGGCTCCGATGGGATGGTGCGGCGACGGCGTCACCGTCTCTCCCGTCTCCCAGTGCGGAGTCTCCCACGCCGTGGGGAGGAGATACTCCATGAAGTTTCCGCCGCGCATGTTCCCGTTCTCGTCGTAGGCGATCTCCTCGAGAAACGCGGGCGCCATCCCCATGGTGAGGCCGCCATGGACCTGACCCTCCACGATCATCGGATTGATGCGGACTCCGCAGTCGTCGACGGCGACGAACCTCCGAACGTGGACCTCTCCCGTCCCCCGATCGATGTCCACGACGGCGATGTACGAGCCGAAGGGGAAGGTGAGGTTCGGCGGATCGTAGTAGTCCACGGCCTCGAGGCCGGCTTCCATCCCTTGCGGGTGGTTGGTGTAGGCGGCGAAAGCGATCTCCTGGATGGTCTTCGCCCGATCGGGAGAGCCCTTGACGAAGAACTTCCCCCGCTCCCACTCGAGATCCTCTTCCGCGGCCTCGAGGAGGTGAGCGGCGATCTTCCGCGCCTTGTCCCGAACCTTGCGGGCGGCGAGTGCGGCGGCCGCCCCCGCGACCGGAGTGCTTCGGGACGCGTAGGTGCCAAGACCATAGGGAGCGGTATCCGTGTCCCCCTCCTCGACCTGGATGTGCTCCGGCGGAATTCCGAGCTCCTCGGCGAGGATCTGGGCGTAGGTGGTTTCGTGGCCCTGGCCCTGGGATTTCGTACCGAAGCGGGCGATGGCCTTTCCCGTGGGATGGACGCGGATCTCGCAGGAGTCGAACATCTTGATCCCGAGGATGTCGAACTGCTTCGAAGGTCCAGCGCCCACGATCTCGGTGAAGGACGAGATCCCGATCCCCATGAGCTCGCCCTTCTCGCGCTTCTTCTTCTGCTCCTTGCGCAAATCCTCGTAGCCGACCATGTCCATCGCCAGACGAAGGGCCTTGCCGTAGTTCCCGCTGTCGTATTCCCAGCCGAGAGCCGAGGTGTAGGGGAACCTCTCGGGCGCTATGAAGTTCTTCATCCGGAACTCGGCGGGATCCATGCCGATTTCGTGCGCCATGATGTCCGCCATGCGCTCGATGGTATGAACCGCCTCCGTCACCCGGAACGAGCAGCGGTAGGCGATGCCCCCCGGAGGCTTGTTGGTGTAGACCCCGTCCACCTCCATGTGGGCGCTCTTGAAATCGTAGGAGCCGGTCGCCACGTGGAAGAGCCCCGCGGGGTATTTCGAGGGGTTCGCGGCGGCGTCGGTGTAGCCATGATCGGCGACGGTCTTGATCCGGAGTGCTTGGAGCGTTCCGTCCTTCTTCGCCGCGAGCGCCGCGTCGATGTGGTAGTCGCGGGCGAACGAGTCCGCCTGGAGGTTTTCGGAACGGTCCTCGATCCACTTCACCGGTTTCCCGGTAAGCACCGAGGCCGCGATGGCGATGACGTAGCCGGGATAGACCGGCACCTTGCCGCCAAACCCGCCGCCGATGTCGGGTGAGATGACCCGGATCCTCTCCTCGGAGAGACCGAGGTGTCCGGCCACGAGGGCGATCACGGTGCGAATCGCATGAGGCGCCTGGGTCGTCATATACATCGTGAGCTTCCCTTCGACCGGTTCCCAGCTCGCGACGCAGCCGCAGGTCTCGATGGAAGCGACGTGAATGCGCGGGATGTGAAGCTTCTGCTCCACCACGACCTCGGCATCCTTGAACGCCTTGTCGGTCTTCGCCTTGTCTCCCGTCTCCCAGTGCCAGATGTGGTTCGATTCCTTGTCGTCGCGGACTTTCGTCGCGCCCTTCTCGAGGGCCTTGAACGGATCCACGACCACGGGAAGTGGGTCGTACTCGACTTCGACCGCGGCGACGCCGTCGGCCGCGGCATAGCGGCTCGTGGCCACGACCGCCGCGACTTCCTGAGCCTGGTACTTCACAGTGTCGATCGGAAGCACCATCTGTTTGTCGGACATCAAGGTAGGCATCCAGGCGAGGCCGTACTTGTCGAGGTCCTTCCCCGTGACCACGGCGGCGACGCCCGGGGTCGCGAGGGCTTTCGAAGGATCAATCTTGACGATCTTCGCGTGGGCGTAGGGGCTGCGCACGATGTCCAGGTACAGCATTCCCGGAAGTTTGATATCGTCGACGT
>Ga0209342_10007927_pt1 | contig 10652 bp, 3 predicted proteins | sample RifCSP16_2_FD_184023 | JGI IMG/M metagenome (GOLD analysis project Ga0209342, IMG submission 184023) | Soil microbial communities from Rifle, Colorado - Rifle CSP2_sed 16_2 (SPAdes) (version 2) | ecosystem: Environmental > Terrestrial > Deep subsurface > Rock core/Sediment | place: Rifle... | reverse complement strand
CTGTGGGTCAGGCTCTACAAGGCCAGACGCCTGCGAGCGTACATGCGCTGGGGTGTGGCCAAGCGGTAAGGCGCCTGACTCTGGATCAGGAGATCGAAGGTTCGAATCCTTCCGCCCCAGCCAATCTGACGCCGATACCACAACAGGTTGTGGTCGCTGCTCACTTCGGCGCAGATGTTGTGTCCTTCGCTTGAGTTGCGAACCTCCGCTGGAGGACCGCAACCGTGCAATGGGCACCTGACACCTCTGACAAACGGGCACCTGATGTGACGAGATATGGGCGTTTTGCCGGGCGAAGGCCCGCAACGTGCCAGACGAGCATCGCGGCGAGTCGGGCTGGGGCGACATTTGGACATGGGTCGCCCACGATCCGGACACGAAGCTCGTCTCGACATGGCTCGTCGGGGACCGGGACGCAGCATCCGCCAACGCCTTCCTCGCAGACCTTGCCTCTCGACTCCGCGACCGGGTTCAGCTCACCACGGACGGCCACCGCCCCTACCTTGATGCGGTCGAGCGGGCGTTCGGGCGCGACGTGGACTTCGCGCAGCTCGTCAAGTTCTATGGCACCGAGCCGGGCGAGGAGCGCAAGTTCAGCCCGCCAGTCGTCCTCTCCGAAGAAGTCCGGGTCATTCAGGGCCAGCCGGACGCGAGCAAGATCAGCACGTCGGGCGTCGAGCGCCAGAACCTCACCATGCGGATGGGGATGCGCCGCTTCACGCGCCTGACCAACGGCTTCTCGAAGAAGGCCGAGAATCACGCGGCGGCGGTCGCGCTCCACTACATGTACGTCAACTTCGCGCGGCCCCACAAGAGCCTCGCCAACCCGTATCCCCGGACGCCTGCGATGGCGGCGGGCATCGAGGATCACGTCTGGTCCTGCGAGGAGATTGCGGACCTGCTCGACTAGGAGATACCCTCGCCAGCGTGACAGACGATCCGATGGCGACCGGAATCTTGGACGCCGTCCTGCTCGACGCCCTGTTCTCCCTTGGGGACGACCCGGACGAGGTAATGGGACTGTCGCGTGAGCAGCGACTGACGGCGGTTCTGCAAGCCGTTGATGAGGGTCGACTGTCAGCCGCTCACGTTGCCCTTCTGCGGGACCTGAACGTTTTGCCGCCCCTGCCCTGAACCCGCTCAAACTGAACCCGCTCAAACTGAGACACTACCGTGCGTGAAAACGCCGCCATGAAGGCTGAGACAGGAATATCCTGCTGGTCCTTCGGCGGACGGAACCTCAGGGAAGGGGTGGATTCACGCACAGCCGACGGCGGCAGCGGACATCTCCCGCTGACCCAGTCTCTGTGACTGGGACGATCTGGGCACGAATCCTTGCAGCAGCCTCCGCCGAGCCTGGCGGGCGGCAGTTAGCCCGACCTCTGGCATCCCTCGGACTGACCCTCAGCCCTCGACGCGCGGGCAAGACAGCCGCGTTGATGATCGTGATCGCGTTGGCCGCACTCCTGTCCCTGTCGACCGCTCTGGCGATCGACGACACGACGCCCCCCAACGCACCGACGGTCACTGACGATGCAGCTAACCGTCCGAATGCCTTCCGTAGTGGGAACACCCTGTACTTCAATAACTCGCTCGCCGGCAGCCTGATCCTCTCCGCTTCGGCAACCGATCCGGAGCCGTCGTCGGGCATTAGCCACTACAACTTCAGCAATCCGACCCCGGCCACCAACTGGACCTCCGGAACCTTGTGGTCGGTGGCGCTGGCCACCACCTGCAGCGAGGACAGCGGGCGCACGTGGGGCGACAACGTCAGCAGCGGGGGATGCCGGTCCGACAACAGTGGCGGGCCGTTCACCATGAACGTGCCGCTGCCGATCTACCCTGGCGACACCTACACCATCAACGGCATCTTCAAGCGCGATGCCGTCACCACCCGTTACGTCGACATCTACTGGCTCAATAGCGCCAGCACGGTCATCGGCTCAGTGGTTGCCCATTGGGTCCCCACCACCGCCTATGCCAATTACACGGTGACCGCGGTGGCGCCCGCGGGCGCCACGCAGGTGCGCTTTGTGCGCACCGCCTATGTCTTTCAGCAGAGCTTCTCGGTGGTCGATAACTCGGCCGCCCAGATGTCGGGCACCCCCATCTGGTCGACGCTGCTGCTCAACAGCTGTACCGATGTCGGTCCCAATCTGGGCACCGCTTCCTGGGGAGCGAGCATCGGTCGTGGTGGCTGCTACACCGGCAGCAGTGGTTCGCGCACCACCAACGTGCCGCTGTCGCTGACCGTCGGCCGCTCGTATCGCATCAACGCCCGCTTCTCCGGCGATCTGCCCACGCGCTGGATCGAAGCCTACTGGATCGACAGCTCCAACCAGCAGATCGGTTCGGCCATCGTTCGCTGGATCCCGAACACCTTCTACAACAAGTTCGCCAACTACGCCGTCGTGAACAGCGCGCCAAACGGAGCCGCCGGCATCCAGTTGGTGCGCACCCAGTGGCTCTGGCAGATGGGCTTCTCGGTGGAGCTGCTGCCGGACACGGCCCCGGCCGTCGACAACCACTTCTACACGTGGTACCCCGCTGCGGTCAGCGCCACCTCCGACATCAGCGCCACGGACAATGTCAGCCTGACTGGCCCTGCCACCACCATCAATCTCACCCCCGACGCCACGCCGCCGACCGTCGCCTTCAGCGCCCCGGCCAATGGTGGCCCGGCAGGCCAGAGCGTCACCACCTACCTCGTCACCTTCAGCGCCGCTGACGGTGAGTCTGGGGCCGATGCGGCCAACGGCCGTTGGTGGCGTACGCAGCGCCAGGTGGCCTCGGCCAGCGGCGGAGGCGTGTGTGGGACCTTTGCGAATGATGCCGCGGCGGGCAGCAGCGCATCCGGCGGCGGTGCCTGGCCGGTGAGCGTCGCCCAGAGCGGCCTGGCCAGCGCCAAGTGCTACCGCTGGACGGTGCTGGCCACCGACAACGTGGGCAATCTCTCGGCCCTGACCACGTCTGGCACGATCGTGGTCGACACCAGCGCCCCGGCCGCGCCCAACGTAGTCGGCAGTGGCACGGGCGTGTACCAGAGTGCGGCCAACGCCACGATCTTCTTCCGCCCGGCGGCGGTGGCCACCCTGAGCTTGACCTCAACGGGTACCGACAACGACTCGGGCATTGCCAGCAGCACCTTCGGCGCCCTCTCGGTCACCACCGGCTGGACCTACACCGGCGGCAGCGTGGCCGGCAACCCAGCAGTCGCGACCGCCGCCTTCGACGCCAGCGCACTCGGCACCGGCCTGGGAGTGACCACCACCAACAAGGCGGGACTGACCAGCACGGCCCGCAACCTGAGTCTCACCGTCGACTCCACAGCCCCGGCCGTCTACGTCAGTGTGGAAGGCGGCGCCCAGACCCAGACCTCGGTCACCGTGACGTACACCACGAGCGACCTCGGGGGTACGGGTTTCGGCGCGGCGGGGGCGGGCTGGAGCCTGCAACGGCATCGCTCGGTCTACAGCGCCGGCCTATGCAACTCCTTTGTCAATGACACCACTGCTGGCAATCTGGTCACCGGCAACGTGGCCGTCACTGCGGCTCAGAGTGTGCAAGGCGGCCTGCTGACTGATTACTGCTACCGCTGGGTGCTGGCTGGCAGCGACAACGTGGGCAACACCAACTCATCCACATCTGCGCAGGTGCGTATCGGTACCGCTGTCCCGGCCCCGACTGTGGACTTCACCAACCCGGCGGCGGACTACCTCACCTCAGTGTCCACGGGCTTCGAGACGGTCGCCTCGACGGCTGGCTGGCCCGGTACCCGCGCCTTCGTCGACGGCAACTGGGAGATGCAGCTGGGAGGCATCACCGTTGCCTACTACAGTCCCAAGTTTGCGGCAGCGCCCGGTGACAAGTGGCGAGTCGGCGTGCGCGGCTTCTCAGGCGGTCCTAATTCATATTTCGCCCTCTGCTTCTTCAACGCCTCGGACTCGCAGTTGAGCTGCCCGAACATCTTGGCCGGCGACCAGATGGGCATCGTCAGCTATCTGCTGGCGACGGCGCCGGCCAACACCGCCAAAGTGGGCATCAAGTTCTACCACGCCTACTACACCAGCCACTACGACGACGTCCTGCTCGAGCGCGAGACGGGCTCCGACGACGATTACGTGCAGATCGCTGATAGCGAGACGGTGGCTTGGACGGAGACCATCCCGGCGGGTGGCAATCCCGTCGCCGACCGCAGCCTGCAGCGCTACACCGCCAGCGCCGCCAAGCGCGCCGATTGCGTGGTCCAGCAGTTCACCACCGACGGCGCTCCCGTCACCGGCGCGTCACCGGTGACCTCGGCAAGCCTGCAGTCGGGCCACTGCTACTACTGGACCGAAACAGTGGACGATGGCTTTGGCAACGGCAGCACCAGCCGTTCGGGCATGACCTACGTCGTCGATCGCGACATCGATGTGCGCGTTACGCCGTCGGTGCGGATCGGACAGAACACCAGCGTCGCGGCGGTCATTATCGATCGCGACGGCGAGCCCGACGACAGCTTCACCGGCACGCTGACGATCAGCACTGACGATGCCGCCGCGGTCTTCCCCAACGGGACGTCCTACACCCTTGACGGGCCGAACGATCAGACTGGACATACCTTCGCAGTCCTGTTCGGTACCGCCGGCGTGCATACCGTCACCGTCCGCGCCCTGAACGCCGAGATCGGGACCGCAACGGTCAGCGTCGCGACTGGGTCGCTGACCGCCGCCGCGCCGGTGACGGTGTACGCCGGCGTGCCGTTCCCATTGACCGTCAACGCGTTGACCGCCGCCGAGGTTGTCGATGCCGCCTATTCCGGCACCGTCACCTTCAGCTCGTCGGACTCGACCGCCACCTACTCGCGCACCACCGGCAGCCCACCGACCTTCACCTTTGCCTGCAACTGCCGGCACGGTGAGGTGTTCGGCACGCGTCTTTCGACGCTCGGCGTGCAGACCATCACCGCCACCGATCAATTCGGCCGCAGCGCGAATGCCACGGTCACCGTCGTCGCCGCACCATCCGGCGCACCTTCGCCGGTCTCGCGCATCGACCAGGTCAAGTGGCGCCACGGCGACGCGGTGGACTGGTACATCACGGCGGTCAATGGCGCCGCGCCGTTCACCATCCTCGAGGTCACCAACTCCTGCGACCAGCCCTCGTCCGGCATGAACAAGACGTCTGACCCCGGCACCAGTAGCTTCGTCCAGTTCACCAGCCAGGTTCCCAAGCCGATCTGCGACGACATCTATCTGTCCGACATCAGCCACACCCTCGTGGTCATCGATGGGGCGGGGCACAGCTGGACCATCGCGCCGACCAACGAATGGCTGCGATTTGCCAGCGTCCCCTACGCCGGCAACTTCACCATGATCGATCCGGGCGACCCGCTGGCCGACATGGCGACCGTCTCTCGCCCAGGCGGTACCAGCCTGCAGTATGGGCCCGACGGACGACGCTGGACCTATGGCGATCGTTCACTCGAGCTGCAGTTCTATGCTTACGAGGCGGCCACCGTCACCGAGCTGTACATCGGCCGACCGGGCATCACCGGCTACGTCCAGCCCTGGAACTCGCCGGAGCGCCGCCAGCTACCGGTGGGCCTCAGCACGGCCAACTTCGACGACATCACCCACACCTGCTACATCGGCGGCAGCCTCCAGAACGCCTCTTCGGGCTGGTTGCGCTACACCTCCCACAACGGTCGCACCGGCGCCTTTGCCTCCGGCGGCGGCATCCTGGCTGGGCCCGGCACCCCAACCGTCGACTGTGGCACGCCCACCAGTGGCGGTCCTGGTAATCCGCGCGACGACTGGCTCAACTGGCTCAACCCGGAGAACTGGCCGCTGATCGGCGACGTCGGTCGCTTCCTCGCCGCAGACCCGGTCGATCCCTTCACCGGCGGCTTCACCCAGCAGGCCACCGACTTCAGTCTCGGCGGGCTCAGCCCGTCCCTGGCGATGACGCGCACCTACCGCGGTGACCGGGCGGAGAAGGCCGCCATCGGCGATCCCAACGCCGTCGGCATATTCGGCGCCGGCTGGGGCTCCAATCTCGATCAGCGCCTGATCATCAGAGACGGTGGCGCCGAGGTCGACTGGCGCACCGCCGATGGGGGAATCAGTCCCTTCACCCGCAAGCCCGACGGGTCGTACTCTGGTCTGAGCGGCGCCTACACGCTGAGCACCATCACTGGCGGCTACCAGGTGATGGGCACCTCTGGCGCGTCCCTGGTCTTTGATGCGAACGGACGGCTATCGGCCTTCAAGGATCCCAACGGCCGCAGCATGACCCTGGCGTACGACGGCAACGGGCAGCTTGACTCGGTAACCGATGCGGCTAACCGCACCGCCGACGTGACCACCGACGGCGCTGGACGCGTGACCCGCGTCGACCTGCCGGACGGCCGCTACGTGGCGTTCACCTACAGCACCGATGGTTACCTCGCGACGACCCGCGACCTGTCCGGGGAGACGCTGACCTACATCACCGACACCCGCGGTCGGATCACCCAGATCCGCGACGCGGCCGCCCACGTACTGCTGCGCAACACCTACGACGACCGCGGCCGGGTCATCGCGCAGGCCAACAACGCCGGGCACACCACCTACTTCAGCTACGCCCCTGACGGGCGCATGACTCGGGTCAGCGATCCACTGGGTGCGGTGACCACCGACTGCTTCATCCAAAGTGGTCAGATCAGCGACCGCATCGATGCGTTGGGATTCGTGACCAGCTGGACGTACGACGCCAACGGCAACGCCGCCTCGACCACTGACGCGCTGGGCAACCAGACCAAGTACGTCTACGACGACCAGGGGCAGGTGACCAAGGTCACTGATCCGCTGGGTCGCAGTACCACCCTCGCCTACGCGGCGGGCAAGATGACGTTGGTGACTGGCAGCGACGGTGGCACCATCGCGGTGAGCTATGACGGGAACGGCCGACCGGCGACGGTGACCCGGGCCACGGCCGCGAGCGATCCGAATCCGCAGAGCCTAGTGATCGCCACCTACACCTACGACGCGGCCGGCTTCCCGACCACCATCGCCGACGCCGGCGGCTTCAGCTCGACCACCACTTTCGACAGCCGCGGCTACCCGATCAGCCTCGCTGATCCGATGGGCCGCACCACGACGTTGACCGTCGACGCTCGCGGCCTGGTTACGGGCAGTGTCGACCCGCTGGGCAACGCCACCGGCGGCGTGCCGGCCGACCACACCAGCAGCTTCACCTACGACGACATGGGTCGGGTGCTGACCAGCACCAATCAGCTCGGCCAGACGACCACCTACACCTACGACTCCTTCGGCCGCCCGCTGACCGTCACCAGCCCGCTGGGCAGCGTCGCCGCGTACGTATACAACCTCGACGGCCAGCTGCTGAGCACGACGGTGCAGCTCAACGCCACCGAAACGGCCACGACGACCTACGAGTACGACGACGCCGGCCAACTCGCCGCGGTGATCGACGCGGAGGATCGCCGCACCGAATACGACTACGACGCCATTGGTCAGCTCGTCCTGGTGCGCGATGCCGATGATCAGGAGACGACCATCGACTACGACGGGTTGGGCCGTCCCGTCGAGCAGACCGATGCCACCGGACGCTCGAACCGCACCGAATACGATGCCGCCGGGCGTGTGACCAAGGCCTGGGACAGCGCCGACCAGGCCACCACCTATACCTACAACGCACTCGATCAGCTGACGGCGATCACCGACCCATTGGATCACACCACGACCTACGCCTACGACTGGCTCGGGCGCCGCACCAGCGCGACCAATGCCGCCGACGAGACGACCAGCTACACCTACGACGATGCCGGTCGGCTCACGTCGGTCACCGACAACGACGACCACACCACCAGCTTCGAGTACAACGCCGATAGCCAACTGACCACCGTCACCGACGCCGCGTCGGGTGAGAGCACCCTCGAGTACGACGCCGCCGGTCGGCTGATCACCCGCACCAACGCCCGCGGCCAGAGCGAGCACTTCGAATACGACGCCCTCGGCCAACCGACCCGCACCGTCGACGCCGATGGCAAGGCGTGGGTCAGCGCCTATGACGATGACGGACGGCTGTCGTACACCATCGATGCCGAAGGGCAGCAGACCGACTTCACCATCGATCGGGCGGGGCGCGTGCTGGAGATCAGCCCGGCCTCACCCACCAGCCCTATCGGTTTCGAGTACGACGACACCGGGCGGCTGCTGAGCATGAGCGACGGGAATGGCACCAGCAGCTACACCTACGACCCGGTCGGCCGCCTTACCGGCGTGACCCGTGGCGGACGCACCGTCGGCTATGCCTACGACCCTGCCGGTCGCATCACCGGCGTCACCTACCCCGGCGGCAACGATGCCGTGACCTACGCCTACGACAGTGCCGGCCGGCTGGCCACGCTGACCGATTGGGCTGACCGCACCCACACCTACACCTACGACGGCGCCAGCCGCGTGATCGGCGTCAGTTCGCCGGGCAACCTCGACACCAGCGTCAGCTACGACGAGGTGGATCGGCTGACCGGTCTGGACTACGTCCGCAACAGCACCCCCGTGCTGTCACTCGGCTACACCTACGACCCGGCCGGCAACGTGGCGACCTACACCGATGACTCCGGCACGGCCACCTTCGGCTACGACGCCCTCAATCGGCTCACCAGCGCCAACTACCCGGGCAGCAGCGATTTCACGTATGCCTACGACCCCGCGGGCAACCTGACCGAGCTGGTGGGTCCCAGCGGCACCCTGGCCCGCACCTACTCGGACGGGGACCGGCTGCTGACCGAGGATGACGGGACGACGACCCGCACCTTCACCTACGACGACAACGGCAACCTGCTCGACAACGGCGCCGGGGTCACCTACACCTACGACACCCTGGGTCGGCTGGTGGCGGTCAGCGCCAGCGGACTGGCGGCCAGCTACACCCTTGACGGTGCTGGCAATCGCCTGGTCGCCACCATCAATAGCAGCACTACCACCTACGACCTCGACTACCGCGGCCTGGCCACCGTCCTGTCGGATGGCAACCGCCGCTTCCTGCCGGGTGCACCGAGTGCCGGCTTCGAGGTATCGGGGACCTGGCACAACGGCCTGACCAACGCTCAGGGCACGCTGCTCGGCGACGTCGATACCGCCGGCACCGTTTCCACCCTTAACCACTTCGACCCGTTCGGATCACTCCTGAGCGGTGGCGCCACGGCCACCGGCCCGGGCTACACCGGCGAATGGACCGATGCCACCGGCCTGATCAACCTCCGCGCCCGCGCTTACGACCCGACTATTCAACGCTTCCCGGGCCGGGACACCTTCGGTGGCGTACTGAGCGCGCCGACGACCTGGAATCGCTTCGCCTACGGCAACGACAACCCACTGACCTTTGCCGATCCCTCAGGTCACTTCGCACTGGCTCGGATGGGCCTTTCCGCCGGCCTGCAAAGCACCTTCTTCTTTGGTGACCTTTACAGCGGTGCAACGGGTCTCTTCGGCTTCGACTGGATCGGCGGCTACGAGCTGTCTGCCGTGGAGCGTGGCCTGGCGGTGGCCGCCGCAATCGTCCCGGTCATGCCGTCGGCCGGGATTCTCGCCCGCATTGCGGACCGCCTCGGCGCAATCACGGACCGGGTTCGCTCCCTCGCCGTCGAGCGAAACCTCGCCCGCCTGTTCGGCGGAGGCGCTCGGCTCGAGCGGACGGCGGCTCGATTCGAGGGGGAGGTTGCGAGGGCGGCTGGTCAGCTGGAGAGGATTGGCGCGCCGCTTGGCGATGCAATGGCTGCCTCACGTAACGCCCATAGGCGGGTAGGGTCGAATGATGGCTTCCTATTCCGTGGTATTGGCGAAGGCCACCCAGGCTTTGACGACGCGCTTCGTGGCGTCGCGCGACCGCGAGGTGGGTTCTCGTCGGCCCTCCTGCACAATCTCGGCGACACTCGGAGCCCGTTTACGTCCTGGACGACCGACGCCGATGTGGCTCGCCGCTTTGCCGGCGAGAGAGGATTGCTCCTTCGCATTCCCAACGGTCCAGGTGGTGGGTATCGAATGGTCCCATCGCCAGATCTTTTCGGTGAGTCCGAAATATTGATTGAAGGGACTGTCCGCGGAGCAGAGGTGCTGCGATGACACGGGAACTCTCAGTTAGCCAACTCGTGCGGCAGATTTGTGCTGCGAGGACGGGCTGGCCCGCTGCTGAAGCATGTTGCGAAGCATTCACCACAAGCGGATTGGATGTCATTGACTCCACATCGGTTCCGCGGGGGGACTTGCTGCGGATATACGAAGTCAGATTGTCGAAGCCGCCCAAGGGTCCGCCTTTGCTTGGTGCTGAACGGATGTTGCTCGACCTAGCCAATTACAAGGGCGATGAGGTGACTATTGTGGCACTTCCGCGGGGAACGGAGGTCTTTTGCCTTCTCCTAAACGCAACGGCCTCACAACTAGTGACATGTTTTGTGGGGCAGGATCGTCGCCTTGATGGGCTGATGCTTTAACCGCAAGCCCGGCCCTCTCCGCCGCCGCCGCGCCTTATGCCTCCGAGACTATTCCTGACCCAGGTCACATCTGCGCGCGCCCCGCAGTTCCGAATCGTTAAGGGGTCGTCGCGCTTGGTACGCGCCGCGTTCTGGCACGATGCGAGCCAAACCTGAACGTGCTGAATGAACC